>Ga0307374_10002511_pt1 | contig 32482 bp, 33 predicted proteins | sample OX3MG_FD_202532 | JGI IMG/M metagenome (GOLD analysis project Ga0307374, IMG submission 202532) | Soil microbial communities from Risofladan, Vaasa, Finland - OX-3 | ecosystem: Environmental > Terrestrial > Soil > Coastal area > Acid sulfate soil | place: Finland: Risofladan, Vaasa | collected... | reverse complement strand
CACCGCCTTGCAACCCCGGAGCTGCACGTTCAAACGGTCACCGGCCTGGAGGTCTGCGAGCGAGACGACCTTCCCGGCGCGGCGGATCCGGGTCTCGGCATCGGTCGTCACGGTCGGAGCGGCGCCAAGCGTCTGTCCGAAGTGGTTCGCGTGCGTCACCGTCATCGAGAAGGAGCTTCCGTCGGCCCCGACGGCGACGAACGTGCCGTTCAGGACGAACGAAACGACAGGCCGGCAGCCCGTCTTCCTGCCCTTCCCGTGCTCCGCAGCGGTCGTCGTCTGCTCCGTGGAGGAGATCGTCGCCGTGGTCGAGCCGGGCTTGCCGTGGCCGTGACCGTGGCCGTGACCCGAGTCCGCGAGCGCATACGACGCGCCGAGCCCGGCCACAAAGAGCGACAGGGCGAGTGCTTTGATCTTCATCCTGGTGGGTTCCTTTCGGCGGCTTTCCATCGAGGTGTCACTCCTCCTGGACGCCTCATCGGCCGAAACCCTGCGGACGTACATCGAGCTTCACCCGAAAGGGGGAAGGCCGCACGCGGCGGCCTTCCCCCCAGGTCGGATGCGAGACCCGTTGCTAGCTGATCTCGACGGAGGCGCCTGCCTCCTCGAGCTGGGCCTTGACCGAGTCGGCCTCCTCCTGGTTCACGCCCTCCTTGACCGGCTTGGGCGCCGAGTCGACGAGGTCCTTGGCCTCCTTGAGGCCGAGGCCGGTGACCGCACGGACGACCTTGATCACCTGGATCTTCTGCTGGCCGGCGCCGGTCAGCACGACGTCGAAGGACGTCTTCTCCTCGGCCACAGCCTCGCCGCCGGCTGCGCCGGCTGCGGCCACGGCGACCGGAGCGGCGGCGGTGATGCCCCACTCCTCTTCGATCTTGTTCTTCAGCTCGACCAGCTCGAGCACGGTCATGCTCCCGAGCTGCTCGAAGACGGTGTCAACAGCTGCCATGGTCATGCCTCCTTTGCCAATCCGTCTTCGCCGGATTGGCTAGACGGCTCAGGTTTCGTGGGTTCACTAGGGGAATCGGCCGCAGGCTGATTCCCCAGCTGCTCGATGCGGGCGTCGATCAGCCCGTAGAGGTTCTGGAGCGGCGCATTCACGAGCGCGGCGATCGCCGAGATCGGCGCGATGATGGCCCCGAGCACCTGGCCACGCAGGACATCGAAGGAAGGGAGCTTCGCGAGCTCCCCGACTTCGCTGCCGGAGATCACGCGCCCCTCCATGATGCCGCCTCGAATCTCGAGAACCTTCGTCTCGCGGGCCGAGTCGGCCAGTGCCTTGGCGACGGCGATCGCATCGCCGTCCGCCTCGATGAACGCGATCGCCGACGGTCCCTCCAAGAGCGCGAGCAGCGCATCCGCACCGGCGGCCTGCGCCGCACGGCGGGTGAGGGTGTTCTTCACGACGCTGAACCTCGCCCCGTGCTCGAGCAGACGCCCGCGCAGGGCGTTGATCTGGGGCATCGTCAGGCCGCGATAGTCCGCGACGATCATGGTCTCCGAGTTGCGGAGCTTCTCCGTCAACTCCTCGACAACGCGTTCCTTGTCCTCTTTCTGCATGTCATTTCCTCCGGAAATGACTAGGCCCGCCTCGAGGCGGGCCACAGAGCCGAGAGCGCCCTGCCCTGGCTTCTCGCCCCACCTCGGCTGGGCTTCTGCCTTGCGGCTGCCAGCGGTCTTCGGCGGTTCTAGTCGAGATTAGGCGCCTACTGTAGCTGCCTCACTAGCCGAAGAGCTGTCAAGCTCTTCGGCTATGTCGCGGGTCCGCGTCGGGTCGACGTGGATGCCCGGGCCCATCGTGGAGGTGAGCGTAATCTTCTTGATGTACCGGCCCTTGCTGGCCGACGGCTTGGCGCGCACGATCTCCTCGATCAGGGCGGCGTAATTCTCGACGAGCGCCCGCTCGTCGAAGGAACGCTTGCCGATCGGAATGTGCACGTTGGCGCCACGGTCGGTGCGGTACTCGAGCTTTCCGGCCTTCGCGTCGTGGACGGCCTTCGCGACGTCAAAGGTCACCGTGCCCGTCTTCGGGTTCGGCATCAGTCCACGTGGCCCGAGCACCCGGCCGAGGCGACCGACGTTCCCCATCTGGTCCGGCGTCGCGATGGCGACGTCGAAGTCGGTGAAGCCCTCTTCGATCCTCTTGGCGAGGTCGGCCGAGCCGACGATGTCGGCTCCTGCCTCCTCGGCCTCGCGGGCCTTGTCGCCCTCGGCGAAGACGGCGACGCGCTGCACGCGGCCGGTTCCATGCGGCAGCATCATCGTCCCGCGCAGCTGCTCGTCAGCGTGGCGGACGTTCAGCCCGAGGTTCATGTGCACCTCGACCGTCTCGTCGAACTTCGTGGCAGGCGCGCCCTTGAGGAGCCGAACGGCCTCGACCGGCGTATACAGCTGCTCGCGGTCGACCGAACTGCGCGACTCGCGGTACCGCTTCCCGTGCTCAGCCATCAGTTGTCCACCTCCACGCCCATCGACCGCGCGGTGCCGGCGATCACGAGCATCGCCGCCTCGACATCACGCGCGTTCAGATCCGTCATCTTCGTCTCGGCGATCGAGCGCAGCTGGGCCCGCGTGAGCTTGCCGACCTTCGTCCGGTTCGGCTCGGCCGAGCCCTTGTCGAGCCGCAGCGCCTCCTTGATCAGCACGGCGGCCGGCGGCGTCTTCGTGATGAAATCGAAGCTCCGGTCTTCGTAGACCGTGATCTCGACGGGAATGATGCGGCCGTTCTCCTGCGCCGTCTGCGCGTTGAACGCCTTGCAGAACTCCATGATGTTGACGCCGTGCTGGCCGAGCGCAGGGCCGACCGGCGGCGCAGGGTTTGCCTGCCCGCCCGGAATCTGGAGCTTGATCAGAGTGAGAACTTTCTTCGCCATAAGCCTTTCCTAGTCGAGCTTTTTCACTTGGTCGAAGCCGAGCTCGACCGGAACCTGGCGCTCGAAGATGTCGACCAGCACCTTGAGCTTCTGCTGGTCGGCGTTCACGTCGACGATCTCGCCGTCGAAGTCCGAGAGCGGCCCTGAGGTGACCTTGACCGACTCGCCGAGCGAATACTCGATCGTGGTGCGGGCACGGTCGCCGCCGGCGTTCGCGCCCGTCTTCAGGATGCGGTCGACCTCCGGTTGCGACAGCGGCACGGGCTTGGAGCCGGCGCCGACGAAGCCGGTCACGCCCGGCGTGTTCTTGACGACCATCCAGGCATCGTCGTTCAGGTCCATGTTCACGAGCACGTAGCCCGGGAGCACGCGCTTCTCGGCCTGCACCTTCTGGCCGTCCTTGGTCTCGATCACCTGCTCGGTCGGGACGACGACGCGGCGAAAGCGCACGCGCTGCCCCATCGACTCGATGCGGTGCTCGAGATTGGCCTTGACCTTGTTCTCATGGCCGGAATATGTGTTGACGACGTACCAGCGAAACATTCGATTTCCCTTGTTATTGACCGAGGAAGACCTTGGAGACAACCTGCTTCCAGACCTGGTCGTTGAGATAGAGATAGACACCGACCACGAAGCAGGCGACGAGCACCACCACGGTGCCCTGGATCACCTGGTTCTGCCCCGGCCACTCGACCTTCTTCAACTCCGCCCACGACTCGGCGATGAAGTTCGACCTGCGGCGCTCCTCCGGCGGCCCCGGGACAGGCGGTTGCTTCGGCGCGGTCGCCATCGCGGCCCTAGCGGGTCTCCCGATGCGGCGTATGCGTCCCGCACCACCGGCAGTACTTCCGGAACTCGACGCGGTCCGGCGAGTTCCGCTTGGACTTCATCGACTGATAATTCCGCCGCTTGCACTCCGTGCAGGCGAGGGTGATCGCAACTCTGACTCCGCTCTTGGCCATGTCTCTCTCTAGGAAGAAGGTGAAAGACCCCCGGGCACGCTGACGCACCGCCCTGGGGCCGCAGCAGTGTAGCCAATCACAGAGGAAACCGAGTAGCGGCGGGTGGGCTCGAACCACCGACCTTCGGGTTATGAGTCCGACGCTCTAACCAGCTGAGCTACGCCGCCAGGCGCGGCCACTTTACCAACGTCCTGTGCGACTCCTACGCTGGCGGGGCGATGGCCGAGCAGGAGCTGTGCTGGCGGTGCACGACACCGATGGAGTGGCGCCACGGAACCTGGCAGTGTCCGCGCTGCAGGTTGAAGCTGGGCTGCTGCGAAGGCGACCCGCAAACGCCGTGTGACGTCCAGGTGCCGCTCGGGGCACGACGCACGGACACGTCCGAACCGGCCACGATCACCTGAACGATCTCCCTGCTCAGCGGCGCTTTGCGCGCGGCGCCGCGAACCGGGGACTGTCCCCGGGACGTGGCTGCCCGAGACGGGGCCAAACGGGTCAAGGCGGCGCGACGCCGGGCACCGCTCGGACCTGGAACACGCACGAGCTCGATCGACGTGCTGAACGGAAGGACCCGACACAGGGGTTACCGCTAGGGTCGCGGCCATGTCGGTGATCGAGGCCATCGACCTGCGTCGGACCTACCGGACGACCACCGGCGTCCTGCGCCGCAGGCCGCTCGAGGTCGAGGCGGTCCGCGGCATTTCCTTCGCCGTCGAGCAGGGAGAGCTGTTCGGCCTGCTCGGCCCGAACGGCGCCGGCAAGACGACGACGATCAAGATGCTGATCACCCTGCTCCTCCCCACGAGCGGCGAGGCGCGGGTGCTCGGGCACGACGTCGTCACGCACGCCCGCGAGGTGCGCAAGCGGATCGGCTACGTCTTCGGCGGCGATCGCGGCCTGTACGAGCGCCTGTCCGCCTACGACAACCTGCGTTACTTCGCCGAGCTCTACGGCGTCTCGGGCAAGGCGCAGCGACTGAGAATCGACGAGGTGCTCGAACTGGTCGGCCTCAGAGGCCGCGAACAGGAGCGCGTCGAGGGCTATTCGCGCGGCATGCGCCAGCGGCTGCACATCGCACGCGGCATCCTCCACGACCCGGAGGTCGTCTTCCTCGACGAGCCGACGATCGGCGTCGACCCGATCGGCGCCCGGGAGCTCCGCCAGACGATCTCCGGCCTGATCGACTCGGGCAAGACCGTGCTGTTGACGACGCACTACATGTTCGAGGCCGACGCCCTCTGCCACCGGATCGCGGTGATCGCAAAGGGCCGCATCGTCGGTACAGGCACACCCAAAGAGCTGAAGGCCGGCGTCGCCGAAGGTCGCGTCACCGAAATCGACGTGTTCGGCGTCGATGAGGCGACCGTCGACCGGCTGCGCGCCCTCGACGGCGTCATCGCGGTGACCGTCGAGGAGCGCGACCAGAAGCAGGTGCTCGTGGTACAGACGAGCGGCGAGCGAGAGCTGACGGCGCCGCTGCTGGCCGAGCTCGACGGCGTCGAGGTCGGCCGGGTCGCCTCGCGCGAACCGTCGCTCGAGGATGCCTACGTCGCCCTGGTCGGCGCGGCATGAGCCGTAGGCTCGACGGAGGCTCACAGGTAGCGGAGGCGCCGGCTTGGCCGGCGCCGGAGCGGAGACTCATCGGGCAGCCGAAGGTTGCCCTATGAGCGCGCTCCGGATTATCCGCACCGGCTTCTTGACGAACCTGAAGATGCTAGGGACGTCGAGCTTCTTCCTGCTCACCTCGATCGTGCAGCCGGTCATCTTCGCAACCGTCGCCTTCTACATGTTCCGTTCCGGCGGCCGTTCCGGGACGCTGCTCTATGCCGCGCTCGGCGCCGGGATGATGGGCGTCTGGTCGACCACGCTCTTCGGCTCGGGCGGGATGATCCAGTGGCAGCGGTGGCAGGGCACGCTCGAGCTCGGGGTCGGTGCGCCTCCGTCGATGGCGCTCATCTACCTGCCGTTCTCGCTCGCGAACGCGTTCACGGGGATGTACGCCCTCGCCGCGACGCTCATCTGGGGGCGCCTCGTCTTCGGCGTGCCGCTCCACCTCGTGCACCCCTGGCTCTTTGCGCTCGCGCTGCCCGCAACCGTGATCTCGCTCGGATTGATGGGGCTCGTGCTGGCATCGACCTTCGTGCTCTACCGCTATGCGAACGCGCTTTCCAACCTGCTCGAGTACCCGGTGTGGATCGCGTCGGGTCTCGTGTTCTCCACGTCGCTCCTGCCCGTCTGGACACGGCCGATCTCGTACCTCTTGCCGCCGTACTGGGGGATCCTCGCGCTCCGCCACGCTGCGCTCGGCGGTGAGGTGTGGCGACCACTCGCACTCGTCACGCTGCTCGGCCTCGCGTCGGCCGCGGTCAGCGTCGTCGCGTTCCGCTGGTTCGAGCACGCCGCCCGTGCTCGCGCGACCCTCTCACTCACATGAGAGGGTGGCTCTCGGTCTTCTTGGTGGGCGGATCGATCGCCTATCGGGGGCTCTTCAACTGGATCCGCCCCGCGATGTACATCCCGACGATGCTCGGGAGCCCACTCTTCCAGCTGATCTTCTTCACCAAGCTCGGCCAGTACGCCCATGCCGAGACCCGCGACTTCTACATCGTCGGCAACTCGGTGCAGGTGTGCGCAATGTCGTCGGTGTACGGAATGACGATGGCGATCGCGAACGAGCGCTGGTTCGGCACGCTCGGGCCGCTGCTCGCCTCTCCCGCAAACCGGGCGGCGGTGTTCCTCGGGCGCGGCGTGCCGGTCCTCGCAAACGGGCTCCTCGTCTCGGCGTTCACGTTCGCCGCCGGCGTGGCGCTCCTGGGGTTTCGACCGGGCCTCGGTTCGGTGCCTGCGCTTGCGGCGATCGTCGTCGTGACGGTCACGTCGTGCACGTGCTTCGGGATGCTGCTCGGGTCGATCGGCCTGCGGGCCAAGGATTTCTTCTTCGCGGCGAACCTCGCCTACTTCCTGATGCTGCTCTTCTGCGGCGTGAACATCCCCCTCGCCGTGCTCCCGGGCTGGATGAGCGCGATCGGCCGCTGCCTGCCGCTGACCCACGGGATCGCCGCGGCCCGCGAGGTCGCGGCGGGGGCGTCGCTGGGCCACGTGGCGGGCCTGATCGGGACGGAGGCCGGAATCGCGATCGCATACGCGGCGGCAGGTTTCTTGCTCTTCCGCATCCTCGAGCGCGAGTCGCGCCGAAGCGCTGTGCTCGACGCGTACTAGAGCAGACCGTCCTCGAACCGGAAAGACCCTCCCCCGGAGCGGTGACGCAGGGCACACCACATCAGCGAAGCGGTGTACGCAGCGCGGGAATCCCCGGCAGAGGAGGCCGGCCCGATGCTGAGAGGGAGATGCGGCGCACCCTCATCACCCTCCTCGCAGTAGCGCTCTTCGGCGTGTTCGCGCAATCCGCCCTGGCGGCAGGCGGGAGCTACACGTTCGCCGGCGGCACCGCGCAGGAACAGGCGACGGTGCGCGCCGCACTCAACGCGTCAGCCTTCGACTGGAGCCTGATCCCGAGCACGATCACGATCTCGATCGGTGCGTACGGCACCTCGTACTCGATGTACGGCCACGTCTATCTCGACAGGTCGCTGCTCGACTCGGGCCGGTTTGCCTGGGGCGTGGTCCAGCACGAGCTGGGCCACCAGGTCGACTTCTTCCTGCTCGACGACGCCAAACGGCAGGTGCTCGAGCAGGCGCTCGGCGGGAAGGACTGGTGCTACACGGTTCCGGGCCTCAAGCACTCCGACTACGGCTGTGAGCGCTTCGCTTCCGAGCTTGCCTGGGCCTACTGGCCCTCGCCCGACAACGTGATGCGCCCGGCGTCGCCGACCGACGAGGCGGCAGGAATGCCGGTCGCCGCGTTTCGGGCTCTGCTGGCCCAGCTGATCAGCGCACCGGGCATGGCCGACCCGCCGCTTGGGGTGACGGCATTCGCCCCGCAGACGAAGCCCAAGGCAAGCCTCGCCCCGACCAGGGTGGCCAAGACCACGACCGGCAAAGTCCGCACGAAGGTGCGCTAGCCCGGATCAACCGGCTACGAGATCAGGTGGTCGCGCAGCGCCTTGGCGACCGCCTGCGTGCGCGTGTCGGCGTCGAGCTTGCCCATCGCCTTGCGGACGTGCGTGCGCACGGTCTCTGCAGAGATGAAGAGCGTCTTGCCGATCTCGTCGTTCGCGAGCCCGTCGGCCAGGAGCCGCAGCACCTCGCGCTCCCGCTGGGTGAGCTGCGGCAGCTTGCTCAGCACCGCCGAGCTTGCGAGCATTCCGGCGAGCACCGGGTCCACGTACGTGCTGCCGCCGGCGACCGCTTTGACTGCGCGCAGCAGGTCGTCCATCGGCGCCTCCTTGAGCACGAAGCCGTTCACTCCCGCATCGAGCGCCTCGGTGAGCAGCGCACTGTCGCCGTACCCGGTGTAGAGGAGCACCGCGGTCGTGGGAGTCGACCGGTGAGCGCGCCGGGTCAGCTCGATGCCGCCGATCTTCGGCATGCGCACATCGACGAGCGCGACCTGCGGCTTCCACTGCTCGATCTGCGCGAGCGCCTCCTCGCCGTCGTGGGCGCGCGCCACGACCGCAACACCCGACTGGGTCAGGTATTCGGCCACCGCCTCGAGCACCGCGGGGTGGTCGTCGGCCACGACACACGTGATTCCTCCCGCCGGTGCTGTCATCGAGACCGGCTCACGGGGATCCCCGATTCGGGGGATGGGGCACGCACACCTCTAGGGATAGCGGTTTCTGCCCCCGGATGCCAATAGTTCTCAGGTCCGTCCGAGTCGAGGGGATCGCGAGAAGCCATGCGGCCAGGCACCACCATCACCTACGAGCACGCGCTCCAGCGCGACCTCATCGATGCTGCGATCGCCGTCAATGACGCGCCGACCCTGGACGAGGCGTTCCGCGTCCTCGCAGAGGCCGGCCTCGGGCTGCTCTCCTGCGACCGGGTCACCGTCGTCGTCTGGAGCAATGACCTCAGATACGGGACGATTCACGCCGACACGGCAGGCGTCCTCGTCGGGGAGCGTGTCCCGGCGATGACGGGCTCGGCCGCCGCGATCCGCGACCAAGCGGTCTACGCCGGCCCGCCCCGCATCGAGAACTTCACGGGGCAACTGGCCGAGTCCCTGCGCGCGCTGGCGTACGTCGTGCGCGTGCCGATCGCAACGGAGAGCGGCACGTCCACGTTCCACGCCCTCTGGCTCAGCCCGCTGACCGAGGAGGAGGCGGCCGAGGCGGCGGCGCTCCTGCACACGCTCACCCGGCTCACCTCGATCGCCGAGCGGTCGCTCGGAGAGCGTGAGCGGGTCAAGCTCGACAACGTCTTGGACAACGTCGCGGACGGCGTCGTCGTCGTCAGCCAGACGGGCGCACAGCCGAATGCGGCGGCACGTTCTATCCTCGGCGTCCCGAACGGAGCCGAGTTCGACACGGAGCTCTTCAACCTCCGCACCCTCGACGGCGCGCCGGTCCGAGTCACGCCCGAGCGCCTGCCGGAGAGCGAGCGGACGGCTTTCGTCGACGACGACGGGCGCTTCCGCATCCGTGCGACCGCTCTCGACGGACGGGACCTCGTTCTCGACGCCAGCGTCGCGTGGACTGCGGCCGGCACGGTGATCGTCTTTCGCGACGTCACGGCCGAGCACCAGCGCGCGGTGCTGAACGAGCGCTACCTCTACCAGCTCTTCAACTCGGTCCCCGTCCCACTCGCGGTCGTCGACGCAGGGTCACTCGAATTGGTCTCCGCGAACCAGGCATACCTCGATGCGATCGGCTTCGAACGGGACGAGGTGATCGGGAGGAAGCCGCCGTTCCCCTGGTGGGACCAACACGAGGGCGCGGCCGCGGGGTTCGACCCGACCTCCGTCGTCCGCCGTCTGTACCGGCGGAAAGACGGAACCCTCTTTCCGGTCGAGGTCACCTCGCATTTCATTCCCGGTGACGACGGCAACACGGCGTTCCTGCTCGGCGTGGTCACGGACCTGTCCGAGAAGCGCCGCCTCGACCAGCAGCTCGTCCAGAGCGGCAAGCTCGCCGCGATCGGCGAGCTTGCCGCAGGTGTGGCACACGAGATCAACAACCCGCTGTTCGCGATCCTCGGGCTGACGGAGTTTCTCCTCAAGGAGGCCGAGCCCGGATCGAAGCCGCACCAGCGACTCGAGCTGATCCAGCAGACGGGGCTCGAGATCAAGGAGATCGTGCGCGCTCTCCTCGACTTCGCACGCGAAAACGCCGAGGATCGTCTCGTCGTGCCGCTCGACGACGTGGTCCGTTCCACCGTCGACCTGGTCCGCCGCACCAACTCGCACAAGGGCGTCGAGCTGAGCGACTCGTACTCCGACGAGGGCGCTCTCGTCAACGCGAGCCCCAACCAGCTCAAGCAGATCTTCCTCAACCTGATCGCAAACGCGCGCCAGGCGATGCCGAACGGCGGCAACGTGAGCGTCGACGTGCGGCGGGACGGCGACCATGTGGTCGCCGTCGTGACCGACGATGGCCCGGGCATCGAACCGTCGATGCTCGAGCGGATCTTCGAGCCGTTCTTCACCACCAAGCGGGTGACCGGCGGCACGGGACTCGGGCTCTCGGTCAGCCTCGGCATCGCAGAGGGGCACGGCGGCACCCTCACCGCGGCTTCCGAGCCGGGCCGCGGGTCGGCATTCACACTGCGCTTGCCGATCGCAGCGGAAGACGCATGAGCCGCATCCTCGTGATCGACGACGAGCACGTGATCCGGATGCTCGTGATCGAGATCCTCGAGACCGCCGGCCATGTCGTGACCGGTGCCGAAAGCGCGGAGAGGGCGCTGACGCTGCTCGACGAAGCCGAGTTCGACCTGATCGTCAGCGATGTCGTCATGCCGGGTCTCTCGGGCCTCGAGCTGCTGGAGCTCGTCCGTGTAAGCCACGCCTCGCTCCCCGTCGTCCTCGTCACCGGCGCGGGCACGTACGACACGCTCAGCCAGGCGCTCACGCGCGGCGCCGCCGGGCTCGTGACAAAACCATTCGCGCACGCCGACCTGCAGTCCGCGGTCGCTCACGCCCTCGAACGCGCCTCGCGCGCTCGGGACGACCTCCGAGAGCGGCTGCTGGCGCCGACGCTCGCAAGCGCACTCGCAAACGCCATCGAGGCGCGCGACTCGTACCTGCACGGGCACTGTGAGCGCCTGGCCGCACTCGCCGTGCGCCTGGCCGAGCTGCTCGGTCTGAGTCCGGAGGAGATCGAGACGGTCCGGCTCGGCGCGATCCTCCACGACGTCGGCAAGATCGGCATTCCCGATCGCGTGCTCCTGAAGCCCGGCCCGCTCGACGACGACGAGCGCCGCATTGTCGAGACGCACCCCGAGATCGGCGACAAGCTTCTGGAGCCCCTCGACCTGCTCGCATCGGCGCGTCCGGTCGTCCGCCACCATCACGAGCGCTGGGACGGCGCCGGGTACCCCGACAGGCTCTCGGGAACGGAGATCCCCCTCGGAGCGCGGATCGTCGCGGTCGCCGACTCGATCGAGGTGATGTCGTCGCGGCAGCTCTACCGAACCCCGCGCACGCCGGCGGAGTTGCGCGACGAGCTCGTGGCATGTGCGGGCGGGCAGTGGGACCCCAGGATCATCGAGCTCGCTCTCGGGCTGATCGATTCGGGAGAGCTCGTGCTGTCGATCGACGGCCTGCACCTGCTCGAGTCGGCGCTCGACCCGGCGCCGGCGCCCGGTGTTGCCGTTCTGCTCGTGGAGAGCGACGACGATGAGGCGCGCCTTCTCTGTGAGGCGCTCGAGCACGTGCTCGACGGCGCTGTGATCGCGCGTGCTTCGAGCGTCGCCGGGGCGGCCGCGCTGCTGAACGGCTCGGAATGGACGATCGCGATCGTCGACCAGATGCTTCCCGACGGCGAGGGCGTCGAGGTGCTCGACGCGCTTCGCAGGAACGACCCCGCGCTGCCCGTCGTGATGCTGACCGGGCAGGGCGCGGAGGAGGCGATGATCCGGGCTTTCCAGCACGGCGCCTCCGACTACATCGTCAAGGGCGTGTCGTACGTCGATGCGCTCGCCTCGCGGATCCTGGGGCTCGTGGCCGCATGAGCCGCCCGGAGTCGTCCCGGACCGAGCTCCACATGCCTGGAGGTACAGCAATGGCCGACCCAACCTGCCTGATCGCCGACGACCACCCAGCGCTCACCTCGGCGGTGTCGGGCTACCTCGCCGAGCACGGGTTCAAGATCGTGGGTCCGGTGCCGGACGGACGGCGTGCCGTCACGCTCGCCGCCCAGGTGAAGCCCGATCTCGCGCTGATCGACTTCCGCATGCCCGGCCCCTCCGGCGTCGAGCTCATCACCCGGATCAGAGAGGCTTCGCCGGCCACGCTCGTCGCCGTCTACACCGCCGACGCGGACGAGACGATCGCGCGCGAAGTCCTGGACGCCGGTGCTGTTGCGCTCGTCCTGAAGGAAGCCCCGCTCGCCGACCTCGTCCGCGCGCTCGAGGCGGCGCTCGCCGGCCGCTCGTACCTCGACCCGGCGCTGCCTCGCAACGACGTTCCGTCGTTGAAGCTCACGCCGCGCGAACTGGAAGTGCTGGGTCTGCTCGCGGAGGGGCTCCCGCACGAGGAGATCGGGCACCGGCTCGGTATCAGCTCGGAAACAGTGCGCACCCATCTTCGCAAGGCTTCCGACCGGCTCGGCGCGACGACCCGCACCCAGGCCGTCGCGACCGCGCTCCGGCTCGGCCTCATCGCGTGACGGCCCCGCTCGAGAGCCAGCTCGAGGTGGCAGCGCTTTCGGGCGAGGTCGAGGCAGTCATGCAGAGCATCGTCTCGCGTCTGATGGAGTTCGATCAGGCAGACGGGGCCTCGCTGGTGACGGTGGACGGCAAGTTCGCGCGCTTCAGGGTCTGTGCCGGCGCCGACGTCGCGTTGCAGGACCGGGTGTTTCCTGTCGACTCGACACTCGGCGACAAGTACCTCAAGCCACACGACGCAGTCGTCCTGCGCGTCGACACCCACCCCGAGGTCGCCCGCGCCCTGACACCGGGAGCCGGTGCGATCGCGCTCGCGCCGATCGCGTACGACGGCGCCGTCCGCGGCACTCTCGGCGTGCGCAGTGCCGATGCCGACGCGTTCGGCGAGGCCGAGCTCGAGACCATCCGCTTGCTGGGGCGCGCCGCATCGATCGCGTTGCGCAACGCTGAGCTCATCGAGGATCTGGCCGGACGCGAGCGCCAATACCGAGCGCTGCACGCCCAGGCTGCAGACGGCATCCTCGTGTCCGACCGCGAGGGCAACCTGATCGACGCAAACGACGCCGCAGCGGCAATGCTCTGGTATTCGGTCGACGAGCTGCGCAGCATGAATGCTGTGCAGCTGACTGGGGCGCAAGAGCTCGAAAAGCAGCTCAAGAACCGCGACGAGCTGCTGCGCAGCCACGAGCTGCGCGGCGAGCACACGGTGCAACGCAAGGACGGCGCGCAGATCGACATCGAGTTTTCGAGCCGGTTGCTCGAAGACGGTCGTATCCACACCACCATGCGCGACGTCAGCCGGCGCAAACGCAACGAGGTCCGCATCCGGTCGAGCGTCGAACGGCTGCGTGAGATCGTCGAGACCCAGAAGGAGATCTCGGCGCTCGAGCTCGACCCGGGCGCGATCACCGCGAAGATCCTGGAGCGAACGCAGGGTCTCACCGGAGCGGACGGCGCCGCGGTCGCGTGGTTCGACGGGTCCGAGTGCGTTCTCGAGCACGGCTCCGGGATCGCCGCGCCGCATGTGGGCATGCGCCTCCGCCGCGACTCGAGCCTCTCCGGCGTCGTCTCGGCGAGCGGCGAGGCCGCCTACGCCGAGGACACGCACGCCGACGCCCGCGTCGACCAGCAGGCCTGCGACGCCGTCGGTGCACGATCGTTGATCTGCGCACCGCTCTACCGCGACGGCCGGGTGGACGGCGTGCTGTCGGTCTTCGGCGTCCGCGAAGCCGCCTTCGACGACCTTGCAGTCGAAACAACCCGGCTGATGGCCGAGTTCGTATCCGGCGCGATGCGCAATTCGAACGAGCTCGAGGAGCGCCGGCGGCTCGTCGAGCAGTTGCGCACCCAGGGTGACGTCGTGCAGCACATGCAAACCGGACTCTGGGTGTGGGCGCAGGACGGCGACACCTACCGGCTCGAGTACGCCAACGCGGCCGGCGAATCTGCCTTGGGGCTGGCCGCAGCGGACATCGTCGGTCGCACGTTCGAAGAGGTACTCCCGGGCGCAACCGGCTCTGCGCGCGCGCTCTTTCGCCGGGTGGCGGAAACCCATGAGCACATCGACGCGGGTGAGGTCGCCTACGGCGACGAACGCGTGCCGCCGAGCATCTTTTCGATGAGGCTCTTCCCGCTCCCGGAGGACCGCATCGCAATTGCGTTCGACAACGTGACGGAGGTCGCCGAAGCACGGCAGGCCCTGGAGCAGAGCGAGGCGCGCTTTCGCGGCGCCTTCTACTCGTCATCGCTCGGTATGGCCCTGGGCACGCTCGACCTCGCACTCCTACAGGTCAACGATGCGCTCACCCAGATGCTGGGCTACACGGCGGATGAGCTCTGCTCTCTCGGCGTGCGCGGGATCACACACCCGGCCGACCTCGAGGAGGACCTCGAGCAGTTCGAGAGGTTCCGCACCGGCGAGAGCGACTCCTACCAGCGAGAGAAGCGCTACGTGCGCAAGAACGGCTCCACCTTCTGGGGAGAGTTGACCGTATCGCTCGTGCGGACCTCCGACGGGCAGCCGGCTCACACCGTCTCGCACGTGCGTGACATCTCTTCACAGAAGGAGGCGAACCTCCTCTTCGAAGCGACGTTCTCGCGCTCGGTCGTCGCAAAGCTCATCGCCGACGACAACCGCCGGCTCGTTGACCTGAACTCGGCCGCCGAAGGTCTGCTTGGTGTTCAGCACGACGAGGCACTCGACCTGACCATCGATCAGTTGCTGGCCGACGAGTCCGTCGAGGACGCCTGGGAAGTGTTCCTGCAGATCGGCGCAATCGAGGCCGAGGTGACGCTGCACCGTCCCGACGGCGCCAAGCGGCGCGTCGAGTTCGCAGCGACGGCGAACGTCCGGCCCGGCCGCCACGTCGCGGTCGTCCGCGATCTGACACGCCAGAAGGAGCTCGAGGAGCAGCTGCGGCAGGCCCAGAAGATGGAGGCCGTCGGGCGGCTGGCCGGCGGCATCGCGCACGATTTCAACAACCTGCTCACCGCGATCACGGGTTACAGCGAGTTCCTGATCGCCGGGCAGACCGACGAGCGGCTCCGCCGGTATGCCGAGGAGATCAGGAAGGCAGCCGCGCGCGCCGCGTCCCTCACCGCGCAGCTGCTTGCATTCAGCCGCCGCCAGGTACTGCAACCACGCGTGCTCGACCTGAATGGCGTCGTCTCCGACATGGACATGATGCTCCGCCGCTTGATCGGCGAGGACGTCGAGCTCGTGACGGTGCTCGAGCCGGAGCTCGGCTCGATCCGGGCCGATCCGACTCAGCTCGAGCAGGTGATCGTCAACCTCGCCGTGAACGCGCGGGACGCGATGCCGCACGGAGGGGCGGTCACGATCGAGACGACGAACATCGTGATCGACGACGATGCCCTCGTCGAGCTGAGGCTCACCGATACCGGGATCGGCATGACGGTTGCCGAGCGCCGGCAGCTGTTCGAGCCGTTCTTCACGACGAAGGACGGTGGCACCGGCCTCGGCCTCGCAACGGTCTACGGTGTCGTCGAGCAGAGCGGCGGAGCGATCGAGGTCGATTCCGCGCCGGGAATGGGCTCCTCATTCCGCATTCTCTTCCCACGCGTCGAAGAGCCCGCCGAAGAGCCGGCGGCGGCGGCGAACGGCGAAGAGCTGCAGCGCGGCGACGAGACGATCCTGCTCGTGGAGGACGAACTGGTCGTACGCCAGCTGGTGGCCGAGATCCTCGAGGACAGCGGCTACAGCGTGCTTCAGGCAAGCGACGGACCCTCCGCGCTCGAGCTCGTGCGCCGCCACACCGGCGCCCTCGACGCGCTCGTCACCGACGTCGTCATGCCGGGGATGAGCGGCCCCGAGGTCGCCCAGGCGATCACGTCGATGCGGCCCGGCACCCAGATCCTCTACATGTCGGGGTACACCGACTCTGCGATCGGGCACCACGGTGTGCTCGCGCCAGGCATCGCGTTCCTGCAGAAGCCGTTCAGCGCGGACGACCTGACGCGCAAGGTCCGCACGCTCCTCGACGAAGCCGAATCCAAGCCCGGCTGAACCTGGAAGCTCTCACAGAATGAGGTTCGTCGATCCGGGTGCGATCGGCGAGTGCGAGGCAAGGACGCAGGGAGCCCCGATAGCCAAGGCTATCGGGGCGACCGAGGACACAGCGTCGCGCCGCCGAGCGCGGCCGGGCGACACAACCGCTCATTCTGTGAGAGCTTCCTGGTTCCCTTCGGGGAACCAGGTTGAATGCCCGGGTGCTTCCGGCGCTCCTGCGCGAAAACCGAGACTTCCGCCGCTACTTCATCGGTCAGTCGGTATCGCTGATCGGCGACCAGGTGTCGCTGATCGCTCTGCCGCTGACCGCGGTGCTCGCGCTCCACGCGACCGCCGGGCAGATGGGCGCCCTGACGACGGCGGCGCTGCTTCCGAACCTGATCTTCGCGCTGCACGCGGGTGTCTGGGTCGACCGGCGCGGCAGCCGCCGTCGCGTGATGCTCGCCGCCGACGTGGCCCGCGGCCTGCTCGTCGCCGTCGTTCCGATCGCCTTCGCCCTCGGCCAGCTCACGTGGACGCTGCTGTATCTCGTCGCCTTCGGATCCGGCACGCTCGGAGTCTTCTTCTTCGTGGCGTACGGCGGCTTCTTCCAGACCGTCGTGGAACGGCAGGACTACGTCGCCGCCAACTCCCTGATCCACGGCAGCCGTGCGTTTTCGTTCATCGCCGGGACGAGCATCGGCGGCGTGCTCGTGCAACTGCTCCGTGGCCCCTATGCCCTGGCGCTCGATGCCGCCTCGTTCCTCTGGTCGGCGTTCTTCCTCGGACGAATCGACGCGGCGGAACCGTCCCCGAGAGCTCTGGACACATCGGCTGGGCTACTGGCCGGGGCGAGCTGGATCCGTCGTAACGCGGTGATCCGGGCAGAACTGCTCGGCGTCGCCACGCTCAACCTCTTCAACTTCATGTTCTTCGCCCTGTTTCTCCTCTACGCAACCCGCGACCTGGGCATCCGGCCCGCGGTGCTCGGGATCGTGCTCGGCAGCGCCTCGGTCGGCACGCTGCTCGGCTCGTTCGTGACCGCGCGCGTCGCCCGCCGCCTCGGAGTCGGGCCGACGTTCCTGATCGGCTGCGTGCTCTTTCCGGCGCCGCTCATCCTCGTTCCGGCGGCCGGGGGACCACACTGGCTCGTGCTGGCCTTCCTGTTCGTCGCCGAGTTCCTCTCCGGGATCGGCCTGATGTTGCTCGACATCATGGCGGGGACGATCAGCGCGGCGACGGTTCCGGCCCAGCTGCGCTCGCGCGTGTCGGGCGCATTCATGGTCGTCAACAACGGCGTCCGGCCGCTCGGCACGACGATCGGCGGCATCCTCGGCGCCACGGCCGGTGTCCGTCCCACGTTGTGGATCGCGACGGTCGGCTCGCTCCTCGGCATGGCGTTCCTCTGGCCCTCGCCGATCCGGAGCATGCGAGACGTGCCGGAGGAGGAGGCGGCGGCGTGACTCCGGCGGCGCCTACCGTGCGGGCACCGAAGGTTCCGGGCCGGCGGCCCGCACCCGGTCGAGCTGCGCGCGCAGCTCGACGGTGAACGTCGTGCCTCCGGCGCCGCTCTCGACCCGCACGTCACCTCGCATCGCGGTCACGAGTTGCTTGACGATCGCGAGCCCGAGCCCGCTGCCCACGGGCCGGTCCTTGCCGATCTTGTCGTAGAGGTAGAAGCGCTCGAAGGCGTGCGGCACGTCGCCGACCGGAATCCCGGGCCCGGTGTCGGCAACCACCAGCCGGCCCGGCTCGGCGCTGACCGTGACCGCGCCTCCTGCCGGGGTCTCGCGCAACGCGTTCTCGACGAGATTCGACGCCACCTGCAGCACCCGGTCCTGGTCGGCCTCGACCCACGTCTCCGTTCCCTCGACGTGCAGCTCGACCCCGAATGCCCGCGCGGCGCCCTCGTGCCGGAGCACGGCGTCGCGCGCCACCGCGGCCAGGTCGACCGGCTCGCTGCGTACGGCGAACTCGACCCGGTTCATCCGTGCGAGGTCGAGCAGGTCGCGGACGAGCCGCTCGAGCCTGCCCGCCTCGACGCCGATCGTGCGCGCGGCCTCGTCCGGGCCGAATGCCCCGTCGGCAAGTCCCTCCGCATAGCCGCGAATCGCGGTGAGCGGTGTCTTCAGCTCGTGGCTGACCGAGAGGAGGAAGGCTCGCTCGGCCTCGCGCGAGGCCGCAAGCTGTTCGGCCATCCGGTTGAACGCAGCTGCAAGCGCGGCCAGTTCGCGCGAGCCGGTGGTGGGCAGAGGGTCGTGCTCGTCGCCTGCGGCGATCGAGTGGGTGGCGTCGGCGACGCGACGAATCGGCCGGACGATCGACCGTGCGAGCACGAACGACACGACGGCGGCGAAGAGCGCACCCGCCAGTGCAGCCAGCAAGAGATCGCCGAGAAACGGGCGCCACGCGGCAGACTGCACGCTGGCAGGGCGAATCAGCAAGAGACCGAGGTGCGGCAGCGTGCGGTACGAGTACAGCTGGCGCTCGCCGACGTAGGTCACCGTGCCGTCACTTGAACGGTTCACGTTCGGCACGATGGAGGCGAAACTCGCGCGCGACTGGATCATGATCCGCACGCTTCCCGCGACCACGTCCTCGATCGTGTAGCTGACATGCTGGCGCCGCTGAAGCGCGAGGTCGTCCGCGCGACGCGCGACATCGGCCGCCTGGGAGCGATCGACCTGACGGCGCGTCAGCACGGCGCCGATCGCGATCGTCAGCGCAAGCGTCAGAGCGAGCGCGGCCAGCGTTGCCGCGAAGAGCCGCGCTCGCAAGCTGATGCCCGCTCCGGCGCCGGCCGAGCCGGCCCCTCCGCTCCCGGCCGGCTCCGTCGAGCCTACGCCGGTTCCCGCTCCGGCGCCGGCCGAGCCGGCCCCTCCGCTCCCGGCCGGCTCCGTCGACGCTACGCCGGTTCCCGCTCCGGCGCCGGCCGAGCCGGCCGTCATTGCCCGATGGCCTTGTAGCCCGTGCCGCGCAGCGTCCGGATCAACTCCGGCCGGGCGAGCTTGCGGCGCAGCTGGGCGACATGCACGTCGACGGTGCGCGTGCCGCCCGGATACTCCTGCCCCCACACACGATCGAGCAGTACGTCGCGTGACACCACGATGCCGACGTTCGCCATGAAGAACGCGAGCAGGTCGAACTCCTTTGCTGTCAGCTCCACCGGCTTGCCGCCGACGGTCACGTCGTGCGATTCGTGGTCGAGCGTGACATCGCCGAGCGAAAGAGCGTCATGCCGCTCCTGCGGCTCCGTCCGGCGGAAGATCGCCTTCATCCGCGCGACGAGCTCGCGCGGCGAGAACGGCTTGGTCAGGTAGTCGTCGGCGCCGACCTCGAGACCGACTATGCGATCCGGCTCCTCGTCGCGTGCGGTGAGCATCAGGATCGGCACCTGCGAGCTCTGACGGATCTCGCGGCAGATGTCGAAGCCGTCCTTGCCGGGCAGGCCGACGTCGAGCAGCACCATCCGGATCTGATGGCGGTCGAGCTCGACGAGTGCGTCCTCGCCGGACCGCACCCAGATGACCCGGTAGCCGTTGCGGGTGAGATAGCCGCGGACGAGCTCCCCGACGGAAGGCTCGTCTTCGACGAGGAGAATCGTCCCCGCCATCGCTTGCGAAGGCTAGTGCACCGACGCGAGGACGCGCACTGCGGCGCCCCCGTCGATTCGCATCGTCTCGGCGGTCATCTTTCGCCGCAGGTCGGAGGGGGCGCCCTTGCGCCGGCCGATGATGATGCGCGTCTCGGCCGTCAGCGGTACGACGACGATGCTGCCGTCGAACTCGCGGAGCGTGATCTGCGTGGCCGACGCCTGAACGATCTGGCCATGGTCGAGAATCAGCGTGTGCGGCTGCCGGCGGATGCGGACGTTGATCTCCGCATGCGACCAGGCGCCGGCGAAGTGAGGAATCGGAGGAACGCCGCCGCCGTTGCTGTTGCCGTTGCCGCCTTTGCCGTGGCCCCCGGATGCGAACGTGGCGCCGGCGCCTGCCAGCAGGCAGAGGACGGCGAGCGTCAGGGTGAACCTCGACATGCTCGAACTATCCCTCGATCCGGTGACGGTCACGTTGCCCGATGGTAAGCCACAGGTAAAACGGAGAGCCGCCGGATTGCACCGGCGGCTCTCGCTCATCTCACCGAGTCCTGGCGCCGACGGTCGGTGGGTCAGTTGGCACCTCGGCCCGACCTCACCCGTCAATGTGCCTTCGACCTGCGCCTGCGGATCCGGGAATCCTCGTCGCCGGCCCGGACGGAGCGGTCCAGCCGAACAGGCGTACGTGCTACTGTGCTGTCACTGAGCGCCGTCCGGTGCTCGTGAGATCTGGCTTCTCGTTCCTCCTTTTCAGGCGATTCGAGTCTCTGCATCTCGAACCCCTGCTTGACAAGGAGTCGAAACAGCATGTCCCAGTCGTTCCAAGCGCTCGGCGTGAGCGCACCCGTTGTGCGTGCGCTTGCCGCACGCTCCATCCACGAGCCGTTCGCGGTCCAGGAGCTCGTGCTCCCGGACGCCCTCGGCGGCCTCGACATCCTCGCCGAGGCGCCGACCGGCTCCGGCAAGACGCTCGCGTTCGGCATCCCGCTCGTCGAGCGCACGGCCGGCACGGGCGCCCAGCCCGCCGCGCTCGTGCTCGTCCCGACCCGCGAGCTCGCAACCCAGGTCGCAGCCGACCTGCGCCCGCTCGCCGAGGTGAAGGGCCTACGCGTGGCAACCGTCTACGGCGGCGTGGCCCTCGGCCCGCAGGCGAAGAAGGCCCGCGGCGCGCACGTGGTCGTCGCGACGCCCGGTCGCCTGAACGACCTGCTCGAACAGCGTCTGATCAAGCTCGATGCGGTGCGGACACTCGTGCTCGACGAAGCCGACCGGATGCTCGACATGGGCTTCAAGCCCCAGGTCGACCGCATCCTCCGCACAGTGCCCACGAACCGTCAGACGATGCTCTTCTCCGCGACCCTCGACGGCGGCGTCGCCGAGCTCGCCCGCGCCTACACGTCGAACGCATCACGCTTCCGTGCCGAACTGCCGAGCGACCGCAGGCCGGGCACGATCGAGCACACCTTCGTACCGGTCACCCTCGAGGGAAAACTCGACCGTTTGGTCGAGCACCTGAACGCGGAGCGTGGCCTCGCCCTCGTCTTCGTACGCACCAAACACGGCGCCGACAAGCTCGTGCGCAAGCTCGCCCGCGAGGACGTGGCAGCGGTGGCTATGCACGGCAACCTCTCGCAGAACCAGCGCGAGCGCGCCCTCGCCCGCTTCGAGTCCGGCAAGGTTCCGACACTCGTCGCAACCGACGTCGCAGCCCGCGGCCTCGACATCGACGACATCACGCACGTGATCAACTTCGATCCGCCGCACGGCGACGAGGACTACGTGCACCGCGTCGGCCGGACCGGCCGCGCGGGCAGAAGCGGCACCGGTGTCACCTTCGTGCTGCCTGAGCAGCAGGGTGATGTCGGCCGGCTCGCAGCACGCCTCGGTCACGCCGAGCAGTTCTCCGCGGCGGGCCTCAGCGCACCTGCGGCGGCGCCACGGCCCGCGCGGCAGCGCCGCCGCGGCAGGCGCTAGCGTTCGCGGGGCTTTGCCCGAATTTCAGCGGCAGGTCCAGGAGGCGCTCGACTCACTCCCCGCAGATCTGCAGGAGCGTCTGTCGAACGTCGAGTTCGTGGTCGAGGGCGAACCGCCGCCCGGGCAGCGGCTGCTCGGCCTCTACCAGGGCGTGCCGCTGACGCGCCGAGGGAGCAACTACAGCGGCGCCCTCCCGGACAAGATCACGATCTACCGCGGTCCGCTCGAGCGGCTCTACGGCCATGAGCCGGAGCTGCTCGGCCGGCAGATCAGGCGCGTCGTGCTCCACGAGGTCGCACATCACTTCGGCATCAGCGACGCGCGGCTCGTCGAGCTCGACCGGTATTAAGGATGGTCTTAGCCCGCGGGCGCATACTCGAAGGTCACGAATGAGCCCCGTCGTACTGATCCTCGTCATCGTCGGAGCCGACCGCCTGCTCAGCGGCGGACGGCCCCGTGTGCTCCAGCCGGTCACGCGACGGTGGCTCGCCACCCGGCCCCGCCTGCTCGCCTGGATCCGCTCGGCGCCGGTCACCTACGGCTATCTGGCGATTCTCTTCGTGACGAGCTGGGTGCTCGCGAGCGCGAGCGGACGGCTCGGCGACAGACTGCTGCTCGCGCAGAGCACGAACCTCCATCAGCTTGCGCGAGATCCCGTCCGCGTCCTGCTCAGTAGCGCCTTCTGGCTCTCGGACGCGGGCGGCCTGCTCCTCTGGGCGGCGCTGCTGAGCATGGTGCTCGCGCCCGTCGAGCGCAGGGTCGGTTCTTGGCGGCTCGGCATCGTCTTCGCGATCGGGCACATCGGCGCGACGCTGCTGACGGCCGCCGGCCTCTGGACGGTTCTCCGCTTCGACCCAAGTGAGCTGAGCGTCGTCAACGCGCGCGACGTCGGCGCGAGCTACGGCTTCTTCGCCGTCGCGGCGGCGATGACCTACTGCCTCGCGCCGCGCCTGCGTTTCGCGTACGCCTCGGTGCTGCTCATCTCCGTCGCCACGGTCGCGGCGATCTCACACACGTTCACCGACTTCGGCCACCTGATCGCGGTGCTGCTCGGCTTCGGCTGCTACGGGCTCGTGCGCGGACACTCGGCGCTGCCGCCGATCGACCTGCGTTACCCGTCGAGTGGCGGCGTCGCCTGGACTGGTGCGCGGGACTGACGCTCGCGCGGGACTTGCGACCCTGGTTGCCGGCGCAGCCGACCGGTCTAGTGGACGAGCGAGAGCATCTTGAACATCGGCAGGTACATGGCAATGATGATCACGCCGACCATCATTCCGACGCCGATCATCATCAGCGGCTCGATGATGCTTGTGAGGGTCGAAATCGATGCGTCGACTTCTTCCTCGTAGAAGTCGGCGATCTTTGCGAGCATCTTGTCGAGCTCTCCGGTCTCCTCGCCGACCTTGATCATCTGCGACACCATCGGCGGAAAGACGGGATCGTCGATCAGCGGCTGAGAGATCGGAACGCCCTCATGGACCTTCTGCTTCGCCTCCAGCAGTGCCCGCTCGACCTTCCAGTTCCCTGCGGTCTGCGCCGTGATCTCGATCGCCCGGATGATGTCGACGCCGGCCGAGATGAGCGTCGAGAACGTCCGCGAGAAACGCGCCATCGTGATCTTCAGAACGACGTCGCCGACCTGCATCGGCAAGGCGAGCTTGAAGGTGTCCCAGTTGCGCCTGCCGTGCTCGGTCTTGCGCCAACGCTTGAAGCCGACCGTCGTGCCGACGCCCACGATCATGATCAGCCACCAGTCGGCCTTGATGAAGTTCGAGACGGCGACCACCCAAAGAGTCAGTGTCGGCAACTTCCCGCCGAGCGTCGTGAAGACCTTGGTGAAGAACGGGACGAGGAAGAGCAGCATCCCGGTGAGCACGAGGGTCGCGAAGACCAGGACCATCGTCGGGTACATCATTGCGCTCTTGACCCGGCGCTTGAGCTTCGTTTCGCGCTCGATCTGGAACGCCATCCGGTCGAGAACCTGGTCGAGGATTCCGGCTGCCTCACCAGCCTCGACCATCGAGACGAAGAGGCGCGTGAAGACCTTCGGGTGACGGGACATCGCCTGGCTGAGCAGCAAGCCTCCCTCGACGTCGCCACGCAGCTCGCGGATGATGACGGCCAGGTACTTGTCGTCGGTCTGCCCCTCGAGGATGACGAGCGCTGCCACGACGCTCAGGCCGGCCTCGATCATCGTTGCGAACTGGCGCGAGAAGATCTGCAGCGATTTGGGCTCGATCTTCTTGAACACGTTCTTGACGCCCGACTCGCCCGCGGACGGCATCTCCTCGAGCCGCTCCGCGAGCAGGCCGCGAATCCGAAGCTGCTCGCGCGCGGCATCGCGCGTGGGTGCGTGCACCTCGCCGTCAGAGAGAAAGCCCTGCGCGTTGATCGCGCTGTAGGAGTACGCCGCCATTCGTAACCCTGATATCGACAGGTGCACCCGCGTCCGTTAGCAGGGCGCGGTGTTCGCCGGGTTGCCGGTCGAACAGTCGAAGGTCGTCACCTCCTTCGCAAGCTCGGTGGCACTGGTCTTGTCGCGAACGACCACGGAGACCTGCTTCGTCGGACGCTGGCCTGAGGCGCCCGTCGCCCACTTGATGTACGTGTCCACGGCGTATGTGTGACCGTCGGGCGACCCCGAGCCGGAGACGGTGCGATGGGCGACACATGGGTTCACGCCGTTCGCCGTGAAGTACAGCGGGACGCTCGTTGAGGTCGTGCAGCTCCAAGCGCCTCCGCCGCTGTTGTTCGTCGGCGCGATGTTCGAGCAGACAGGGGACTGCCCGCTCGTGCAGACGGAGGTGTCGCCGACGTACGTGCCCGAGGTGGGGGCGCTGCCGGTGTCGAGGCCGATCGCGTCGTACGGCATCGTGCGATACAGCTCCATTTGCTGGTCGGCCAGCACGGCCGCCGTATTCACGTGGCTTGCCCGGCCGATGGCCGCCGCGCCGGCACCGAACACGCCGACGAGCGCAAGCAGAGCGACCTGAAGAACGACCATCGCGATCAACAGCTCGATCAGGCCGAACCCGTCGGCCGCGCTCGGTCTCGGTGCCGCCATCTCAGTGCGTCGCAATCAGCTCGAGTTTGTAGGTCTTCTGATCGGTGGTGTTTTCCAGCGTCAGAGGCTGGCCGAGCTTCAGCGTGAGCGACTGGTCACCTGTCGCGTACGACCCGCCGACGATCCCGACCTGCGCGCTGCCGGCGGTGTACGACATCAGACGAAAGACGGGCGATCCGGACGGAAATGTTCCCTGGAGGCCGACACGCGAGACGGCGCCGTTGACCGAGATCGCGACGGTGGGCGGCGGAGCCGCGGTCGTCGTGCTCGGAGTGGTCGACGTCGGCGGACCGGGCGTCCCCGGCACAACGGTCGGGGTCGTCAAGATCGGGCTGGTCGACGTGACCGACGTGCCGGTCCCCGGCAGCGGCGGCGAACTCGCCGGAGACGTCGTCGTCATCGTGGTGGTCGTCGTCCCCTGCGGCGTGAACGGATTCTTCGTCTGGAAGAGGCTGAACGCGACGAGCTGCGTCCCCGTTGGCTTCGGCGGTAGGTCCGTGTCGGCGAGCTGCCCGCTGGAGGTGGACGGCGCCGGTGTACCGGCCACGTTCGGCAGCGAGCTCGAGACGCCGGCGGTCGCGCTCGCCGACGGTGCCGAGGTCGAGGCCGAGGTCGAGGCCGAAGTCGAGGTCGAGGTCGAGGTTGCAGGAGGCGGCTTCTGGTTCAACGAGCTCATGATCGTCGGCACCTCGTACGCGGCGACCGCGATGAAGAGCACGCCGCCGATCGCGGCGGCGATCTTCGCGCGCTTCTCGCGCTGCTTGATCGGATCGACACGCTTCTTCCCGGCCACGGCTAGCCCGTTGCTCCTGTGGCCGACGCGCTGCCGGGCAGCGACGTGGCCGAGGCCGTGGTCGTCGGCGCGACCGGGGCCGGGGCCGACGGCGTGCTCGCGTACACGTACGCGTTGAGGAAGAGGTCTGCCGAGATCTGCGGGAACGCGTTCACCCCGGCGCTGAACGTGACCGTGTCGACGTTGAACAGCCGCCCACTCGCATCGAGTTGGCCGTTGTGCACGACCACGAGATTGCGCAGACGGTAGAGAAAGTCACTCAGTCCGTAGAAGTCGCCGCTGAATTGAAGGTGCATGCGCTGCACCTCGTACGATCCGGTGGGCGCCGACGCGCCGGAGACCACCGGCGCGATCAGATTGAACGTGATCCCGGCTGCACGCGCGACATCGCTCAGGGTCAGGATGATGCCGGGCATGTCGGTGCGGTCGGGCATCGCCCGCGCCAGCCGATACAGGTCGGCCGTCTGGATCGTGGGCGGATGCAGACCCGCCTTCAGCTGCTCGCGGCGCTTGTAGACCTGCAACTGCTCGGCGTTGACCTGCTTCACCAGCTGCGCGCTTTCTGCGTTCTGCGGCGAGACCACGAACGAGTAGCCGGCGAAAGCCAGGAGCACGAGCCCGAGAGCGACGAGACCGAACTGCAGCCTCGGATCGAGCTTGGCGAGCTGCTGCTTCTTGGTCTTCACGACGTGGCCCCTGCGGCACGAACGTCGCCCTGCAGCGTGAATGCGACAAACCCCGTCGGGCACTGATTTCCGCTGCCCGAGACCGAGCCGCTGCTCGCGGAGGCCTGCCCAAGCGTCATGTTCGAGAGATCCGGGACGACGTCGAGGCGCGAGAGGAACTGCGCGACGGAGTCCTGCGAGTACGTGCAGCCGGTCAGGACAAAGCCAAGCGGTAGCGCAGCACCGACCGTGGAACCGGTCGGTGCCGGAGCGATCGTCGGCGACTGCGCGTTCAACGTGACGAGGAAGACATCGCTCGGCACAACCTGCGACACCTCACGCAGGAGGCGATCCCAGTCGACGCGCTGACCGAGGACAGTGGCGAGCGCGGTCACCCTCGACTGGCGCTGCTGTGGAAGCTGTGAGTCGACGGCCGGCAGCACCGGCGGGGCGGGAACCGCCGCGTAGGCCGCCCGGGCCTGGTCGAGCGCCAGCCGCTGCTGGGCGACCGCTGAGCTCGCAGAGAGGAACATGACGGCCAGAAGCGCGGTGACGAGCACCACCCCAACGCAGCCGGCGAGCACGGGAAGCGGCGGGCGCTTCCGTTTTTCGGCTCCCTCATCCTTCGGCAACAGGTTGACGGCGCGCATCAGTCCTCGATCCCCAGGCCGATCGCAACCGTCAACGAGCCGACCGGGTAGTCGTCCGGCTCACGGAACTTCTTCGGCACCGCAACCCGGTTCAGCGGATCGCCGACCCGCACCGGCACGCCGATCAGGGTGTGCAACTCGCCGGCGAAGCCGGGGAGGTGCGCCGTGCCCCCCGTCAGCACGACTTCGCCGATGCCGAGCGATCCCGGCTGGTTCTGGTAGAAGCGCAGGCTCGAAACGAGCTCGCGGGCAAAGACCTGGAGCTCGCGGATCACCGCCTCGCGCGCGGTGCCGAGCGTTTCGGGGCTGAAGTCCTCGGACGGTTCGGACTGTGCGACGAGCGAGAGAGCATGCTTGATGGGGGTCGCCTGCGACGGCACGAGGTCGAGCGCGCGCGCGATCGCGACGGACAGGTTCTGCCCGCCCCAGCCAAGCACACGCGTGAACTCACAGACGCGGCCGTTCGAGACGGCGAACGTCGAGCGGTCGTGACCGACGTTCACCATGACCCGAGCCCCCGCGGCGCCGGTAGCGTTCGGCTCGGCCGGCGCCTCGAGCGCGCGCAGCATCGCAAACGCTTCGAGGTCGATGCCCGAAAGGCGGATGCCGGCCTTCCGGCACGCGGAGATGTAGCGGTCGACGAGCTCGCGGTAGGCAACGACGAGCAGGACGTTGTGGATCTTCTCACCCGTCTCCGCGTTGTTCGACTCCGAGAGCACCTGCCAATCGAGCACGGCTTCCTCGAGCGGGATCGGCAGCGTCTCCTGTGCGCGAAAGCGAATCGCATTCGCCAGTTGGCGCGGATCGTCGATGCCGCTGATCTCGAACGTGCGCACACCGATGCGGTTGTTGGCGATGCCGAGACGGACGTTGCGCTTCGGCAGCTTGTTGGCTGCGAAGAGCTCCTTCAGCGCCTCGGCAAGGCCTTCGACGTCGCGCAGTTCGCCGCCGACGACCACGCCGTCGGGCAGTGCGACGCGGGCTACCTGGAGCAGCTGCGGCCCGCCGCTGTTCGAGACCCGTGCGGCCGCAACCTGCGAGGCGCCGATCTTGAGCCCGATGACAGCGCCCTTGCCGGCTCCGCCCTTCGAGCGCTGTTGCCGGCGCTCTCTCGGCAGCTTCGGCAGCTTCGACTGCTTGGGCTGCTTCGACAGCTTGGGCTGCTTCGGCTGCTTGGGCTGCTTGGGCTGCTTGGCCTGCTTCGGCCCACGCTCGAGCTTGGGCAGCGAGAGCTTCAGCTCGCGCTTCCAGAACGGCGCACTCGGCTCCTTCGGCTCCTTCGGTTGCTTCGCCTTCGGTTGCTTCGGCTCCTTTGGCCCGCTCTTGCGGAGCGAGAGCTTCAGCTCGCGCTTCCAGAACGGCAAGCTCGGCTCCTTCGGCTGCGCTGCTTGCTCGCGGTGCTCTGGTTGACCGGGCTGTTCGGGCCACGCGGCCGCAGGTGCCGGCGCGGGCGCCGCGACCTCGACGTCGGGCGCGCTGACCGCCGGCATCTTGTCGGGAATCGCGGTCGGGTCGAAGTCGGCCGTCAGCCAGCCGTAGTCGCCGGCCGGAAGCGGCGGAGCCTCACCGCTCGGCGGCACCGCGGGGGCGGGCGCGGTCACGGCTGCCGGCTCAGGCGAGGCGAGATCGGGTATGTGCACGGGCATCGCCTGCGCCGGGAGCTCAGACTGGGCCTCGAGGCGCGGCGCAACCTCGGGCCGCTCCGGCTTTGGCTTGCGCCGCAGGGAGATCTCCTTCTTCCAGATCGAGTCCGCCATGGCCGCTTTACTCGGTGCCCGCGACCCGCAGGCCGCCGAACGCCGGGTCGAGCGGCGGCGAGACGGCATGGCCGTTCTCCTCTGCCGCGGGTGCGTCAGGATCTTCGAAGCCCGCCCGCTCCAGGAGGCCACTCAGCTGCTCGGGCCGCGACGAACGTGTGAGGCCCGCTTCCTTGGTCACGATGCCGCGCAGGATCAGCTCGGCGAGCGACTGCTCCATCGTCTGCATCCCCTTCGCGGTGCCGGTCTGCATGACCGAGTAGATCTGCTCCACCTTTCCCTGGCGGATCAGGTTCCGCACCGCGTCGTCGGGCAACAGAATCTCGAGCGCCGGCACACGGCCGGTGCCGTCCGCCGTCGGGAGGAGCGCCTGCGTAACGACACCCTGCAGCGTGCCTGCGATCTGCACGCGCACCTGCTCCTGCTGCTCGGGCGGGAAAACGTCGATGATGCGATCGATCGTTCCGGGCGCGCTCTGCGTGTGCAGCGTGCCGAACACGAGGTGGCCGGTCTCGGCGGCGGTCATCGCGGTCGAGATCGTCTCGAGGTCGCGCATCTCGCCGACGAGGATCACGTCGGGGTCCTGGCGCAGGGCGCCGCGAAGCCCCTCGGCAAACGACACCGCATCGACCCCGATCTCGCGTTGGTTGACGATGCACCCCTTGTGGCGGTGCAGGAACTCGATCGGGTCCTCGATCGTGAGTATGTGGTCGTGCCGCGTACGGTTGATCTCATCGATGACGGATGCGAGCGTCGTCGACTTGCCCGAGCCGGTCGGACCGGTGACGAGCACGAGACCGCGCGGCTTCTCCGACAGCTGGTGCAGGGACCCCGACAGACCAAGCTCCTCGAGCGACTTGATCTCGTTCGGGATCAGACGGAACGCCGCACCCAGGGTCTCCCGCTGAAAGAAGACGTTGACGCGAAAGCGGGCGAGGCCGGGAATCGAGTGTGCGAAGTCGAGCTGACGATTGATCTCGAGCCGCTTCTGCTGGTCGCTCGACAGGACCCTGTACAGCAGGTCGCGCGTGTCGTCGGCGCTCATCGCGGCGACGCCCTCAAAGCGCTGCAAGTGTCCGCGCAGGCGCACGACAGGAGGGGCGCCTACCGTCACGTGCAGGTCTGACGCGTCAAGCTGCACCATCTGAGTGAGCAGCTGGTCGATGGAGGATACGTCGGCCATCCGCGTGCTCCATCGGCACGCCGCTTCGCTGACTTGAGGGATTTGCGCACGACGTCGCCGCGCGTCGCTCCCTCGGTCGGGGTGCCTCGTTCGAGCTAACTCACGGTGGGTGAGCGCAAATCCCTCAAAAGGGGGCGTATGTCGTGACGGTCGCGGTCGATATCGGCCAAGCCACCGGTAACCTCACACGCTTTTGGAAGGGAGCTACGAGGACATGTTGAACACGCTGCGCAAGCGGCTGAAGAGTGACGAGGGCTTCACGCTCATCGAACTCCTGGTCGTCATCATCATTCTCGGGATTCTGCTCGCAATCGCGATCCCGTCGTACCTGAAGTTCAAGGACCGCGCAAACGTCGCGGCGGCCCAGGCGAACGTCCAGTCCGCTGTCCCCGGCATGGAGGCCTACAACGCCGACAACGGCACCTATGCAGGTGCCACGTCCGCGATCCTCCGGTCGAACTACGACCAGGGCATCAAGCACATCGTCGTCCAGTCCGCTACTTCGACGACGTACTGCATCCAGTCGACCGTCGGTTCGGCGGTCTACAAGAAGGCTGGGCCCGGAGCCGACATCGTGTCGGGCGCCTGCCCGTAAAGACGCAACTCGTCTGACCTGTCTGGGGCGAAGGGCGCGGGAAACCGCGCCCTTCGCCGTTCTGTGGGCGCATGCGTTTCGGAACCCTCATCGATGGGTTCAAGCTGCGGCCATTCCTGCCGATAGGGAACGTGTGACCAACTCTGCGCACCTGCGTGGGATCTTGATCGCCGGCGGCCTGGCCGCCCTGGCAATCGTGCTCGCCTTCGTGACGCTGGCGATGAACCAGGCGCCGCCGACTGCCGCAGCACACACGGTGCTGTCGCTCAAGCAACGGCATCTGGCCTCGGCGACGAGGCAAAAGGCCCAGGCGGCGAAACCGGCGTCGGCGAAGCACGCGGCGACGGTGAAGGCAAAGGTCGCCGTGAAGCCGAAGCCGGTCGATTCCAACCTGCTGGCCGCTCTGAAGGCCGGGCTACCACGGGTGATCGCCCAGGCGCTCGCCGCCGCACCGGTTGCGGTGGTCGAGCTGACGTCCCCGCAGGATCCCGTCGCGGCGCTCGCGCTCGCAGAGGCACGGGCCGGCGCCGGGCTCGGCGGCGCATCGTTCGTGCAGATCGATGTCGACCGGAGCGGCGGCGCCGTCCAGGTGCTGACGCGGTTGCTGGGACAGCTTCCGGTCGCGCCCGCAACGCTCGTCTATCAGCGCCCGGCAACGCTGTACATGACGCTCCAGGGATTCAACGACCGGACGGTCGTGCAGCAGGCTGTGGCCAACGCCGCGCAGCCGGCGGCCGGCGCGGCGTGACACAGCCTGCCGAGGCCGGCACCGGGACGGGCCACGAGCTCTTCGTCCGCGTCGCACGCCGAGACGGCCGCTCGATCGCGGTGCTTCGGGCCGTCGACTACGGCGTCGAGTGCGTGGTCGAGACCGAAGTGTTCCCGCCGAACGCCGCCACGGCGCTGCGCGCGGGCCCCTACACGTTCGCCGATGTCCGCCAGGCAACAGCGTTCGTCACCGAAGCCGTCGAGGCGCTCATGTACCTCGGCTGCGACGTGCAGGCCGCGTAAACCGGGTCGCTTAAACCGGGGTCAGACCCCTACTGGGCCAGATAAGGCTCGTCCGACAAGGGCCGGCCAATCGCCTCGCCGACGAATTGTGCGTACCTCACGTGCGCAGATCGGCCGCCGCCGAGTACGTCGAGAAGCCCGGCGCTCAGAAAAGCCGGCCGTGCCTCAAGGCCTATCGTTGCCGCATAGCTGCTCCACATCCACTCGTCCGGTGAGCGGACAAGGCCCGCCCTAACCGGATTGAGCGCGACGTACCGGGCGAGCTCGATCACGTACGCCTCGCTCAGGGCGATTCGCGACCAGAAGCGCCGTTCGAACAGTGCACCTTCCCGACCGATCACGGCGTTGAGCCATTGCGCGTACTCGCCCTTGAGGTAACGCATCCCGTCGGAGAGGTTCGCTCCCGGTGTATCGAGGACGAGATGGAAATGGTTTCCCATCAAGCAGTACGCATGCACCTGCCAACCGAACCGACGCACGACGTAGGCAAGCAATGCAAGGAACTGTTCGCGGTCACTGGGACCGCGATCGAAGATCGGACGCTTCTCCACCCCACGGGACCCGACGTGGTAGAGGACATTCGCCGCCTGGAGACGAGGAGTGCGAGGCACGCGAACGACGCTAGCGCGGCATGAAGGGTCGCGCCGCGAACACGAGCACGAATTGTCGAAGTTGTCACCAACGACACGCCACTTGGGGACGCGGCCGGGGTCAGACCCCGTCGTGTCTCGGGAGGGCGTGTACGGTCCGGATATGCGGGTGATGCTGCTCGCCCGGCACGGGCAGTCGGTCTTCAACGTCGACGGGATCGTCAACGGCGACCCCCGGCTCGACCGCGGCCTGTCGGCCCTCGGCGTCGCCGAGGGCGAAGAACTGCAGCGCCTGCTGGCGGCCGTCACGATCGATCTCTGCGCCACCTCGGAGTTCCCGCGCGCGCAGCAGACGGCAAGGCTCGCGCTCGGCCCCCGCGCCGGTGCGACCCCGACACTGGTCGACCCGGGCCTGAACGACATCCGGATCGGCTCGCTCGAGGGTGAGACGCTCGACACCTACCGGGCGTGGAAGCGCAGCCACGCCCGCGCCGATTCGTTTCCGGCCGGCGAGAGCCTCGACGACGCCGCCTGC
>Ga0307374_10002509_pt1 | contig 32505 bp, 36 predicted proteins | sample OX3MG_FD_202532 | JGI IMG/M metagenome (GOLD analysis project Ga0307374, IMG submission 202532) | Soil microbial communities from Risofladan, Vaasa, Finland - OX-3 | ecosystem: Environmental > Terrestrial > Soil > Coastal area > Acid sulfate soil | place: Finland: Risofladan, Vaasa | collected... | reverse complement strand
GTCGGGGAGCTGGCTCTCGTGGCAGTGCAGCGCGGCGAGCTTGGCCTCGAGGTGCTCGGTGACGTCGACGTGATGGTTGGCGAGCGGGTGCGCCATCAGCCAGAGCTCGCCGACGGCGTGCGGCTCGAGGCCGGCGGCGAGCAGCTCGGGGAAGGCGAAGGGGTTGCGGGCATCGGGGTAGACCGCGGCGACGGCGGCCGCGCCGGCCGCGAGGTGGTCGGGGTGGCTCGCCGGCAGGCGGGTGTAGTCCCGCTCGGGGCTCTGACAGAGGACGCGGTCCGGGCGGTGGCGGCGGATCGCGGCCGCGATCTCACGGCGCAGCTCGAGGTCGGCGGCGAGCGAGCCGTCGGGGCGGCCGAGGAACTCGACGGTCTCGACCCCCACCGCCGCCGCGGCGCGGCGCTGCTCCTCGCGGCGGACCGCCGCGAGCTCGGCCCGTCCGAGCGCCCGGTCCGAGCCGCCGGCCTCCCCGTCGGTGCAGACGAGGTAGGCGACCTCGACCCCCACCTCGCGCCAGCGGGCGACCGTCCCCGCGGCGCCGAAGTCGACGTCGTCGGGGTGGGCGGTGACGACGAGGACGCGGGCGACCTCGTTCACGGCGCCTTCTTGAAGTGCATGTCCGAGAAGGTCCGGCCGTCGGGGTTGCGGTGCGGTGGCCGGTCGGGGAGGACGACCGCGGCGGGGAGGTAGCGCCGCGTCCCCGACCAGGGGACGTGCGGGGCGACGAGGAGGTCGGCGAGGCGGTAGGCGAGGTCCTCGTAGTTCACCCGCCAGCCGCGGAAGTGCGGCCAGGCCTCCTCGACGGGGCGCTCGATGACGTAGCCCGCGGCGACGAGCTGCTCGGCCGCCGAGGCGAAGGCCGCGTAGTCGAGCTGCAGGGGGCCGGCGGGGTCGGGGTCGTGGTTGAACTGCCAGCGCAGCGTCTTCGCGATCCGCCGCAGCGCGGAGAAGCCCATCCGCAGGCAGAGGCGCGCCTCGGACGGGGCGGTCGAGGGGAAGAGCGCGAGCTGCAGCGCCGCGGCGTCGAGCACCGCGAGGAGCGAGAGGAGCCAGGAGTAGCCGGCCACCGGCGAGCGGAAGAGAAGGAGCACCGGGTAGGTGCTGTGGCTCTCCGCGAGGTCCGCGGCCCACAGCTCGAAGGAGGCGTAGAAGTCACCGAGCGCGTCGATGGTCGAGACGAGCTGGTGTCGGAGGAGCACCTCCGGCCCCCAGGCGGGGATCCCGGCGCGGCTCTCGGTGAGGGTGACGAGCGACTCACGGCGCGCGAAGGACTGGTAGATCGCCGGCAGGTAGCCGATCTGCAGCGCGATCGTGATCGCCCCGGTGGCCGCCGCGAGCACGACGAGGCCGTCGTTGGAGCGGCCGATCGTGCGCGCCAGGCCGACGCTGAACAGCGACGCCGCCGCCGAGCGCAGCGCGTGCAGGAAGCTCGCGCTCCACGGCGTGAGCATCAGCGCGAGGCCGAGCAGGAAGCTCGCCAGGAAGGCGGCGAGCTGGATGAGGATCGCCGCCGGGCCGGCGATCGCGAGCAGGCCGTCCTTGGCCTCGTAGCTGCGCAGCGGTCGCGCCAGCTGGACGAAGAGCCAGTGCACCCGCCACAGCAGCGCACCCGTCGGCCGCAGGAAGGCCGAACGGCCGCGCGGCAGCACGAAGGTCGCGAGCAGGCTCGCCCAGGTGGCGACGAAGAGGGCGAGGCCGACGGAGAAGCACAGCTGCCGCACCTGCGCATCATCCCAGAGCCCCGCCGCGGGGCTCGGAAGGAGGGCCCGCCCGGCGCCAGGGCCGTCCCCGCCGCTTCCCGCGGAGCGCATCGCCGGCTTCTTGGAGGAGCACCACATGCTCGCGAGCGGCCTCGACACCTTCCCCGGCTGAGGGACGCCGCTCAGGGCTCGCGCGCTGCCCCGCCGATCCCCGACAGCACCGCGAGCGCCTCGTCGGCGCGCTCGACCGGCACGAAGAGGTGGTCGTGGTAGGCGCCGGCGACGACATTGCAGGCGATCCCCCGCGTCGCGAGGACGGTGGCGAGCGCGGCGGTGAGGCCGACCGAGTCGACGGGCGAGTGCACGCCGAGCGAGAGCATCGCGAACGGCGGCCCGCCGACGAGGCCGAGCGCCTGCGCCGCGGCCTCCTCGAGGACGAGCGTCGTCCCCTCCTCCTCGCGCACCATCGCCACCACCGAACCGTCAGAGAGCGGCGCGGCGGTGGCCGCGTCGGCGACGCTCGCGAAGACGAAGCGGCCGGGGCGGCGGCGCGCGTCGAGCGCCCCGAGCAGCCAGTCGAGGTCGTCGGGGTCGCTCAGCTGCGTGCCCTCACGACGGGCCGGCCTCCGCTCAGGCGCGCTCGGTGCTGAAGAGGCCGACCGGGCACGAGACGCCGGTACCTCCGAGGCCGCAGTAGCCGTCGGGGTTCTTCGCCAGGTACTGCTGGTGGTAGTCCTCGGCGAAGTAGAAGGGCCCCGCGGGGGTGATCTCGGTCGCCAGCTCGCCGAAGCCGGCGGCGGCGAGGCGCTCGCCGTAGGCACTGGCCGCGGCGGCCGCGAGCTCTGCCTGCGCGGGTGTCGTGGTGAAGATCGCCGAGCGGTACTGGGTCCCGATGTCGTTGCCCTGGCGCATGAACTGCGTCGGGTCGTGGTGCTCGAAGAACGCCTGCAGGAGGTCGGCGTAAGAGACCTTCGCGGGGTCGAAGGCGACGAGCACGCTCTCGGTGTGGCCGGTCCGCCCGCTGCAGACCTCCTCGTAGGTGGGGTTCTCGGTGTAGCCCCCGGCATAGCCGACGGCCGTCGTGATCACGCCCTCGATCCCCCAGAAGGCGCGCTCGGCGCCCCAGAAGCAGCCGAGCGCGAACTGCGCCGTCTCGGCGCCATCGGGATAGGGGGGGCCGATCGGCGTCCCGAGCACGAAGTGGCGCCCGGGGTCCATGATCGGCTCCGGCCGGCCGGGGAGCGCCGCGCCGGGCTCCACCATCGTCAACTTCTTCGCGAGGAGGTAGCGCATCGCGTGAGACTACGGTCGCTCGCGGCGCGCCCGGCCGCGCTCAGGGCCGCGGCGCGATGGCGTCGATCGCCGCGACGTCGTCCTCGCTGAGGCGCCACGAAGCGGTGGCGGCGTTGGCGCGCACCTGTTCGCCCGAGGTGGCACCGGCGATCACCGAGGCGATCTCCGGCTCGGCGAGCAGACTCGCGAAGGCGAGGTCGAGAACGGTGTGGCCCTTGGACTCGGCGAAGGCAATCAGCTGCTCGACGATCTCCATGTTCTTCTCGTTGGCGACCCGCTGGCGGCGCTCCTCGGCCATGCCGGTGATGCGCGCCCCCTCGGGGAGCTCGGCGCCGCGGCGGTACTTGCCGGTCAGCAGGCCGTTCGCGAGCGGGAAGTACGGGAGGTAGGCGACGCCGGCCTTCTCGCAGAAGGGGAGGACCTCGGCGGCGTCGGCGCGCTCGAGGAGCGAGTAGTGGTTCTGCACGCTCACGAAGCCAGCCGCGCCGGGCTGCACCTCGCCCTCCGCGTCGGCGAGCATCGCGGCGTCGAAGTTCGAGCAGCCGATCTCGAGGACCTTGCCCTCCGCGACGAGCTCGTTCAGCGCGCCGAGGGTCTCGGCGATCGGCGTCTCGGGGTCGGCGCGGTGCAGCTGGTAGAGGTCGATGCGGTCGGTGCCGAGGCGGCGGAGGCTGTCCTCACAGGCGCGCTTCACGTAGTCGGGACGAGCCCCCTTGTGCTCTGGGTCGATCTCCGAGCCGAACTTGCTGGCGATCACCGCCTCGTCACGGCGGGCGCCGAGCGCGCGGCCGAGGAACTCCTCGCTCTTGGTCCCGCCGTAGACGTCGGCGGTGTCGAAGAAGTTGATCCCGGCGTCGAGCGCCGCCTGCACGACCTCCGCGGTGCGGACGTCGTCGATGCGCCCGCCGAAGTTGTTGCAGCCGATCCCGACCACCGAAACCTGCAGTGCGCCGATGCTCCTCGTGTCCATGGCCGTCCTCCGGTCCGCGCCGCCGTCGGGGCGCCAAAAGATGTTTGCACAGCACAACAAAAGACTGATTAGGTTTTCAGCTTATGCCTTCCCACCCCCTCCCGCTCCCGCGGGGGAAGGCGCTGGGACCCCCTGCGAGCAGGGACTTCGCTGCCGACGAGGCGGTCCCCCGCCTCCAGCGGGCGCTCACGCGCGTCGTCCGCCTCACCCGCCCGCGCCTCCACCGCCCCGCCCTCGCCGGCGTCGGCGCCCTGCCGCTCGACCCCGCCGCCTACGCCACCCTGCTCCTGCTCGCGGAGCGCCCGGACTGCCGGCTCACCGAGCTCGCCGCACTCCTCTCGGTCGACGTCTCGACGACGAGCCGCCAGGTGGGCTCCCTCGAGCGGGCCGGCCTCGTCGTCGCCCGCCGCGACGACGTGGACCAGCGCGTGCGCCGCCTCGCCCTCTCCCCCGCGGGGAGCGCGCTCCTCACAGCGGCGCGTTCGGCGCGCGAGGAGGCGCTCTTCGGCTACCTCGCAGGCTGGGAAGCCGTCGACGTCGCTGCGCTCGCCTCCCTCCTCGAGCGCCTCGCCGAGAGCCTCGGGGAGCGCGCCGGCCTCGAGCTCGAGGAGGCGACGTGAGCGAAGCGGCCGCCGTCGTCGAGGGCGAGCACAACGCCTTCTCGCACCGCCAGATCCAGGTGATCTTCACCGGGGTGATGCTCGGCATGCTCCTCGCGGCGATGGACCAGACGATCGTCGCCACGGCGCTGCCGACCATCGCTGGCGACCTCGGCGGCCTCAGCCACCTCTCCTGGGTGATCACCGCCTACCTCCTCGCCTCGACGGTGACCACACCGATCTGGGGGAAGTTCAGCGACCTCTACGGCCGAAAGACCGTCTACCAGACGGCGATCGTGCTCTTCCTCGCCGGTTCGGCGCTCTGCGGCTTCGCGCACTCGATGAACGAGCTCATCGTCTTTCGCGGCCTGCAGGGGATCGGCTCCGGCGGGATCATCTCGGGGGCGATGTCGATCATCGGCGACGTCCTCTCCCCCCGCGAACGGGGCCGCTACCAGGGCTACACGATGAGCGTCTGGTCGTTCGCGAGCATCTCCGGGCCGGCGGTCGGCGGCCTCATCACCGAGCATCTCTCGTGGCGCTGGTGCTTCTACGTGAACCTGCCGATCGGCGCAGTCGCCCTCATCGTGACGAGCGTCGTGTTGAATCTCGACTTCACGCGCGTCCCGCACCGCATCGACTGGGCGGGCGCGGCGCTCCTCGTCGGGGGGATCAGCTCGGTGCTGCTCGTCACGGTCTGGGGCGGCGGCGAGGACGGCTGGCTCTCGCCGACGATCATCGGCCTGCTCTTCGGGGCGGTCGCGCTGATCGCGCTCTTCGTCCGCCAGGAGCAGCGCGCGCCGGAGCCGATCCTGCCGCTCCGGCTGTTCCGCAACCCCACCTTCCGGCAGATGAACGCCACCGGGTTCCTGGTGGCGATGGCGATGTTCGGTACCACCGCCTACCTGCCGCTGTTCCTGCAGACCGTGACGGGCATCCGCCCGACCCTCTCGGGGCTGCTGCTCATGCCGCAGTCCTTCTCCTCCACGATCGCGGGGATCGTCGTCGGCCGCCTCGTCTCGCGCACCGGGCGCTACAAGCGCTACCCCGTCGTCGGGGCCTGTCTCATGCCGACGGGGCTGCTCCTGCTCTCGACGATGAACGAGCACACCCCCGAGCTGCTCGTCGCCGCGTACATGGTCATCCTCGGGACCGGGATGGGGATGATCGTCCCGGTGATGATGATCGGGCTGCAGAACTCGGTGCAGCGCGAGGACCTCGGCACGGCGACCTCCTCGAACATGTTCTTCCGCAACATGGGGGGCTCCTTCGGCGTGGCGCTCTTCGGCTCGGTGCTCACGGCCCGCCTCACCCACTACTTCCCGCTCGTCGTGCCGCGCGCCGCGGCGGCACGCCTGCACCTCAGCGCGAGCCGCATCGCGCTCAGCCCCGCCGCGATCCGCGCCCTGCCGCACGCGCTGCGCGGCGGGCTGATCGACGCCTTCGCCCTCTCGCTGCACGCCGTCTTCCTCGTCGCCGGGCCGGTCGCGCTCGTGACGCTGCCGATCCTGCTGCGCGTGCGCGAGATTCCGCTGCGCTCCGCCGCCTACGTGCGCGACGCGGCGCGCGCCGCGCTCACCGAGGTCGAGGTGGGCGACGGCGACGGGCACCCCGACGACAGCGCGCCCGGGGGTCGGGCGCCGCTGCAGGCCGGAGCGCGCTGAGCGCTCCTCAGAAGCGGCGGCCCCAGTCGGGGTCGAGCTGCACGAGGAAGAGCGCGCAGCGCTCCTCCTCCTCTTCCTCGCCGATCGCCCCCGCGGCCTTGCGCAGCGCGTTCAGCGCCGCGAGGAAGCCGCGGTTCTCCTCGTGCGACCAGCGCACGTAGCCGGTCCCGTGCCAACCCGCGCCGCGCAGCGTGTCGAGGCCGCGGTGGTAGCCGACGCGGGCGTAGGCGTAGGCCTCGGTCTCGTCACGAGCGAGGTCCGAGAGGGCCGCCCAGGCGTCGAGATAGCCGGGGTGCTCCGCGCAGACGAGGGCGACCTCGGCGCGCCGGAGCGAGGCCTCGGCGGCGAGCGCGCGCTCGAGCGCCTCGCGCCACTCGTCGGGGACGGCGGGCAGCACCGTCTCGGGGAGGCCGCTGCTCAGCTGCACGGGGTGCTCGTCGCTCATCGCCAGATCCTCCCCGAATCGGCGGCCCTCCGCCAGTGGCCGCGACCGGCGCTCAGGGGCGCGCGAGCCCGAGTGAGTCGAGGAAGCCGCGCACGAGGGCGTTGAACAGCTCGGGCTCCTCGAGGTTGACGCAGTGGCCGCTTGCCGGGAGGACGGCGAGGCGGGCGTCGGGGAGGTGGCGCCACATGAACAGCCCCGGCTCGACGCAGCCGTCGTCGCCGTCGCCGAAGAGCACGAGCGCCGGCACCTCGGTCGCCTCCAGCTGCTCGCCGAGGGTGAGGATCCCCGGTCGCTTCAGCTGCACCTCGCGGTAGATGTGGGCGGCGGCCGACGGCGAGCGGTCGGCGAGGCGGCGGCCGAGCTCGGCCCAGCCGGCGGGGTCCTTCTCTTTCAGCGGGAGGCGCGTCGGGTCGCCCTCCATGAAGCGGTGCAGGCCCGCCATCCCCTCGTTCTCGATGACGGCGAGCATCGCCTGTGCCTTCTGCTCGAAGCGCTCGCGGTCCGAGCTCCCCGAGCCGCAGCCGGCGATCACGAGGCCGAGGCAGCGCTCGGGGTGCTGGAGGCCGAAGTTGAGCGCCACGTTCCCGCCCATCGAGAGGCCGGCGACGACGGCCCGCTCGATGGCGAGGTGGTCGAGGAGACCGAGCAGGTCGTCGATCATCAGCTGCTGGGAGTAGCCGCCCGCCTCCTCGGGGACAGACGAGGCGGGGTAGCCACGGGCGCTGTAGACGACGTTGCGGTAGTTACGCGAGAAGGCCGAGAGCTGGGGCGCCCAGCTGCGGTAGTCACCGAAGTACTCGTGGCACCAGACGATCGGGGGGCCCTCGCCGACGTCGAGATAGCCGATGCGGACACCGTTGAGCTCTGCGCTCGAGGGGGCGAGCGGCGCGTCTGTCGACATGGCCCGACGCTAACCAGGCCGCGCCCGGCCCGCGTCCGCTCCGCCCGCTCCGCTGCCGAGAGTGACGTCGAGGGCGAGGGTGAGGCAGCGCGCGCCGCCGCCGGCCTTCAGGAACTCGCCGACGTCGACGGTCACGACCTCGAGGCCGATGCCGCCGAGCAGCGTCTCGAGGCGCGGCGTGCAGTGCGCCATCACGATGCGGTCGCCGACGACTACGGAGTTCGCGCAAAAAGCGAGCGCCTCCTCGTCGGTGAGCAGGATCGGCTCGGGCACGAGCCCCTCGACGACCTTCGCCCCGTAGCGGTCGAGGCCGAGCGGCGCGACGAGCGCGTGGCGCTCGTCGAGGGGGCAGAAGACGAGGTCGAGGTGGTAGAGGCGGGGCTCGACGAGCTCGACCGAGCGGACGGCCACCCCGAGGAGGCGGGCGAGCTCGGCGTGGGAGGCGATGTCGGAGCGGCTCCGGTAGCCCGAGAGGAGGACCTCGCCGAAGGGGAGCGCGTCCCCCGCGCCCTCGTGGCGCAGCTCGACGGGGAGCGAGAGGACCTGGTAGCCCCGCTCGCCGAACCACGCGGCGTCGACGGCGGTCTCCCCCTGGCGCTCGGGGTGGCGGAAGTGCGCCGGCACGAAGCGGCGCCCGCTCACCACCCCCGCGTTGGCGGTGAAGACGAGGTCGGGGAGGCCGTCGACGGGAGGCTGCACCTCGATGCTCGCCCCCACGGCGCGCAGCGCCGCGGCGAGGCTCTCCCACTGCTCGGCGGCGCGCGCCGGGTCGGCCTGCACCGCGGTGTGCATCCAGGGGTTGATCTCGTAGAGCACCCCGAAGAAGCGGGGCGGGCACATGAGGAAGCGGTGGCCCCACCCGAGCGGGCTCATCGCGCCGTCGGCACCAGCTCGTCCGCGAGGTCGCGCAGGAACAGGCCGACGTCGGTGACGATCCCGAGCGCCTGGTGGCTCCCCCGGTCGGCGAGCTTGGTGACGACCGCGTGGTTGATGTCGACGCAGTAGGTGAGGACCGAGGCGGGGAGGATGTTGCCGGTCGCGATGGCGTGCAGCGTGGAGGCGAGCATCACCGCCGCACCGACGCCGGCGATCTGCTCGCGCATCGCGTCGGCGGCGGCCACCACGTCGCGCAGCACGTCGGGGAGGGGGCCGTCGTCGCGCAGCGACCCGGCGAGGACGAAGGGGATGCCGAGCTCGACGCAGGTCGCCATCACGCCGCTGCTCAGGTAGCCGCTCTCCACCGCGGCGGCGATCGAGCCGGCGCGGCGGACCTCGTTGATCACCCGCAGGTGGTTGGCGTGGCCGCCCTCGGTCGCGAAGCCGCCACCGAGCGAGTAGCCGAGCGAGGTGCCGAGCACGTTCGACTCGATGTCGTGGGTTGCAAAGCCGTTGCCGGCGAAGAGCAGGTCGACGAAGCCGCCGCGCACCAGCCGCTCCAGGTCGGGACCGGCGCCGGTGTGGATCACCGCCGGGCCGCAGACGAAGAGCAGCCGGCCGCCGGCCCGCTTCGTCGCCGCCAGCTGGCAGGCGACCTCCGCGACGAGCAGCGCCTTCGGCTTCTCCGAGGAAACGTCGGAGTTCATGAACTCGAAGCTCGCGTTGCCCCGCGGCGGCGTCGGCGCGAGCACGCGGATCCCCCGGTGGCCGACGGCGACAGGCTGGCCGGCGCGCACGCGGTGCATCGGGAGGGTGCGGGCCCGCCCCTTGTCGACGACGAGCGCGCAGTCCATCTCGGGGTTCCCCACCTCCACCCAGTGGCCGGCGGCGTGCACCGAGGTCGCGAGGTTGGTCGTCGAGTAGAAGCCGGCCGGGAGGATGCCGTCCGCCGGCGCCGGTGCGAGCTCGACGTCGCCGAGCTCGGCGCGGTTCACGCCGTGCACGTGCAGCTCCTCCAAGAGCCCCGCGAGCGCCGCCTCGTCGCGGGCCGCGACGGTGAAGGTGGCGCGGCTGAGGTCCCTCGAGGAGCGGCCCACCTGCACCTCGAGGTCGAGGTAGTCCGCGCCGGCGGCGAGGATCAGGTCGAGCACCTTCGCGAGGATCAGCGAGTCGATGATGTGGCCGGCGAGCTCGACCCGCTCGTGGGCCGCGAGGTCGCCCGCCGCGAAGGAACCCGCTCCGAGAGCCCCCGAGTCCATCGGCCACCTCCTTCGCCCGCTCCCGACGCTACCAATGGCGGCGCCCCCTCCCGGGGTGGAGATCACCAGGTCGGCAGGCGATTAACCTCTCTGCGCTGGAGCGGGGGCTGGCGAGCGCCCCCGCCGGAGGGCGAGGTGGGACGAGCACGGGAGCGGGGCGGGCGTCGTCGCGGCGCGCGCCCGCTCGGGGTCGGCCCCGGGGGCCCCCGCCGCGAGGAGATCGGCCCCGAGTCGCGGCGGGAGCGACGACGGCGACGGCGCCTCGGGTGGCGCTTCGCGCTCACCCGCCACCCGCTGCGCACCCTCAGCTGCGTGCTGCTCCTCGCGCTCGCTCCGGTGGCCGTCTCCGCGGGCGCGGCCCTGCGCAACCCGGCGCTCGGTCCCTTCGCCGGCGCCCGCCTCGCCGAGTGGGCCCGCGAGCACGGCGGCGGCGGCCTCGTCGACGGGGTCGAGAACTACTGGTACCGCCACCACCCGCCGCCCCTCGGCGGCCGGCCGGCGCGCGGCGCGATCCCGGCGACCCCCGCCGCGGCCCCGGTGCAGCCAGTCGCCTGGCACCTCCCCGAACCGGCGCCGATCACCCCGATCGACTCGCCTGCCCTCGCCGGCGAGGGCCTGTGGCACCCCGCCGGCCGCCTCGTCGCGGGGGTCCCCGCGATCTACGAGGCCTTCCTCCGCCCCGACCCGGTGCACACGAGCCTCGTAGCGGGGGTGGCGTGGATGGACACCAAGCTGCTGCGCGCCGCGCTCTATCCCGGCACCTCCATCCCCGGGGGCGGCCCCTACGCGAACCGCGTCCCGGTGCCGGCCGCCGCCGCGGCGACGCTCGACGCCGCCTTCAACGCCGGCTTCCGTATGAACCAGGCCCAGGGCGGCTACTTCACCGACGGTCGGGCGGTGGTGCCGCTGCGTGACGGCGCGGCCTCCTTCGTCATCGACAAGGACGGCGCGGTGCAGATCGGCTCCTGGGGCGAGGAGGTGGGGATGTCGGCGCAGGTGGCCGCCGTGCGCCAGAACCTCGACCTGCTCGTCGACCACGGCGCGCCGGCGCCCGGCATCGACAACAACGACCAGGCGAAGTGGGGCTTCACCCTCGGCAACTCGATCGATGTCTGGCGCTCGGGGGTGGGCGTCACCTCTGACGGCGCCCTCGTCTACGTCGGCGGCCCCGGCCTCGATATCGTCACCCTCGCCAACCTGCTCGTCGCCGCCGGTGCGGTGCGGGCGATGGAGCTCGACATCAACGTCTACTGGGTGAACTTCTCGACCTACGCGCCCCCGACTGGGGCCAGCCTCGCGACCCCGGCGAACGGCAGCGACCTCCTCGCCTCGATGGACGGCGGCGCCGGCCGCTACTTCCAGTCGAACTGGAACCGCGACTTCTTCACGATGAGCATCGACGCCGCCGCCGCGCCGAAGGCCCCCCTTGCCGCCGGCTGAGACCGGCGGGCGCGTCCTGCTCACCGGCTTCGGGGGCGGGCAGGGGACCGCGGCCGAGCTGCGCCGCCCCGCGAGCCGCGCCGAGCTCGTCGAGCTCGTCGCCGGGCTGGCGGCCGCGGGCAGGCCGATCCTCGCCCGCGGCCTCGGTCGCGCCTACGGCGACGCCGCCTGCTCGGCGGGGGGCGCGGTGCTCGACACCGGCGCGCTCGACCGCCTGCTCGCGCTCGACGCCGCGGCCGCCACGGTGCGCGCCGAGGCGGGCCTCTCCCTCGACGCCCTCCTCCGCGAGAGCCTGCCGGCCGGGCTCTTCGTGCCGGTGACCCCCGGCACCCGGCACGTGAGCCTCGGTGGCGCGGTCGCGGCCGACGTGCACGGGAAGAACCACCACCGCGAGCAGAGCTTCGGCACGCACCTGCGCGCGCTCGAGCTCGTCGGCGCGACAGGGCCGCGGCGCCTCACCCCCGACGAGGACGGCGAGGCCTTCTGGGCGACCGTCGGCGGGATGGGCCTCACTGGCGTCGTCACCGAGGTCGAGATGGAGATGATCCGCGTCGAGAGCGCCTACATGCGCGTCGACACCGACCGCGCCGCGGACCTCGAGGCGGCGATGGCGCTCCTCACCGAGGGGGACGACCGCTACCGCTACAGCGTCGCCTGGGTCGACTGCCTGGCGCGGGGCTCGTCGCTCGGCCGCTCCGTCCTCACCCGGGGCGAGCACGCGCTCGCGAGCGAGCTCTCCGGGCCGCGTGCCGAGGCGCCCCTCGCCTACGAGCCGCGCCGCCCGTTCGCCGTCCCCTTCGCGCCACCGCTCTCGGCGGTGAACGCCCTCTCGGGCCGCGCCCTCAACGCCCTCTGGTATCGCAAGGCGGCGCGCCACGCCGAGGCGGAGATCCAGACGATCGCGAGCTTCTTCTACCCCCTCGACGGCCTCGCCGACTGGAACCTCCTCTACGGGCCGCACGGCTTCACCCAGTACCAGCTCGTCGTGCCCTTCGCGGCCGCGGCGGTCGTCGCGCGGGTGATCGAGACGCTGCAGCGCGAGCACCAGGCCGTCTACCTCGCGGTGCTGAAGCGCTTCGGCCCCGCCGACCCCGCCCCGCTCTCGTTCCCCGAGCCCGGCTGGACCCTCGCCCTCGACCTCGCCCTCGGGCGCCCGGGGCTCGCGCACGCCCTCGACCTCCTCGACGAGCTCGTCCTCGCCGCCGGCGGCCGCGTCTACCTCGCGAAGGACGGCCGGCTCTCCCCCGGGCGCTTCGCCGCGATGTACCCCCGCCTCGGCGAGTGGCGCGAGGCGGCCGCTCGCCTCGACCCGGGCGGCCACTTCGTCTCCGACCTCTCCTCGCGGCTCTCGCTGCGCCACGACCGAACAGGAGCACCATCGTGATCGACGCCACCGGAATGCCCCAGCGCGCCGTCGTGCTCGGCGGGGGCTCGGACCTCGCCCGCTCGCTGCTCACCGCCCTCGCGGCCCGCCGCCTGGAGGCGGTGCTGCTCTGCGGGCGCGACGAGCAGGCGCTCGGCGCCGTCGCCGAGGAGGTGCGCGCCGCCGGGGTGAGGGAGGTGACGACGGCGCACTTCGACGCCCGCGAGGGCGCGGCCGCCGACGCGCTCGCCGCCCTCGCCGCCGAGCGCCTCGGGACGATCGACCTCGTCGTCGTCGCCGCCGGCCTCCTCGGCCACGCCGACCTCGACCGCCTCGACGCCGCCGGCGTCGCCGAGCAGCTGGAGACGAACTTCGTCGGGCCCGCGGCGGCGATGATCGCCTTCGCCAAGGTGCTGCGCGCCCAGGGGAGCGGCGTGATCCTCGTCTACTCCTCGGTCGCGGGGCTGCGCGTCCGCCGCTCGAACTTCCCCTACGGCGCCTCCAAGGCGGGCCTCGACGGCTTCGCGCAGGGCCTCGGCGACGCGCTGCACGGGAGCGGGGTGCGGCTCGTGCTCGTGCGGCCGGGCTTCGTGGAGACGAAGATGACCGCTGGGATGGCCAAGGCGCCGCTCTCCGCGACGGCGGGGCGGGTCACCGCCGACATCGTCGCCGCGCTCGAGGGTGGCCGCAGCGTCGTCACCACCCCGAAGGCCCTCGCGCCGCTGTTCGCGTTGCTGCGGCTGCTCCCCCGCCCGCTCTGGCGGAGGCTCCCCTTCTAGGCCCGGTCAGCCGTCGACGTAGAGCTCGCCGTCCGGGCCGAGGGCGATCGGGATCGAGGGGAGGGGGCTCGTGGAGGGGCCGTTCACGACAGCCCCGGTGCGCGCGTCGTAGACCGAACCGTGGCAGGGGCAAGCGAACTGCTCGGTCGAGCGCTCGAAGTTCACCGTGCAGCCGGCGTGCGTGCACACCGCGGAGAAGGCGACGTAGCTGCCGGCCAAGGGTTGCACCACGTAGGCGGGGATCTGCTGTGCCGGGTCGGTGAAGCTCGCCGCGCCCCTGACGGGGACGTCGCTCGCCTTGCCGATCGCCGTCCCCTTCGGCGCCCGCCCGCCGCCGGTCGTCGTGGTCGGCGCCCGCGACGTGGTCGTCGGGGCGGCGGTGGTATCCGTCGGGCCGCCGGTCGTCGTGGTCGGCGCCCGCGACGTGGTCGTCGGGGCGGCGGTGGTGTCCGTCGGGCCGCCGGTCGTCGTGGTCGGTGGCGCGCTCGTGGTCGTCGGAGCGACCGCCGGGGTCGTCGTCGAGGGGTCGCTCGGGAGGGTCCCGATCGTCGAGGCGCGCCCGGCGGATGCGAAGTGGCGCCCGAGGAGGGCGTCGAGACCTCCCACCACCGCCGCGAGGGCGGCGAGGCCCGCGGTCGCCCCGGCGCGCTGCAGAAAGGCGCGGCGCTCGACCGCCGGCCGGCCGCGGTGCGCGGCCACCTGTCCGGTCGCGGCGCGGCGCGCGAGCAGCGCGTCGAGGGAGAGCTCCCCGGGGCCACCGAGCGCGAGCGGCGTCCAGGCGAAGAGGAAGACGATGTCGGCGCCGTAGTAGTAGGGGCTGTCGTTGAAGCTCACCGTGAGGAAGAAGCTGAGCGCGAGCAGCATCCCGCCGAGCGCCGCAAGGCGGCCGAAGAGGCCGGCGAGGGTGCCGAGGCCGACGGCGATCTCCCCGGCCGAGATCACCACCGCGACGACCGTCGGGGCGTGCAGCGCCGGGTCGAGCAGGTGGTGCAGCGGGCTCGTCGTGATCGAGCCCTGCAGCTGCGCGAAGAACGAGCCCGGCGCGTGGCGGCGGAAGAAGTTCGGGTTCGCGAGCTTCTGCAGCCCGGCGAAGGTGAAGGTGACGCCGAGGAAGGCGCGCAGCACGAGCAGGTTGCCGCCGGGGCGCGCGAGGAGGCCTCTCACCGCGCCCGCCCGCCCGTCGTTGTGCATGTCCTCCGTCTCTCTGCGCGCCGCGGCGCGCGGGTGACACGTTCCGCGGCGCTCGGTCGCCGGGGCGCGCGCCCCCGGCGCGGCCCGGGCGCCGGTCGCTCACTGCCCGAATCGGCGCTCCCGGCGCGCGTAGTCACGGAGCGCCCGCAGGAAGTCGACCTTGCGGAAGGCCGGCCAGTAGGGGTCGACGAAGACGCACTCCGCGTAGGCCGACTGCCAGAGCAAGAAGCCCGAGAGGCGGGCCTCGCCGCTCGTGCGGATCACGAGGTCGGGGTCGGGGAGGTCGGCGGTGTAGAGGTGGGCCGAGAGCGCCGCGGCGTCGATCCCCTCGGCGAGCGCCTCGCCGGAGAGGCCGGTCGCGCTGAGCTCGGTGACGAGCGAGCGGCAGGCGTCGACGATCTCCTGGCGGCCTCCGTAGCCGAGGGCGAGGTTGAAGTGCCAGCCCCCCGGCGCGCACCGCTGCTCGGCCTCCTTGGCCGCCGCGGCGAGGTGGCGGGGCAGGAGGTCGAGGCTGCCGATGATCTGCAGGGAGAAGCCGAGGCGCCGCCCGAGCTCGGGGAGGTGCTGCAGGAGGTCGATGAGGACGGCGAAGTAGGGCTCGAGCTCGTCGGCGGGGCGAGTGAGGTTGTCGATCGACAGCACCCAGGCGGTCACCGCCGGGGCCTGCAGCTGCGCGCACCAGCCGAGGAACTCGCTCAGCTTGGCCATCCCGATCTCGTAGCTCTCGCGGTACTCGAGGAGCCCCTCGGCGCGCGCGTAGCGCCGGTGGCCGTCAAGGATCACGCCGATGTGGCGGGGCAGCACGTCGCGACCGAGGTGACCGGCGATGCGGCGCTCGTAGACGCGATACAGCGGTGCCGACCAGGCCATCTCTCCTCCTCGGGACGAGACGGTAGTCAGCGGCTCCCGGCCGCGGGGCGCGCCGCCGCCCGCAGGGCGGAGAAAATCTCGGCCAGCTCGGGGAGTTGGTAGCGGGCCTGCAGTCCGCTCGGGTTGGGGAGCACCCACAGGCGGGCGGGGCCGAGGCGCTCGGGCTGCTCGCCGATCGCCGCGTGCGCGCCGAAGGCGGCGTTGTAGGCGCCGATGCCGAGGACGGCGACCACCGCCGGCGCGAGCGCGTCGAGCTTGTCGGCGAGCGCCGCGGCGCCCGCCCGCAGCTCGGCGCGGGAGAGCTCGTCGGCGCGGGCGCTCACCCGGTCGACGATGTTGGTGATCCCGAGGCCGACCGTGGGGAGGTGGAGGTCCTCTTCGGGCAGCCACTCCCGCTCGGTGAAGCCCGAGCGGTGGAGGACCGGCCAGAAGCGGTTCCCCGGGCGGGCAAAGTGGTGGCCGACCGCTCCGGAGTACAGGCCCGGGTTGATCCCGCAGAAGACGACGTCGAGGCCGGGGGCGAGGACGTCGGGGACGCAGGCACCGACCGCGGCGGCGAGCTCCTCCCGGCTCGGCCGCGGGCGGGGCGAGGCGCTGCGGCTCAGGGGGCTCTCCCGATGTCCTGGCGGGCGAGGACCTCTCGGTCGACGATCCCGGTCTCGCCGTAGCGGACGACCGAGGCCTCGATGGCGGCGACGATCGCCGCCGGGTCGTCGTCGAGGTCGACCGCCTGCACGTAGGGCTGGCGGGCGGACAAGCCCGTCTGCCAGTAGACCTCGCAGCGGTTGCCCTCGGGGTCGAAGAAGTAGACGCCGACGGCGTTGCCGTGCGAGACGACCATGTCGAGCGGCACCTCGTGCTCCACGAAGCGCCGGTAGTAGCCGGTGACGTCCTCGAGCGAGCCGCAGCGGAACGAGATCTGCTGCACGACGCGCGCCTCGCGCCCGGCGTTGCGCCCGGCGACGAGGAGCAGCTCGTGGTGCTCCTCCTCGGGCTGCGCGGAGAGGAAGACGAGGCCGTTCTCCAGGTCCTCGTCGGTCTTGGTGAGCCCGAGGAGCCCGGTGTAGAACTCGATCTGCGCGCTGAGGTCGCTGCAGTACAGCCCCACGTGGCCGAGGCTCGAGATCGCTGGCATGGGAGACCTCCTCGTTGCGGTGACCCACTCTGGCGCGCCGGCGGCACCGCCGCCATCGCGCTGCCCCGACGAGAGCGCCCAGCCGCTCTACCGTGGCCCATGGACCTCTCCGGGGCGGTCGGCCCGCCCCCCTACCGGCTGCGGGTGAGCGACCGGGCGCGCCACGTCCGTCTGCAGGTCCGTCCCCGCGAGGGCCTCGTCGTCGTCGTCCCCCGGCGCTTTGACCGCTCCCGCCTCCCCGAGCTGCTCGCGGCGCGCGCCGCGTGGATCGCCCGTGCCCTCGAGCGCGTCGGGATCGCGGACGAGGAGGAGGCCCTCCCCCACCACCTCGCGCTGCCCGGCCTCGGAGAGTCCTACGCCGTCGAGTACCTCCCGGCGGGCAGCACCGCCCGCGCCGCGCTCCGCGAGGGGCGCGTGCGGGTCGCCGCGCCGGACGAGGAGGGCGCGGCCGAGGCGCTCCGGCGCTTCGTGACGCGCCGCGCCCGCGTCGGCCTCGCCGCCGAGCTCGCTGCGCTCGCCGCGGCGCGCGGCGCCGAGGTGCAGGCGGTGAGCGTGCGCGCGCAGCGCACCCGCTGGGCGAGCTGCTCCGCCACGGGGCGGGTGAGCCTCAACCGCAACCTCGCCTTCCTGCCGCCGCCGCTCGTCGCCACGGTGCTCCTCCACGAGCTCTGCCACCTCGAGGAGCTGAACCACTCGCCCCGCTTCTGGGCGCTGCTCTCGGCCGCCGTGCCCGAGCTCGACCTGCGGCGCGCGGAGCTCGCCGCCGCCTGGCGCCACGTCCCGCGCTGGGCCCGCTGAACCAAGGCTCAGGCCGCGCCCTCACCGAGGTAGGCGGCGCGCACCCGCTCGTCGGCGAGGAGCGCCGAGGCCTCCCCCTGCATCACGATCGACCCCGTCTCGAGGACGTAGGCGCGGTCCGCGAGGCGCAGCGCCTGGGCGGCGTTCTGCTCGACGAGGAGGATCGTCGTCCCCGCGGCACGGATCTCCTCGATGATCGCGAAGATCCGCTGCACGATGAGCGGGGCGAGCCCCATCGACGGCTCATCGAGGAGCAGGAGCTGCGGCTTGCTCATGAGCGACCGCCCGATGGCGAGCATCTGCTGCTCGCCGCCCGACAGGGTCCCGCCGTCCTGCTTGCGGCGCTCGGCGAGCACCGGGAAGAGCGAGAAGATGCGGTCGAGCTCCTCGCGGGGCACCGCCCCCGGCCCGCTTGTTAGCGTCTGGCCCATGCTCGACGAAGCGGTCCGCGCACTCGCCCAGGGCAAGAACTTTGCCGTCCTCACGACGCTGCTCCCGAGCGGCCAGCCGCAGTCCCAGGTGATGTGGGTGCACGCCGACGACGACGACGTCCTCATCAACACCGAGCTGCACCGGCAGAAGTTCCACAACATCGAGCACGACCCGCGCGCCACGGTGACGATCGTCGACGCCGCCAACCCGTACCACTACGCGGAGGTGCGCGGCAGGGTGACCGAGGTCGTGCGCGGCGAGGCGGCCCGCCGCCACATCGACGAGCTCTCCGAGAAGTACCTCGGTCACCCCTACCAGAACGCGATCCAGTCCGAGCGGGTGATCCTGAAGATCACGCCGGAGCGTCAGCGCACCCAGTAGCCGGCCGCGCGCCGAGAGCAGCCCGGACCGACGGCACCAGCCGCCGCGGCGGCTACGAGAAGTCGTAGAGGCGGGTCGGGTTCTCGACGAGGATGCGGTTCCGCGCCTCCTCGTCGGGCGCGAAGCTCGTGAGCAGGTCGACGAGGTCGCCGTCGTCGGGCACGGCGCGCACGTTCGGGTGCGGCCAGTCGGTGCCCCACAGCGTGCGCTCGGGCGCCGCCGCGATGAGCGCCTGCACGTAGGGGACGACGTCGTCGTAGGGGGGGACCCCGTCCTTGGTGATGCGCTCCGCACCGGAGATCTTCACCCACGCCCGCTCGTCCTTCAGCAGCTCGAGCAGGTACTGGAAGGGCTCCTGCTCGAGGCCCTTGCTCGCGTCGACACGGGCCATGTGGTCGATCAGGTAGGGGACGGGCATCGCGTCGAGCATCGCCGCGTACTGCGGCAGGTCCTTCGCGTCGAAGTGCAGCACGACGTGCCAGTCGAACTTCGCGACCCGCTCGACGATGCGCCAGAACTCGTCCATCTCCGGCGCCCCGCCGAGGTGGGCGACGAAGTTGAACCGGGTGCCGCGCACCCCCGCCTCGTGCAGCTCGGCGAGCTGCGCGTCGGTGAAGGATTCGTCGACCATCGCGACCCCCGCGTAGCGGCCCTTGCCGCGGCGCAGCGCGTCGACCATCGCCGCGTTGTCGAGGCCGTGGCAGCTCGCCTGCACGAAGACGGCGCGCGAGAGGCCGAGGCGCTCCTGCAGTCGCTCGAAGTCCTCGAGGCCCGAGTCGGGCGGCGTGTAGGCGCGGTCGTCGGAGAAGGGGAAGCGCGCCGCGGGGCCGAAGATGTGACAGTGCGCGTCACAGGCGCCGGGCGGCGGGGTGAAGGTGCGCGGGGCGTGCGGGTCCGGGTGGGGCGGCGGGATGGTGCGCTCGAGCTCGGCGGTCATCTCAGTACTCGCGAGGGAAGACGGCGCCGTCGAAGAGCTTTCGGGCGGTGCGCAGGATCCCCGAGCGGGTGACGACGGGCACCGGCCCGCTCGCGTCGAGCTCGATGGCGACGTCGAAGGTGCCGGTCGGGTGCTCGACGACGAGCACCCCGCCGTGGTCGCCGGGGGTGAGCACGCTCGCCGCCGGCGACTCTGCCATGAAGGCCGCGGTGGCGACCGAGACCGCGCCGAGGACGCCAATTGCGTCGTGGCAGCGGTGGGGGATGAAGGTGCGCGTGCTGAACGAGCCGCCCTCGACCGCCGGCGCGACCATCGTGAGCTTGGGGACCGAGGTCTTCGCCACGTCGCCGAGGTTCATGAGCGGCCCCGCCTCGAGGCGGATCTGCTCGAGGAGCTTGCGCAGCGGGGCGTTCGCCTCGAGCTCGACGGGGGCCTCGTAGCCGGTGATCCCGACGTCCTCGGCGCGCATCACGATCACCGGCATGCCGTTGTCGATGCAGGTCACCGCGATGCCACTGAACTTGTCGACGACGTTGCCGGTGGGCAGCAGCGCGCCGCAGCTCGCACCGGCGGTGGCCTCGAAGTCGATGCGGATCTCCGCTGCGGTGCCGGGGACCCCGGCGATCGCCGCGTCACCATCGTAGACCGGCTCGCCGTCGCGCACCGGGAAGGTCGCCGTCGCGATCGAGTCGGTGTTCAGCATGCGGATGCGCACCTGCGCCTCACCGTCCGAGAACGAGAGCAGGCCGCGCTCGAGGGCGAAGGGGGCGACGCCGGCGAGGATGTTGCCGCAGTTCTGCTGATCGGTGACGAAGGCCTCGTCGACGCCGGTCTGGAGGAAGAGGTAGTCGATGTCCGCCTCGGCGTCGGGCGACTTGCTGATCACCGCGACCTTGCTCGTGAGGGGGTGCGCGCCGCCGATGCCATCGATCTGGCGGGGGTCTGGGGACCCCATCAGCCTGAGCAGCAGGTCGTCGCGGACGTCAGGGTCATCGGGGAGGTCCTCCGCCAGGAAGTAGGCGCCCTTGGAGGTCCCACCCCGCATCATCATGCAGCGGAGTCCGGCCATCCCCGGAGTATGCCCCACCAGTGGTGGAGGTGTCGACGCCCGCGCGGACTACGGCGCCGCGGTGCAGCCGGGGCCGCTCGCCGTCTGCCCGCCGCCGTCGGCGATGCCGTACGGGCCGAAGGCGCCGACGACGTGGCCACAACTGCTCTGCGACACCGGGAGGGCACGGTGCTCGAGGTTGTAGCTGCCGAAGACCGCGGCACCGGCGGCGATCGCCGCGGCGACGAGCAGGGCCCGGCGATGGACGGCCGGCCGCAGCGTCGGGGTGTGGGGGCGCCCCGCTTCGGGGAGGACGAAGACATGTGACATTGGGGCCCCCTCGCTCGGTCACCCCCGCGGCGCCCTCTCTGGGGCCGCTGCGGGAGCACCGTCCAACTGCCCGTTTCCCACTTCCTCCTGAATGTATGTGCGGCGCGTTAATTACCTTGCTACGGCATTTTCTCGCCATTTCGCGGCATGACGATGACCTTCAGTGGCAGACGACGCACTCCCCCGGTGCCGAGAGGGCGCGTCCTTGCACGAGGTCGCGTGAGACCCCGTGACGAGGTCTGCCCGAAAGGGCGGGAGGGCTGCGCCGGCGTGACGCGGTCACACGTTGCGGCCGAGCACCCCGCCGATGATCCCGCCGAGGCCACCGCCGACGGCCGCGTCCGTCCCGACCTCGCCACCGAGGTAGGGCGAGAGGGAGTGCGCGAGGATCGGCAGCGGCATGCTCTGCAGCCAGATCGTCCCAGGGCCGGTGAGGGCGACGAGGTGATAGCCGTCGCCGCCGAAGAGCTTGTTGGCGATCCCCGGGACACGCGTGATCTGGAACGAGACCGAGTCCTGGAAGACGCCGACGTGGCCGGGGTGGACGAGGAGGGACTGTCCGGCGGCGAGGTCGTAGCTGATGATCTCGCCGGCGAGCTCGACCCAGGCGGTGCCGTTGCCCTCGAGGCGCTCGAGCACGAAGCCGTCCCCGCCCCACAGCCCGCCGCGGAAGCTCTGCTGCAGCCCGACCGTCGGGGTGATCCCCGAGGTCCCGCAGAGCCACCCGTGGCGGTGCACCAGGTAGCCGCCCTGCGCGTTGATCTCGACGGGGAAGATCCGCCCCGGCATCTTCGCCGCGAAGCTCACCGAGCCCTGCCCGCCCGTCGAGCGGTAGCGGGTGAGGAAGAGCCCCCCGCCGCCCGCCATCCGCTTCAGCCCGGCCATCAGGCCGCCGCCGCCACCGGTGTTCGCCGTCTGGCTCATCTCGATGTTCGTCGTCATCCACGAGAGCTCGCCGTGGGTGGAGATCACCTCTTCGCCGGCGTCGAGGGTGACCTCGAGCACCGGCAGGGTCGTCCCTTTGATCTCTGCGTTCACGACTGCCTCCCTCCGGGCGGGGCCGCACGCCCCACCTCGGGCTCGACCCTGATTCCAACAGAACGCCACCCGGGGTAGCAAGGGGCTGCGCCGCCCGCCCCGGCTGGCGGAGGCGGGTGCCATGGGGGATGCTTTTCGCGGTGAGCACCTCGACGAGCGGTATGGCGCCGGCCCCGCTCGCGACGGGCCGGGGCGCCCGCTGGGCCCACGAGGACGGCTTCGACGCGGCGATGCGCCGGCTGCTGCGCGTCCCCGAGGTACGGCGCCGGGTGCGCGGCGAGGCCGTCTACCGGACCTTCAGCACCGGGATGGTGCTCTCGGGGCTGCGCTGCCTGCTGACCTACGTCTTCCTCCCGGTGGTGAGCCCGGCCCTCGGCCTCGCGACCGGTGCCGGCCCCTGGATCGGAGTCCCGCTCTCGCTCGTCGCGCTCGTCTTCGACGTGATCGGCGTGCGCCGCTTCTGGCTCGCCGACCACCGCTACCGGCGGCCGATGACCGCCGTCTACCTCGCGGTGATGGCGCTCGTGACGAGCCTGCTCGTCGTCGACCTCGTCCACCTCGCCCACTGAGCAGCGCGACGGCGAAGGGCCGCCGGCGAGCGATCGATCGTCGGACCCACCTGGGAGGCCGCGCTCGCCCAGTGGCGGAGTCAGGCCTTCTTCTCGACGTGGCCGCCGAACTCGGCGCGCATCGCGGAGAGGATCTTGTCGGTGAAGTCGCCGCTCCCCTGTGACTCGAAGCGCTGGTAGAGGGCGGCGGTGATCACCGACGCGGGGACGCCCGTCTCGACCGCCGCCTGCACGGTCCAGCGCCCCTCGCCCGAGTCCGAGACGCGCCCGGCGAAGTCGTCGAGCTGCGGCGACTTGGCGAAGGCGTCGGCGATGAGGTCGACGAGCCAGGAGCCGACCACCGAGCCGCGCCGCCACACCTCGGCCACCTCGGCGACGTCGATCTCGTAGCGGTAGGCCTCGGGGTCGCGCAGCGGTGCCGTCTCCGCGTCGGCCTCGCGGCTCGAGAGGCCGATGTCGGCGTGGCGGATCACCGAGAGGCCCTCGGCGATCGCGGCCATCATCCCGTACTCGATCCCGTTGTGGACCATCTTCACGAAGTGGCCGGCGCCGGCCGGACCGCAGCGGAGGTAGCCGTCGGGAGCGGTGCCGTCGGTGCGCGTGCGGCTCGGCGTCGGCTCCGCGCTCCCCACGCCCGGGGCGATCGTCCTGAAGAGCGGGTCGAGGCGCGTGACGACGGCCTCCTCGCCGCCGATCATCAGGCAGTAGCCGCGCTCGAGACCCCACACGCCACCGCTCGTCCCGCAGTCGACGTAGTGGATGCCCGTCGGGAGCAGCTGCGCGGCGCGGGCGATGTCGTCGCGGTAGTAGGAGTTGCCGCCGTCGATGATCACGTCGTCGGCCGCCATCAGCCCCTGCAGCTCGTCAACGGTGCGCTGCACGATCGCCGCGGGGAGCATCACCCAGACGGCACGCGGCGTCTCCAGCGCGGCGACGAACTCGGCGAGGCTCGAGGTGCCGACCGCCCCCTCTCCGGCGAGCTCCTTCACCGCGGCGGCGTTCACGTCGTAGACGACGCAGCGGTGGCCGTCACGCAGCAGCCGACGGACGAGGTTGGCCCCCATCCGCCCGAGGCCGATCATGCCGAGCTGCATTGGGTGGTCGGTTGCCATCGTGGGTCTCCTCTTGCTCGGTCGCGAGCCCCAGGTGGGGCCCGGTGCGGGTCAGTCCTTGAGGGCGCGGTAGCGGCGGATCAGCGCGTTGGTCGACGAGTCGTGGGCGAGCGGGGGCTCGTCGACGGCGGTGAGCTCGGGGATGATGCGCGCCGCGAGCACCTTCCCGAGCTCGACCCCCCACTGGTCGAAGGAGTCCACGCCGAAGATCGTCCCCTGGACGAAGACGCTGTGCTCGTAGAGGGCGACGAGCGCGCCGAGCAGGCGCGGCGTGAGGCGCTCGGCGAGCAGCACGTTGGTCGGCCGGTTGCCCTCCATCACCTTGTGGGGGACGACCGCGTCAGGGGTGCCGTCGGCGCGCACCTCCTCCTCGGTGCGCCCGAAGGCGAGCGCCTCGGCCTGCGCGAAGACGTTCGACTGGAGGATGTCCTGGTGCTCGCCGAGCGGGTTCAGGCTGTTCGCGAAGCCGATCAGGTCGACGGGGATGAGCTTGGTCCCCTGGTGGATCAGTTGGTAGAAGCTGTGCTGCCCGTTGGTGCCGGGCTCCCCCCAGTAGACGGCGCCTGTCTCGCCCTCGACCGGCTCTCCGCTCAGCGTGACGTGCTTGCCGTTGGACTCCATCGCCAGCTGCTGGAGGTAGGCGGGGAAGCGCTTCAGGTACTGCTCGTAGGGCATCACCCCCTGGGTCTGGGCACCGAAGAAGTCGCCGTACCAGACCGCCAGCAGGCCGAGGAGCACCGGCAGGTTCTCGGCCGCCGGGGCGCTGCGGAAGTGCTCGTCCATCTCGTGAAAGCCGGCGAGCAGCTCGCGGAAGTGCTCGGTGCCGATGGCGACCATCGTCGAGAGGCCGATCGCCGAGTCCATGGAGTAGCGCCCGCCGACCCAGTCCCAGAAGCCGAACATGTTCGCCGCGTCGATGCCGAAGGCGGTGACGCCCTCGGTGTTCGTCGAGAGCGCGACGAAGTGGGAGGCCACCGCGTGTTCGTCGCCGAGCGCGCCGACGACCCAGTCGCGCGCCGAGCGGGCGTTGGTGAGGGTCTCGAGGGTGGTGAAGGTCTTCGAGGAGATGATGAAGAGGGTCTCCGCGGGATCGAGGTCGCGCGTCGCCTCGACGAAATCCGTGGCGTCGACGTTGGAGACGAAGCGGAAGGTGAGCTCGCGCGCCGAGTAGTGGCGGAGGGCCTCGTAGGCCATCACCGGGCCGAGGTCAGAGCCGCCGATGCCGACGTTCACGAGGTTGCGGATCGGCCTTCCGGTGAATCCCTTCCACTCACCGGCGCGCACCGAGGCGGCGAAGCGGGCCATGCGGCCGAGGACCTCGTGGACCTCGTGGACGACGTCCACGCCGTCGACGACGAGGCTCGCCCCTTCGGGCATGCGCAGCGCGACGTGCAGCACGGAGCGGTGCTCGGAGACGTTGATCCGCTCGCCACGGAACATCGCCTCCCGGCGCTCGGCGACGCCGCACTCCTCGGCGAGCGCGAGGAGCAGCCCTAGGGTCTCGTCGGTGACGCGGTTCTTCGAGTAGTCGAGATACAGCCCGGCGGCCGTGGCGGTGAGGCGCTCGCCCCGTCCCGGGTCCTCGGCGAAGAGCTCGCGCAGATGGCGGCCCGCTATCTGGCGGTGGTGCTGCTCGAGCGCACGCCACGCCGGGCGTTCCCGGAGCCCGCTGCTCGCCATCGTTCACCTCGTTCGCCGAAGGGGGCCCTCGCCTGCATCGTGCCACGGGCGGTGGCGCGGGGCCGAGCGGCCCCCGGGCCAGCCGTCAGAGGTCGAGGACGAGGCGCTCGGAGCGGGCCCGCCCGACGCAGACCATCATCACCTGGCCCAGTGCCCGCTCCTCGGGCGAGAGGACGCCGTCCCGGTGGTCAGGGAGGCCGGCGAGGACGCGGGTGGCACAGCTCCCGCAGGTGCCCATCCCGCACGACGAGGGGGCGTCCGGCAGCACGTCGCGGATCACCGAGAGGAGCGTGCGGTGTGCGGGCACCTCGAGGACGAGGCCGCTCCGGGCCAGCTCGACCGAGAAGGGCGCGGCGTCGGGGATGCTCACCGTCGTCGCCTCCCCCGCACCCGCCCACGGTACCGAGCGCGAGCGGGGAGGAGCACCCGACTCGGTGTAGAACTCGGGGATGACCGAGGGTGAAGACACCAACGCCGATCTCTGGAAGTCCGACGCCGTCGTCGCGAACTGGGCCGCCCAGGTGGGCGACCGCGAGGCGCGTCGCCGTGCGCAGTGGGAGCTGATGGCCCAGCTCCTCCCCTATCGCGAGGACGAGGACTTCACCTTCCTCGACCTCGGGGCCGGGATGGGCGCTGCCGCGCAGGTGCTCCTCGAGTGCTACCCGCACGCGCACGCCGTGCTCGGGGAGTACTCGCCGCCGATGATCGCCGCGGGCACCGAGGCGATGGCGCGCTTCGGTGAGCGCGCCCGCTACGTCGAGTTCGACATGGGCGGCGCGCCCTGGCCCGAGGAGATCCCCACCGCTCTCGACGCGGTGGTCACCTCGCAGTGCGTCCACCACCTCTCCGACGAGCGCAAGGCCAGCCTCTTCGCCGAGCTCTTCGCCCGCCTCGCCCCCGGCGGCTGGTACCTCAACTACGACCCCGTGACCTCTGACGACCCCGTCGTCGACGCGGCCTGGCAGCGGGCCAACGAGCGCCAGGACCCCGAGGCGGCGGAGAAGGCCCGGCACCTCAGCCCCGAGGCGCAGGCCCGCCACGAGAACCACGTCCGCTACATGATCCCGCTCGAGCCCCAGCTCGGCTACCTGCGCGAGGCCGGCTTCGAGGCCGTCGACGTCTACTGGAAACACCTCGACTACGTGATCTACGGCGGGCGGCGGCCGGCGTGAGCCGCGCCGCGGGCAGTCGGGGCTGAGGTGGCCGCAGCGGGGCGCGTCGCCCTCGTCACCGGCGCTGGCTCCGGCGTCGGCCGCGCCGCCGCAGAGGCGCTCGCAGCCGACGGCTACGCCCTCGTGCTCGCCGGCCGACGCCTCGAGCCGCTCGAGGAGTGCGCCGCCGCGCTCGGCGGCGCCGCGGCGCTCGCGCACCCCTGCGACGTCGGCGACCCCGAGCAGGTGGCGGCGCTGTTCGCCGCCACGACGGCCAACTTCGGCCGCCTCGACCTGCTCTTCAACAACGCCGGCATCGGCGCGCCGGCCGTCCCCCTCGAGGAGCTCACCTACGAGCAGTGGTCGGCGGTCGTCGCCACCAACCTCACGGGGGCCTTCCTCTGCACCCAGCACGCCTTCCGGATCATGCGCGACCAGCAGCCGCAGGGTGGCCGGATCATCAACAACGGCTCGATCTCGGCCCACGTCCCGCGACCGCACTCCGCCCCCTACACGGCGACCAAGCACGCGATCACCGGCCTCACGCGCTCGACCTCGCTCGACGGCCGCCGCTACCACATCGCCTGCGGCCAGATCGACATCGGCAACGCGGCGACGGAGATGACGGCGCGCATGGCCGGCGGCATCGCCCAGGCCGACGGCTCGGTGCGCGTCGAGGCGACCTTCGACGTCGCGCACGTCGGCGCGGCGATCTCCTACATGGCGGGCCTCCCGCTCGGGGCGAACGTGCAGTTCCTCACGGTGATGGCGACCGAGATGCCCTTCATCGGCCGCGGCTGAGGGCCGGCGCGGACAGGCCGCAGTTCACCACGGCGGCTCGGCGGGGCGCTCCCGGATGAGGGCGACACCGAGGAGGGCGGCGAGGCCGCGCAGGTCGAAGCCCTCCTTGCGCGTCCGCAGGTCGAAGTAGATGACGACGATCACCGAGGCGAGGAAGGGCATCGTCAGCACGCCGGTGATCGAGCCGACGATCGTCGAGAGCAGCACCTTGGCGGTGTATACGGCGTTCGCCTCGCCCGTCACCCGCAGCAGGATGCCGCTCACGAAGGCGGTGATGATCCCGAGCGCGACCGTGGCGAGCAGGTAGGTGCCGAAGGTCGGCCACCAGCGGCCGCGCACGAGCTCGTGTGAGCGGCGCAGCGGCGTGAGGCCGGCCCCGCCCTCGAGGAGGACCACCGGGAGCACCACGAGCCAGGAGATCCACAGGTAGATGCCGGGAAGCACGACGATGAGGCCGATCGTCGACACGACGTAGACGACGACGATCACCCGCAGCAGATCGCCGGTGCGGCTCCACGCGAACTCGAGCGCGTCCTGCCAGGAGACCTCCTCGTCGAGGAAGCCGGCCGCGACCGGCTTCAGACAGGCTGCGCTCGCCAGCTGCGCGGCGAGGCCGCCGAGGACCGAGGGGCCGAGGGAGGCGGCGAGCGCGCCCCACCCGTGGACGGTCGTGCCGTGCCGGGCGGGGTCCACCGAGAGCTGCAGGAGGGCGGAGAAGAGCTGCAGCGGCACGACGATGAGCGCCACGACGCCCATCAGGGTGAGGTAGCGGCTCCGGCAGAGGCGGAGGGCGGTGTCGAGGATCTCCCCCGGCCGTCGTGGGCGGAGCTCGGTCACCGCCATCGTCGCTCCCGCACGCACGCGAACCTACGGGGCCGCCGGACGCTGCGCCACGACCCGGCCCCGGCGCCTGCGAGCGGGCCGCACCACCGGGCGGGACGCCCCGTCCGAGGTCGCCGCGAACTACTCGAGCGGCTCCTCGTCGAGCACCGGGAGGGTGACCTCGATGAGGGTGCCCCCTTCGGCGCGGGCTGCGGCAACGGCGCGCCCCCCGTGCGCGGCGACGATCGAGGCGACGATCGCAAGGCCGAGACCGGCGCCCCCCGTGGTCCGCGAGCGCGAAGGGTCGGCGCGGAAGAAGCGCTCGAAGACAAGCGGTGCCTCCTCCGGGCTGATCCCCGGCCCATCGTCGGCGACCCCGATCACCGCTTCGGCTCCCACCCGACGCACGGTGAGCGTCGCCGCGGTCCCCGGTGGCGTGTGCGCGCGCACGTTGGCGAGGAGGTTGTCGATCACGCGCCGCAGGGCGGCGCGGTCGCCGAGCGCCTCGACCGGCCCGTCGGCGACGACGGCGACCGGCCACTCGGAGCCGACCGTGCGGGCCGTCTCGGCCGCCTCGACGGCGAGGCCGACGAGCTCGACCGGCTCGGGGCCGAGGAGGTGGTGCTCGTCGAAGCGCGCGAGCGTGAGGAGGTCCTCGACGAGCTTGGCCATGCGCGCCGACTCCTTCGCGATGCCGCCCATCACCCGCTCGAGGTCCTCGGGGCGCGACGAGGCGCCGCGCCCGAACAGCTCCGCGTAGGCGGCGACCGCGGCGATCGGCGTGCGCAGCTCGTGGGAGGCGTCGCCGACGAAGCGACGCAGGCGGTGCTCGGACGCACGGAGCTCGTCGACCGTCTCCTCGATGCGCCCGAGCATCACGTTGAGTGCCGAGGCGACGTGGCCGACCTCGCTGCGAGGGTTGCTGTTCGGCACCCGGTGCATGAGGTCGCCCACCGCGATCGCCTCGGCGGTTCGCTCCATGTCCCGCAGCGGCCGCAGGCCGACACGCACCGACCACAGGCCGAGGAGCGCGGCCGTGAGGAGGGCGCCCGCGGTCACCGCGATCTCGACCCACAGCAGCTGGGAGAGGGTGTCGCCGAGGTCGCCGAGCGGCGCGGCGACGACGAGCGCGCCGCCGTCCGGCAGCGGCGAGACGCGCACCCGGAACGAGGGGCCGTTGCCGGCCGACGGGGGCGCGCTGAACAACAGGCCCGCCCCGCCGCCGGGCAGGGCGCGCGCCCTCGTCACGAGGTTGGCGGGGAGCAGCGGGCTGGCGCTCACCGAGCCGCCGGGCTGGTGGGCCGAGCAGCGGTCGGCACCGCCGCCGGCGACGCTGCCACGCGCTGTCAGCACCTCGATGAACTGGCCGGGCGCGGCGTTGAGCGCCAGCTCGCAGAGCTGGCCCGCCCGGGCGCCCCCCGGTGGGCGGTTGACCCCCAGCGGGGGCTGGTCCGGCCCCGGGCCCGGGCGGCCGCGCGCGAGGGCCCTCGCGATCGGGGCGTTCGCGTGCACGAGGGCGTCGTCGACCTGGTGGACGAGGTAGCTGCGGAGTGAGGCGTAGACGGCGACGTCGGCGAGGACGAGGGCGACGAGGGTCACCGCTGCGACGGCGAGGAGGAGGCGGGCCCGGAGCGAGAGCGCCCGGATCACTGCGCCTCGCGCATCACGTACCCGACGAGTCGGATGGTGTGGATCAGCGGGGGGCCGAGGGCGTCCAGCTTGCGGCGCAGATAGCGGACGTAGGTCTCGACGATGTTCAGGTTGCCACCGAAGTCGTAGTGCCAGACGTGATCGACGATCTGGTCCTTGGAGAGCACCCGCCGGGGGTTGAGGAGGAAGAGGCGCAGCAGGTTGAACTCGGTCGCGGTGAGCTGCACGGGCATCGCCGCGCGCCACACCTCGTGGCTCTCCTCGTCCATCACGAGATCGGCGAAGCGCAGGCGACGGTCCTCCTCCGGGCCGCTCCGCCGGCGGAGGATCGCGCGTGCGCGGGCGACGATCTCGAGGAGCGAGAAGGGCTTCGCGACGTAGTCGTCACCGCCGATGCTGAGCCCGGCGATGCGGTCCTCGACCTCGGCCTTGGCCGTGAGGAAGAGCACCGGCACGTCGAGGCCGTCGCCACGCAGCCGCCGCGTCACCTCGAGACCGTCGAGGTCGGGGAGCATCACGTCGAGGACGATGAGGTCGAAGGCCTCGCTCTGGGCCTTGGCGAGCGCGGCGCGCCCGGAGCTCGCGACCTCCACCTCGAAGCCCTCGTAACGCAGCACCGTCGCCACCGAATCGACGATCGAGGGTTCGTCGTCGACGACGAGGATCCTTGCCTCCGGCCCGACAGCCCCCATCGCGTGCTCCTCTCGCATGCGGACCATCGTCGCCGCGCCGACGGGCGTTGCGCTGACAGCCGGCTGAACGCCGGCTGAGAGGCCTCCCCCGGTGGCGCGGAGGATGATGGGGGATGCCTCTCGCGCTGCGGCCACCCGATGCCGGCCGCTCGGCGAGCGGGGCCGACGGGCGGCGGCCGTGACGGTGCTCGCCGCGCCCGACAAGTTCAAGGGCACCGCGGCGGCCGCGGCGATCGCCGGCGCGATCGTCGCCGGGGCGCGCGCAGCGGGGCGTGAGGGGCGCGCGCTCCCCCTCGCCGACGGTGGCGAGGGGACGCTCGAGGCCTTCGGCGGCGCGAACCGGACGAGCACCGTGACCGGGCCGCTCGGGCGACCAGTCGCCGCCCGCTGGAGGCTCGACGGGCCGCTGGCGGTGATCGAGATGGCCGAGGCCTCGGGCCTCGCTGCCGCCGGTGGGGCGGCGGCCAACGACCCGCTCGCGGCGACGACGCGCGGCACGGGCGAGCTGATCCTCGAGGCGGTCGCCGCCGGCGCGCGACACCTCCTCGTCGGGGTGGGCGGCTCGGCGACGACCGACGGCGGCGCCGGCGCCCTCGACGCGCTCGGGCGGCGGCCCTTCGGCGAGCTCGGGATCGCCGTCGAGGTCGCCTGCGACGTGGAGAGCGCCTTCACCGAGGCGGCGCGCCTGTTCGGACCCCAGAAGGGCGCCCACCCCGCGCAGGTCGCGGCGCTCAGCGCTCGCCTCGAGGCGCTCGCCGTCGCCTACCGGGAGGAGTTCGGCGTGGAGCTCGCGGCCCGCCCCTTCAGCGGCGCTGCCGGTGGCCTCGCCGGTGGCCTCGCCGCCCTCGGCGCGCAGCTCCGCTCCGGCTTCACGGTGGTCGCCGAGCACCTCGGCCTCGAGGAGGCCGTCGCCGCGAGCGAGCTCGTCGTGACCGGCGAAGGGCGCCTCGACGCCGCCTCGTTCACCGGCAAGGTGGTGGGCGGCGTGGCCGCGCTCGCCGAGCGCCACGGGGTGCCGCTCCTCGTGGTCGCCGGCGAGGCCGACCCTGCCGCCGCGGCTCGGGTCGACGTGCGCTCGCTCACCGACCGTTACGGCGAGCGCCGCGCCCGCGCCGAGCCGCTCGCGCTCGTGCGCGAGACCGTCGCCGAGGCGCTCGCTCGCTGAGCGGGGTCAGACCCCGCTCAGCTCGGCCTGCTCGATCGCCGACTGCAGCTGCGCGATCAGCGCACGCCCCGACTCGAGGTCGAGCTCGAGGGCGACGCGCGCCCCCGTTCCGAGCTCGTAGTTGGCGAAGTCGAGCAGCAACGCATGCTCGTCCGCGGAGTGGGTGGCGTGGTCGTAGCCGACCGTCGCCTGGGTGACCGGGAACCAGTCGTCGGCGCCCTTACCGGCGCCGCGCACCGTCCGTGTGACCGCGATCATCGTGCACATGGCGGCCCTGCTCAGCGGAGGTTGTCGTCGAAGAAGCGGAAGACCTTGCTCCACCCGTCCATCGCCTGCTCCTGCCGGTAGTTCGGCGCGTGGTGGTAGAAGAAGCCGTGGCCGGCGCCGTCGTAGCGGTGGAACTCGTAGTCCTTGCCGAGGCGCTTCAGCTCCGCCTCGTGCGCGTCCACCTGCTCGGGCGAGGGTGACTTGTCGTCGTTGCCGAACAGGCCGAGGAGCGGGATGTTGAGCTTCTCGGTGTAGTCGATCGGCGCCACCGGGCGGAACTCGGTCAGCGCTTCGGGCGCCATGATGATGTTGCCGCCCCACAGCTCGACGACGGCGTCGAAGCCCGGCACGTTCGTCGCGACGAGGAAGGCGTGGCGCCCGCCCGAGCACGAGCCGATGACGCCGACCTTGCCGTTGCTCTCCGGCTGTGCCTTCAGCCACTCGAGCGCCGCCGCGCAGTCCGCGATCACGCTCGCATCGCGGGGGCCGCCCTCGGCGCGCACGAGCGCCGTGACGTCGTCGGGGGTGCCGTGGCCGTAGCGGCAGTAGAGGTCGGGGCAGATCACGTCGTAGCCGTGGCGGGCGAGGCGCTCGGCGAACTCCTGGTAGAACTCGTCCCATCCCGGCATGTGGTGGATGAGCACGATGCCCGGGCGCGGGCCCTCGGTCTTCGGTCGCGCGACGTAGGCATGGATCTCGTCGCCGTCACCGGCCTTGTAGGTCGTGATCTCGGCGTCCACGCCGGCGATCCCGTCGGTCTTGAAGGAATTCCACACGGTCGTCGTCCCTTGTTCAGCGGATCGGTTATCCGGCCGCACTCTATGCAAGGCGCTCCCGGATCGACAGCCCCAGATGAGGGGCGGCCGGTGAGGTGGCCCGGCGCCCCGGCGGGTGCGGGCGCCGTCAGCCCCCTCTCGCCCCGCGACGGGCTCCTGCCGGGAGCCACGCCAGCTTCCACCCTCGACGGTCCCGAGCCTCCCGGCCCCAGCCGTCAGGCGACCTCGCGGAGCGCGCGCCTGCCGGAGCCGCTCGGTCAAACCGTCCCGCGGCGAGCCTTCGCCGGAACCGGTGGCGCAGATTCACTGCTGGACACCGCACGGCCCTCACCGCCGCGGTGATCCCCCGACAGTGGCCGCCCGTACCAACG
>Ga0307374_10002508_pt1 | contig 32511 bp, 30 predicted proteins | sample OX3MG_FD_202532 | JGI IMG/M metagenome (GOLD analysis project Ga0307374, IMG submission 202532) | Soil microbial communities from Risofladan, Vaasa, Finland - OX-3 | ecosystem: Environmental > Terrestrial > Soil > Coastal area > Acid sulfate soil | place: Finland: Risofladan, Vaasa | collected... | reverse complement strand
GCCGTCGCGATCCTGATCGGCCAGCCGCACCTCGGGATCCCATCCGCCGCGCTGCAGATCCTCGAAATGCGCCCGGTGCTTGATCTGGTCGGGCGGCACGCCCGCGCCCGACAACACTGACATCGGCACCTTGCGGCTGATGCCGTCGATCACGAAGCCGTCGCCGGTCTCGTCGTCGTAAACCATGCGCGGCGCGCGATCGCGAAAGCGCCGATCGATCCGATCGAGGTAGGTGTTGGCGGGTTCCAGGACGTGCGAATCGGCGGAAAAAATCGGCTTCAGCATGATCGTCACCCGGGCTCCCGCAAGGCTGCGGCGATGAGCCGAATCATAGAAGGTTGCGGGCCGAAAACAAGGGGCATTTTTTCACCCCTGCGGCGGCCGGCAAACCGCTCCGGCGGCGCAGCCGGCTAGATAACCACCGAGGTCAGCCCTTTGCGCCGCGCATGATGGGCGGGCACGGTCAGCACCGGCACCGGTGACTCGCGCACCACCCGCTCGGCGACGCTGCCGAGAATGAAGTGGCTCAGCCCGGTGCGGCCATGCGTCGCCATCACGACCAGGTCGACATCATGCTCGTCGACGGCGCGGATGATGTCGTGGGCCGCATCGCCGATGACCACGACGACCTCGTGGGGGACCTTCAACCCCAGCTCCTTGACGAGATGCTCCATCTTGGAGCGCGATTCATCCTGCTCGAAAGAGAGCGGCTCGACCATCAGCGGCTGCCCGACGGCCTCGGTCGGCAGCGGGATGACGTGGAACACGATCAGTTTCGCCCCGGAATCCTCGGCCACCTGCCGCGCCGCTTCCAGGGTCAGGCCGGTGTTCGGACCGAGATCGATTGGACAAAGGATGGTTTTGAAAAGGCCCACGATGGTCTGCCTCCAGCGGAAAAGCCGGGCGCTTGGCGCCCTCCGAGCCTGCTTCATGGTATGCATCATCGCGGCGCCCGACGCTATCCCTTCGGGCCGGCGAGCCGGGCGGCCGGGTGCTGATCGGGGGCGGGAGATGGATATGCCGAGCCCGCGCTTTGCGTATAACATTGATTCCAGGAGAGCGTGATCGTGAAGGCGGGGGAAAATTTCTTCAACTTCTACAACCACGATCTGGTGCGGGTGGCGGTGGCGATTCCTGAGCTCAAGGTCGCCGATCCGGTCTTCAACGCCGCGCGCACGATCGATCTGATGCGCCAGGCTGCCGCGCGCAAGGCGCTGGTGGCGCTGTTCCCCGAACTCGGGCTCTCGGCCTATACATGCGAAGACCTGTTCCAGCAGCGCGCCCTGCTCGACGGCTGCCGCGCGGCGCTGGATGAAGTCCTGGAGGCCTCCAAGACGCTCGGCCTGCTGGTGGTGGTCGGGATGCCGCTGCAGGTCGACAACCTGCTCTACAACTGCGGGGTGGTGATTTGCCGGGGCCGCGTGTTGGGCGTGGTCCCGAAAAGCTATCTGCCCAACTACCGCGAATTTTACGAAGCGCGCCAGTTCACGCCCGCCTCTTCCGCGCTCGGCGCGATGGTGGATGTCGCCGGGCAGCGCGAGGTCCCGTTCGGCAGCGCGCTGTTGTTTCGCAGCGATGAGCAGCCGCGCCTGGTGCTGCACGTCGAGATTTGCGAGGACGTCTGGGTGCCGGTGCCGCCGTCGTCGTATGCGGCGCTCGCCGGCGCGACCGTGATACTCAACCTCTCGGCCTCAAACATCACCATCGCCAAGGCCGATTACCGTCGCCAACTGGTGTCAAGCCAGGCGGCGCGATGCCTGGCGGCCTATCTCTATTCAGCGGCGGGCGCCGGAGAATCGACCACCGACCTTGCCTGGGACGGGCACGCGCTCATCTGCGAGAACGGCACCATCCTGGCCGAGTCGCAACGCTTCGCCAATCAGGCGCAACTGGTCTGCTCGGAGATCGATCTCGAACGGCTCTCGCAGGAGCGGATGCGCCAGAACAGCTTCAGCCAGAACGCGCAGCAAGAACGCGAGCGGCTGGGGCAGTTCCGCAGCATCGGCTTTTCGCTCGATTTGCCGAAGGACGGGAAACTCTTCCCGGAGCGGCTCTACGAGCGCTTTCCGTACGTCCCTTCCGATCCTGGCAAGCGTGACGAGCGCTGCTCGGAGGTCTACGAGATCCAGGTCGAGGGTCTGATCACGCGGCTCAAATCGACTGCGATCCGGCGCGTGGTTATCGGCGTCTCCGGCGGTATCGACTCGACCCACGCGCTGCTGGTCTGTGCGCAGGCGATGGATCGGCTGGGCTACCCGCGCACCGATATCCTCGCCTACACGATGCCGGGTTTTGCCACCAGCGCGCGCACCCTCGAGCAGGCTCGCCGGCTGATGAAGGCGATCGGATGCCGCGCGCAGGAGATCGATATCCGCCCGGCCTGCCTGCAGATGCTCGCGGACATCGGCCATCCGCACAGCGAGGCCGCACCGGTCTACGACGTGACCTTCGAGAATATCCAAGCCGGCGAGCGCACCAGCCATCTTTTCCGGCTGGCGAACCTGCACAATGCGATCGTGATCGGCACCGGCGATCTCAGCGAGCTGGCGCTCGGCTGGTGCACCTACGGGGTCGGCGACCATATGTCGCATTACAGCCTCAACGCCAGCGTGCCCAAGACCCTGATCCAGCACGTGGTGCGATGGGTCGCGCAGCGCCAGCGGCTCGGCGCCGAGACCAGCCGCGTACTGCTCGATATCCTGGCCACGCCGATCAGCCCCGAACTGGTACCGGCGGCTCCGGGCGGCGCCCCCGCGTTAACCACCGAGGAAGTGATCGGTCCCTACGAGCTGCAGGATTTCAACCTCTACTACACGCTGCGGTTCGGCTACCTGCCCTCGAAGATCGCGTTTCTGGCCTACTGCGCGTGGCACGATCGAGCGGCCGGCTCATGGCCCGACATCGCCGAGGGCGATCGCCACGAGTACCGGATTGGCGACCTCAAGCGCCATCTGCACACTTTCCTGCATCGATTTTTCAAGCTGAGCCAGTTCAAGCGCAGTTGTATCCCCAACGCGCCCAAGGTCGGCTCGGGCGGATCGCTGTCGCCGCGCGGCGATTATCGCGCGCCCAGCGACAGCGAGTCGGCGGCGTGGCTGGCGCAGCTCGAGATCGTGCCCGACCGCGAACCATAGCTCGCCGCCCGCAGGGCGAGCCTCGATCCTCCTCGACCCCATCGTTCCTTGAACGGATCGGCGGATCGCACTATAGGCAACCTTGACCGTCTTGCGGATGGAAGGAAATTGATGGCTCGAAGAATCGTACCCCAGGGATGGATAGTCGCGGCGGCGCTCGGCGCGGCCCTGATGTTGGTGGCGGCCGGCGCGCGCGCAGCCGAGTCGCAGGCGCGCGATGTCGGCTGGCCGGAATACGGCCACGACCTCGCCAACACCCATTACAGTCCGCTCGCGCAGATCAAGCCCGACAATATCAAACACCTCCACGTCGCCTACGCTTTCTCGCTCGGCGTGCTGCGCTCCAATGAGTCGACGCCGCTGGTGATCGGCGACACCATGTACGTTTCGAGCTCGTGGGGTCCGCGCTACGTCTATGCGCTCGATGCGGCGACCGGCGATCTCAAGTGGCGCTACGAATCGCGAATCCCGGAGAGCGTAATCCAGTACGCCTGCTGCGACGTCGCCAGCCGCGGCGTCACCTACGCCGACGGCAAAATCCTGGTCGGCCAGCTCGACGGCAAGCTGGTCGCGCTCGACGCGAAGACCGGCAAGCCGATCTGGAAAACCAAGGTTATCGACTACAAGGAGGGCGCGGTTATCACCTCGCCGCCGCTCGTCGCCGGCAACAAGGTGATCACCGGCTTTGGCGGCGCGGAATTCGGCGTACGGGGCTATCTCTCCGCCTATGACCTCGCCACCGGCAAGCAGTTGTGGCGCACCTACACCGTGCCGGGACCGGGCCAGCCGGGCAACGACACCTGGAAGGACGATAGCTGGAAGCACGGCGGCGCCGTGTCATGGCTGGTCGGCTCCTACGATCCCAAGCTCAATATCGTCTACTACGGCACCAGTAATCCGGGACCGTGGCAGGCCGGCGAGCGATCGGCGAACAAGCCCGACGGCAAATATACCAATCTCTACAGTTCGAGCGTGATCGCGCTCAATCCCGACACCGGCAAGATGCTCTGGTACATCCAGTACACGCCCGACGACGCCTGGGATTACGACGGCGTCAACGAATCGGTGCTGGCCAACCTCACGATCGACGGCAAGTCGGTGCCGGTGCTGATGCACGCCGATCGCAACGGCTTCTTCTATACCGCCAATCGCAAGACCGGCAAGGTCATCTCGGCGAAAGCGTTCGTCTATATGAATTGGGCCAAGGGTTGGGACCTCAAGGCGGAGCGCCCGATCGAGAACCCCGACCGGCGGCCGACCCTCACCAAGGAAGTCGACGTCTGCCCGAGCATGCTCGGCGGCAAGAACTGGCAGCCGATGTCCTACGATCCGCAGACCGGGCTGGTCTATATCCCGAGCCAAAACCTGTGCGTGCACGCCAAGGAGGAGAAGACCGAGTATCACAAGGGCACCATGTTCCTCGGTATCAACCCAGCCATCCTCTATCCCGGACCGGGCGGCTACCAGGGAGCGCTGCTGGCGTGGAATCCGGTGACGCAGACCGAAGTCTGGAAGGTGAAGGAGCCGATGTGGTTCGTCGGCGGCGTGCTTACCACCGGCGGCGGCCTGGCCTTTTACGGCACGCTCGACGGCTGGTTCAAGGCGGTCGACGCCCGCAGCGGCAAGGTGCTGTGGAAGTTTCGCACCGGCAGCGGCGTGATGGCGGCGCCGATCAGCTACGAGATCGACGGCCGGCAGTATCTCGCGGTGGTCTCGGGACGCAGCGTCACGATGCCGAACTGGCTCGGTAAATTCGGCGAGACCGCGTCGCGCACCACCGCGCAATCCGGGATGCTGTTCGTGTTCGCGCTCGACAAATGACGGCGGCTCACATGAGACGCGCGGCGGCGCTGATAATCTTCATGCTCGTGCCGCTGGCGGTGCTGGCGATTCCCGGCGGTGCCGCGGCCTTCGCCCAGAGCGCGGCCAAGCCGGCCCATCGCGGCGCGATCGAAGCGGGCCATCACTTGTTCAACTCGCAATGCGCGCATTGTCATGGCGAGGACGCCGGCGCCGATGATCCGTACTACAATCTGCCGCAGTTGCTCAGCGACAAGGACGACCGCTTCTTCTTCGCGACGGTCGGCAACGGCATCCCGGACAAGGGGATGCCGCCGTGGAAGGCGATACTGAAGCATCGCGATATGGTCAACCTGCTCGCCTACCTGCGATCGCTGGAGCGCGAGCAGGGACTGATCGAGGATCAACCGTCGCACTGACCCGTCATCAACGCACCAGAGGAGCGCCACCATGGCCGTTAAACGCGAGTTCCTGAAGCCCTCATGGGAAGCGCAATTCACCTACTCCCCGGCAGTCATCACCGACGGCGGACGAGTGGTATGGCTGGCCGGGCAGGTGGGGATTGTGGACGATGACGGCAAGCCGATTACCGACTTCGACGCGCAGGTGCGCCAGGCCTTCCGCAACGTCGGCAAGGTGCTGGCCCGCGCCGGCGGCACGCTGAAGGACCTGGTCTCGATGACGGTGTTCATCAGCGACGCGCGCAAATCGCAACGCTTCACGACCATCCGCGGCGAATTCTTTCCCGATAATTTTCCGGCCAGCGCGCTGATCACCGCGGCCGGCTTCGCCGCGCCCGAGATCATGGTCGAGATTCAGAGCGTCGCGGTAATCGACAAGTAGCCGCGCTCGCGGATCGTCAGGCGGCGGACGGGCCCCACACCTCGCGCGCGACCTCGACGCACAGCCGGAGCTTCGCCCACTGCTGATCTTCGGTGATGGTGTTGCCTTCCTCGGTGCTGGCGAAGCCGCACTGCGGGCTGATCGCGAGCTGCTCTAGCGGCGCGTACTTCGCCGCCGCCTCGATCAGCCGGCGCAGATCGTCCTTGCTCTCCATCGCGCCGCTCTTGGAGGTGACCAGGCCGAGCACCGCGATCTTGCCCTTGGGCAAAAAGCGCAGCGGCTCGAAGCCGCCGGCGCGCTCGCTGTCGTACTCCAGGAAATAGGCGTCGACGTCGATACCGTTGAACAGCAGCTCGGCGACCGCTTCGTAGCCGCCCGAGGCGACCCAGGTCGATCGGAAATTGCCGCGGCACACATGCATCGCGGCGATCATATCGGCGGGGCGTCCGCGCAGCGCGCTGTTGACCGTGCGCGCATAATCGCGCGCCAGATCGTCGCGAAACACGCCGCGCTGTTTGGCCTGCTCGACCTGCGCCGGATCGCACAGCATCGCGAGCGTGGTCTCGTCGAGTTGCAGGTAGCGGCAGCCGGCCTCGGCGAACGCCCGCACCGCATCGGCATAGGCCGCGGCGATATCGGCCAGGAAGGTATCCATGTCGCGGTAGCCGGCGACGGCGACTGCCTGCGGCGCGAAACGGAAGTGCAGAAAGGCGGGCGCCGGGATGGTCTGCTTGGCGACGGCGCCGCCGGCATGGGCAGCCACGAAGCGGAAATGGTCGACGAACGGATGCGGCGCCTTCCAGGCCACGCGGCCGGTGACCTGTAATCGATGGCGATGGACGAAGCCGGCGCTGCGCGTCGCGGTGCCCGGAATCATCGCCTCTTCGCGGCTAACCGCGAGCCCCTCGAGCGCGCCAAGAAAGTCCAGATGCCAATAGGCGCGGCGGAACTCGCCGTCGGTCACGGTGCGCAATCCGGCCTCGACCTGTGAGCGGATCGCGCGTGCGATGCAGCGCTCCTCGATCGACTTGAGTTCGCTCGCAGTAATCGCGCCGGCTTCAATCCCCGCGCGGGCCTCCTTGAGCTCGGCCGGACGCAGCAGACTGCCAACGTGATCGGCGCGCGACGGCATCGGCGGCCGGCCTGCGGAACGGTTATCCTGCGAATCGTGCGACATCATTTCACCTGGGCCAGCAGATTACGCCGCCGGGTTCAGATTTTACAGCGCCGGGGTAGCCCGACAGGCACGGGTTTCGTATAACGGCGGCATCGCTTCGAGCCGCGTCCCGGCCGTACGCCGGGCGCTGATCACGTGCGCTAACCGTCAGTTGTGGCAAGGCCGCCCTTAGGAGCGGAGTGCCCAAGGGAGGGAGGCGATGGAGGTTTTCAGCAGTCTGGCAGCTTTCGCTTGGTTAGTTGTCACCTGTGCGTTTGCGGCAAGCTTTGTTCCGGGTCTACGAGATCGGATGACTCGACGAGTCGCGTTAAAGCGACTACGGCTCGGCCTCGGTGCTGCCTTCGTGGTGCTCGTATGGGTTATTGCAGCGACGTCACCGCCCGAAGCAGGCCCGCCTCAGAAGCAACTCGCCGCCTCGCCGTCAGACCGAGCCGGGTCCGAGGCGACAGCAACTTCGGGGCACGGCAGTGCTAAGGCGAGCAAGCCCGAATCAATCGAGTACGAGCTAGCGACGATAGACGCGGGCGGTTACGTCTCACATGACGACATCACTGTCGCCCGCTTCAAAAGCCTTCTCGACCAATTATCTCAGACCTATTCGGTGACTCCGCAGCAGATCGCGGATCAGACAGTAAAAGCCAAGCAGATGCTAAAAGACCGCGGCGTCCAGGAAAGTCTAATGAACATAATGACCGGTATGAATCAGATATTCGCAACGGCTAATCACGACCAGAACTACGCCACTGCCCTTGCCATGTACATAGAGCTAAGGGACAAGGGCGAGTCAAATAGTGAGGCTTTCAAAGATCTTCAAGATCTCGTGGCACACCTCGGCGGTTAGTGCATCATGGCCCCGATTACTATCGATTGTAGTAGTTAGTGTAATACCAATTGGCTATTTCGCCGCCGGTGGCGAACCATACCCGGTCGTGCTTCTTTATGTAAGCGAGCGCGATGTCCAGATACTTGTGCCGATGCGGCACGCCGCTCAGAAATGGATGAAGCGCGATCGCCATCACCTTGCCGGTGGTTTTTCCCTCTTCGTACAATACGTCGAAACAATCCTGGATGGCCTGTCGGAACTGGTCGGGCGTCGCACCCTTGCCGACGTAAAACGGGATGTCGTTGATTTCGTTGGCGTAGGGAATCGAGATAAGGCGCCCGCTCCTGACCCGGAACGGGTACGGCTGGTCGTCGTTGCACCAGTCGCAAAGATACGTAATCCCGTTCTCCGCCAGTAGATCCGGGGTCACCAGCGTCTCCGCCAGCGCGGGTCCCAACCAGCCCCGCGGAGCCGCTCCAACCGCGCGGGAAATCGTCGCCACGGTGGCCTGAATTACCTTACGCTCCTCATCCTCCGGCAGGCCGGCGAGCAGCTGCGAGTTGGTCAGGCCGTGACCCATGAACTCCCAGTTGCGTTTTTTGCCCTCTTCAATGATTTCCGGGTAATGCTCGCAGACCTTGGCATTGAGCGCGACGGTCGCGCGCAGCCCATGCTTGTCGAGCAACTCCATCAGCCGCCATACGCCGACCCGCGGGGCGTAGTCGCGCCACGCATAGTTGAGCACGTCGGGAAATCCAGCGGGCGGCGCGAGGCCGATGCCGGGACCGTCGAACTCGAAGTATTCGATATTCGGGATAATCCAGATTGCCAGGCGGGCATTATCAGGTAGTCGAAGCGGCGCGCGTCTTACGATCGGAGAGTAGTCGAAGCGGTCGTGATGCATGGCGTTACCTCCGGCGAGCGGGGATGAGCGGCGGCTCAGAAGGGGATGATCAGCCCTTCGAGAAGTCCGTCGCTGTTGATCAGGTCGACGCGCTTCCAGGCGATCCGAAAGTCGTCATCGATCTGCACCAGGCGATGGGTACAGGTGCCGGCGAACAGCCGCTGGCTGTCGCGCCGAAACTCGACCATCAACAGCTTGGAACGGACGATGTGCCACTGGCCGTCGGAGGCGCTTTCCTCGATGGTCGGATTGGCAACGATACGGCTGGTGCGCGCGGGCGGCTCCTGCGCGTGCGGCTGCGTGCTCGCCAGCCGCCGGACGCGCGTCTCGAGCAGCCGGCGATCGTCGTACATCAGCGAAATCGTATCGAGCGGGCTTTGCTGCCCGGGTTGCGACGGCACCCAGTACCAGGCCTCGGCGGTGAACAGGTCGAGCCACTCCTCGTAGCGCGCCTCATCGAGCAGCCGCGCCTCACGGACCAGGAAGCGCTCGATCGCGGCCGCTTCGACCGCGTGCGGCGCGCCGGGTTTTTTCGCCTCGCTTAAATCGCGCGCAGCCATCAGCGGTTCTCGGCTCGCTGTTCGGACCACGCGGCGCGGCGCGCCGGCGCCGGCTCGCCGGTCATGAAACTCAACCACGCATCGAACATGTTGCGGATATAAATCTCGCTGGTCGAGTTCTTGCCACGGCGGCCGCCGGATTCATCGGCCAGGTCGCTGGCAAAGCCGCGGCCAATCTGCAGCCATTCAGCGCCGTCGCTCGACAGGCCGGCGCCGATTCGGTTGTAGGTCTCGAGGTCATCGGTCAGGACCAGCGAGCCGGTGCCGTTGACGATATTCGCGAAGCTGATGGTCCGCTCGAACATCTTTTCCGGCGCGCCCTTGAGGCGGAAGTTGTAGGTATAGACGGCGGTGCGATCGAGCGCGATCGGATGGACCACGCGTAGCTGCTGGAACTGGCTCATGAACGAGAGGTTCGGATAGACGTTGCTGTTCCAGCGCCTGACGCTGAGGATGCGATGGGTCTCAGCCGTGCCCTTTTTGGCTTCCAGAGCCGCCAGGTACTGGCGAAAGGCCGGGTCGTTCAGCGCCGCGACCAACTTGGCGTCGTCGTGATAGTCGCCGAGGAAGCTGTGACCGTTGGGATAGGCCCAGATTCCCACCTGCGACTCCCAAAAGCCGAAGGGCGCGCCGTTCTGCCGCATCTGCCGAATCGCGATCTCTCCCGAACCGTCCGAGTAGACCTCGTCTGACTGTTGATTGGCGGCGGCGATCGATGACTGATGGACGAACAGCGGATGGGCGGCGTCGCACAGGTTTTCCAGGTAAAGCTTCCAGTTGCCGTTATAGGCGTGCTTGAAAACCCCGCCCGCAACCTCCAACTCGCCATCCGGCGCCCGATCGACCAGGTCGTCGAGCGAGGTCGTCATATAGCCCAGGAACTCTTCCAGGCTCGGTCCCGTATCGCTCAGGCTGGCGAACACGAAGCCGCGATAATTCGTCACCCGCCGCACCTGAACCATCGCCGTGCCGGGGTCGTCGGGGTCGAAATCAGCCGGATAGCCATGGGGCAGCGTCACCGCTTTCAGCCGTCCATCGGTGTGGTAGGTCCAGCCGTGGTAGCAGCAGCGAAACTCAGCGGCGTTGCCGCGCTCGGCGGCCACCACCATCGCGCCGCGATGGGCGCATTGATTATGCAGGACGTAAATCTTGCCGTCCTGATGGCGCACCATCAGCAGCGGTTTTCGTCCGATCCGGGTCGACTGATAATCGCCCGGCGCCTTGACCTCGCTCTCATGACCGACATAAACCCAGGCCCGCTCGAAGATGCGCTCCATCTCCAGGTCGAAGATGCGCGGGTCGGTGTAGAGGCTGCGATGAACGCGTCCCGGTTGGACGAGTTCGCGCAGCCGTTCGACGGAATAATCATTCATACGGTCACCTCTGCCCCTGAGCGGCCCTTGCGCGGCTATAACACCATATCCCCGACGTGATTTTCCACTCGCTTGCGCCACTCGCTTACGCCACTCGCTTACGCCACTCGCTTACGCCACTCGCTTACGCCACTCGCTTACGATCGATGGCGAACTTCGGGCGCCGGGCGCAGCCGGCTACGCTCTGGCGGGAGCACGCATCATGTCAGGCAGGTCGCCAACGATTATTGGTTGCGATGGCGACGGCGGCCGGTGAAGCGGCCGCGGTTTGGAGGAGTCATCGCCGATGGGGGCGCCATGATGCGACCCCATCGGCGCGACGTCGGTCTCTTCGATCTTATCGGTCTATTCGATCTTGCTGATGGCCTTTTCTTCCTTGTCAACGACCGGTTTCGGCAGCGGAGCGTAAGACAGCGCCGAAGTCATGGTCTGGCCATCGGTCAGCATCCAGTGCAGAAAATCCACGATGACCTTGTGCTTGGCCGGATCCGGAATCTTCTGCGGTATCAGCAACCAGGTGAAGCTGCAGATCGGGTAGGCGGTGGGCGCCGGCGAGTTGGTAATCGAGACGCGAAAATCGTCGGGCATCGCGACCCCGGCGGCCGCCGCGCTGACGCTCGGCAGGCTTGCCTTTATGTAATGCCCGGACGAGTTACGGACGGAGCCGTAAAGAATGTGATTCTGCAGGGCATAGATCAACTCGATATAGCCGATACAGCCAGGAGTTTGCTGGATTAGACCGGCGACCCCCTCGTTGCCTTTGCCGCCGAGCCCGGTGGGCCATCTGACTGCAGTGCCCTTGCCCACCGTCTTCGCCCATTTCGGGCTGATCTTGGACAGATAATCGGTCCACACGTAAGTCGTTCCACTGCCGTCGGCGCGATGGGCAACGACGATCGTCGTGGCGGGGAGTTTCACGCCCGGGTTTGGCCCGGCGATCGCGGGATCGTTCCATTTGGTGATGGTGCCGAGGAAAATTCCTGCCAGTGCGGAGGGCGTAAAGCGCAGCGCCGTCTTGACGCCCGGGATGTTATAGGCGGGCACATCGGCGCCGAGGACCGTCGGAAAGTGCAGGATCTCCATCCCCCGCTTCTGCTTGAACGCCGCCATCTCCCGGTCGGTCATCGGTCCGTCGCTGGCCCCAAAATCGACGGTGCCGGCGGTTATCTGCCGGATGCCGCCGCCCGAACCGATGGATTGATAGTTGATCTCGATGTCGGGGTGAAGCTTGTGGTACGAGTCGAACCATTTTGAATATATCGGGTATGGAAAGGTCGCGCCGGCGCCGTTGAGTGATAAAGCCGCCTGTCCGCTGATGGTCAGGCAACAGACCGCGGCGGCGGTCAGAAACACCAGGGCGAGTTTCGCTCGCGCTCGACCGAGCATCGTCCGATCGGCTCTCAGGGCCATCTTCGCTTTCTCCTGTCCTTCCAGTTGGCCGCCCAACAAACGCGGCGAGTCCGTTGACCAATAGTTCTTAGCTGGTGATGTTGAATCCGCGATTACCATAAGTTTATCTCTATGTTACGGACGCGTCCCGGATGCCTCCGGCGAACGGCTGGCGAAGCTCGAAGGATACGACCTGAGACGCAAGCATCGGGTATTAACGCCGGCGATCAGCGCCTTTGAAAGCCACCCTCCGTTCAAGCTACTCTTAGCGAAGGAGAAATTGCCGTGGAGAATCTTGCGCACGTCGATGCCGCTTTGAATTACCAGGCTGAAACTTCGGCACGGCCGGTGACCTATCAATACACGCCGCCGCCCGGAGTCCCGCAGAGTACGCGCAAGAACGATCCGCGGATGACGCCGATTTACGACGGGCGCCCGATCACGAACGAGTTGTCGCTCGATCTCCAGGGCTTCACCCTGATTCACCAGCACAGCGCCGTCACCGACTTTTACGACGAGCGGCAGGTGCGCGAGATCTATTACCCGGAAATGGAGCGGCTGGTGAAGGCGCATACCGGCGCGGCGAGAACCCTGGTGTTCGATCACATTGTGCGCTCGGTGCCGAAGGTCAAGCGCGGCGAGAAGGGCGTCAAGTCCCCCGCCACCGCGGTGCACAACGATTATACGCTCAAGTCGGCGCCGCAGCGGGTGCGCGATCTGTTGCCCGCGGCCGAAGCCGAGGAATTGTTGAAACATCGCTTCGCCGTGATCAACGTATGGCGCCCGATCCGCGGTCCGCTGCGCGACGCGCCGGTCGCGCTGTGCGACGCGCGCACGATCTCAATGAAGGACTTCGTCGCCAGCGACCTGCTCTACCCCGACCGTAACGGCGAAGTCTATACCGTGGTCTACAACCCGGCTCATCGCTGGTACTACTTCCCGGACATGCAGGTGGACGAGGCGCTGCTGCTCAAGTGCTATGATTCGGCGCAGGATGGGCGGGCGCGGATGACGGCGCATACCGCGTTCGTCGACCCGACCACTCCGGCCGATGAACCGGGGCGCGAAAGTATCGAGGTCCGCACGCTGGTGTTCTATCCGCCCGCCTAGCTTACCGGGTTAACGCAGACCTCGACGACCTCGCCGTCGTTCACGCCCAGCGCCCGCCGCAGGTTCACCGGCGCGACGATCTCGAGAAGGTTGCGCGGGTAGTTTTCGACTAACGGAATCACCAGCGCTCCCGCTACCGATTTGATTCGGGCCGGGAAGCATTTCGCGTCGCAAAAGCCGGGCTCCGGTGGGCTGATCGTCACACCACGCAGCCTTTTCAAAGCGTCGAGCAGCGCCTGGTCTTCGCCCGCCACCTGCAGATTGAAGGTGCCGGCGACCGGCGCAAATCCGAGCTTGATCGAAAATTGCTCGGCTACCCAGCTCAATTGCGTGAAGTATTGTCCCTCGCCGCGGCCGGAAACCACTTTACCCCGAAAGACAAATTGTCTGCCGCTTGCCGTTTGATCCATATTGGCGAGCACTCACCCGGCTGCGAGTTCGACCGTCGATGTTGACGCCCTCGCCCGCGTACCACCTCGGGGCCCGATATTCCAGAACCATCGCCGTCCGCTGCGAGCACCGGGCCGCTTGCGAGGCTCTCCGCAATCGTGTCATCAACAATTAGGGAATGTCGATAGACTTACGAATTACGGGAGGTGTCGCGATGCCCACGCTGCAGTTGACCGCCGATGAGGCCAGTGAGCTCCATTCGATTCTGGAAGGTTATTTTTCAGAGCTGCGGATGGAGATTGAACGAACCGAAAGCGGTTCATTTCGCGCCAAGCTACAGAGCCGCGAAGCCCTGCTTAGGAAGCTATTGGCCGAGCTTAAGCGCTGATGCTTTCGGGCGGAGGATGAACACGGACATCAACGGGTCGATCACGCAGTTCGAGTACGAGGGCTTAAACCCGGTGCAGGAGTTGGATGGGGCAAATCCGGCCAACGTCACCGCTAACCTGCTGACGGGGCTGGGGATCGATGAGCGCTTCAGCCGCACTGATTCCAGTGGCGCGATGGACTTCCTGACCGATACGCTGGGCAGCACGCTCGCGCTGGCGGATGCGACCGGCACGGTCCAGACCCAGTACACCTACGACCCGTTCGGCGGCACCAGCAGTTCCGGCGGTAGTGCGAACTCATATCAATTCACCGGCCGCGAAAACGACACCACCGGACTGCAGTTTAGCCGCAGCAGATATTACTCACCATCGCTGCAAAGATTCATATCTCAGGACCCGATAGGCTTCGCTGACGGCGATGCGAATCTGTATGCATATGTCTCTAATGATCCGGCGAACCTCATCGATCCGCTGGGCCTTGACGCTTATCTGTGCGACCGCCCTATCAAAGGCTTCTCCAAGGAGCACGGATTATTATATCATCAATTCATATGCGTAGAGCGAAATGCAGCTAACTATTGTTTTGGTCTAACCACCTCCTTCAATGGGTGGCGGGACATTCCGAACCTAATTAACGGTCCGGGTACTTTTGAGTCTGACAAACCCAATCAGTCTTGCAAAAAGCAAAGCACGAAATCTTGCGTGGACAGCTGTCTCTTGGGTGTGTACGAGGAGTCCCCCCCCCATTACAGCCTTGTTGATTTTTTTGGCATGCAGTGCCACCAGTTTGGTAGTTCAACCACAGCGTATTGCCAGGCGAAGTGCGCGGGTACCGCAAATTAAGTTCGCTAGGCGCAGATCGTATGGGTCGCGTATTGCTTCGCGTGCTCTTTTGGTTGCCGATAGTCCTCTGGCTTGCCGTAGAAATTTACCTGCTCACAATAATGCTGATTAACTGGAAGCCCGGCGGAGATTTTCCTGAATCGGCGGCACTCGTGCTATTTTGTGGTTTTCCAAGCAGCATACTCGTCATGCTGTTGGCCGTGCTTCTGTCTATGATGTTGCCTGTCAAATTTTCTACGGGGTCTATATCGGTAATCTTGCTGTGGATATTGCTTTGCGTGGCGGGCCTGATCCAATGGTACTACATCATGCGCGGCGTAGAGTCGCTGCTAACGAGACTGTACCGATGGTTTCGCGCGAATGTCGGAGACGCTGCCAGATAAGCCAACCGGCGCAGCAGCCTGACGCTTCCCAACGGCGTGACGCTGGCGTACAGCTATGATCGGGACTCGCGGGTGAGCGGGATGACCTGGATGCTGGGCGGGAATCAGGTGGGGAATCTGGGCTACAGCTACGACGCTGACGGCAGGGTCACAGCGAAGACGGGGAGCTTCGCGCAGACCAACCTGCCGCAGGCAGTAACCGGCAACACGTTCAATGCCGGTAACGAGATGACCGGGTTCAACGGCACCACGCTCAGCTACGATCTGAACGGCAACCTGAGCGGCGACGGCACGAACAGCTACAGCTGGGATGCGCGGAATCATCTCGCAAGCATTTCGGGGGCTGTGACCGCCAGCTTTATTTATGACGCATTTGGTAGACGAGTCAGGAAGAGCATCAATGGATCCGTTACGCAATTTGTCTTTGATGGCTCTAAACCAGTTCAGGAGCTTGACGGGTCAAGCCCTCCTAACACAGAAGCGAATTTACTTATAGGATTGAAGGATAGTGAACGCTTTATCCGAACTGACGCGTCAGGACCGATGAACTTCATGAGCGACGCCGCGGGCAGTACTCTGACCTTGGCTGACTCCACGGGCGCCTTCCAAACGCAGTACACATATGACCCCTTTGGTAATACAACGGTATCGGGCACGCCAAGCAACAACTCGTATCAATTTGATGCGCAAGAAAATGATGACATAGGGTTGTACTTCTTCCATGGAATGTTTTATGACCCTAGTTTCGGACGGTTTATCGCGGGTGAAGCTTTGGATACTTCGACCCCCTCGCCTATACCAAATCCAGTTGCGACGCCTTCTCAAATACCCACGCCAGGGCCGACGCCGACTCCCGGACAAGGTACGGTAGGCTGCTTTATTGGCAAAGTGGGGCGAGACCCGTTTCCTATATTATCATGTGTCCTCGGAGGATACGCATGTTATCAGGTACCGAACAGATATTTTTGTGATCCAGCAATTATAAGATGTCTCGACTGCGCGGGCCAAGCTGCCAGCTGTTATAGGAACCCTGGGCAACTTCCTTAGCGATGTTTCAAATGACGCACTTAGATCCGAAGCGCGAGAAACCCGTTGCTGTTGTTCTGTCTATCCTTCTCTTATCAGTGGTAGGAATGACGCTAGAAAATATTGCAAAGTATGGAATTGCCTTCCTCGACGCTTTTCCTCGCACGTCTCCGGCGGAACAACTCTTTGGGCTCGCTGCATTTCTACTCCTGATAGGAGGAGCCGACTTCGCGGATGTACTGAAGAGAGCTCAATCGATCAGAGTGCAAATCCAGTGCTGGGCGGCTTGGCTATTTCTTCTGGCTAGTATGTTTGCAGCGCGGTCCTTGTCGCTTTTCTCCCAATTAGTCCTGCCTTTTGCGATCGCAATTTGTGGGCTGGCCCTATATTCATTGGTCGCTATTTACTGCCCGCGGGATTTGTTAGGGAAGCCGATGACTAAGGGATAGTTCAGCGTTCCATCGACCACGACGCTCAGCCATGACCTGGCCGGCGACGGCGTGCGCGGAATCATCTGGCGAGCACCTCCGGGGAAACCACGGCCAGTTTTGTTTACGATGCTTTTGGGCGGAGGATGAGCAAGAACATCAACGGATCGATCACGCAGTTCGAGTACGATGGCTTAAACCCAGTGCAAGAGTTGGATGGGGCGAATCCCGCCAACGTCACTGCCAACCTGCTCACGGGGTTAAATATCGACGAGTACTTCGCACGCACTGACTCGAATGGAGCGATGAACTTCCTCACCGACGCCCTGGGCTCGACGCTGGCGCTCACTGATTCAAGCGGCGCCATCAACACCAGTTACACATACGAGCCGTTCGGTAATACCAGCGCCGCCGGCTCCAACCCAAATCCCTATCAGTTCACCGGCCGTGAGGACGATGGCATCGGGCTATACTTTTACCGCTCGCGGTACTACAGCCCGAGTTTTCAAAGATTCATTGCGCAAGATCCGATCGCCTTTCGCGGCGGGGACATGAATCTGTATGGATATGTTCGCCAGCAACCCATCACTGGTGTTGACCCTTTAGGTTTGTATTGGGATCTGAATTTCACAGGCGGCTTCTTAATCGTTATTACAGGGGCATCCAGATTTCAGATCAGGGAAGTTTTAATTTTTACGGCGGCTTGGGGCTCGGCTTTGGGATTAGCGGTAGTCTTACGTGGGCCAAAGGAGATCCGTGCCGCGGCTGGCAGTCGGGCTTCCAAGCCCAATATGGCGCCGCGACGCAACTCGGGAGCTCGGCGGCCGGAGATTTTATAGAATATGGTGGAGGAATTGGCGATGGAATCTCCCTGACGAAGTACTATGTGTTTGGACCCATCGATATCCTCGGTAATCCGCCGCCCGGTTCGCCGGTAGGCAACAGTCCATTACCGTAGCTCAATTCGAGATGTCGACCCTAACACGTCTCTTTGGTCAAATGTCATGACTGTCTGGGTAGGAGTCTTTTTTGTCAGCGTCGGAATCTGTTTTGTAGTGTTCAACGGCCGAATCGCGGCAAAACAGATGAAGTTCCAAAGGCTGGTCGGAAGTATATGGATAGGCCCGAAAAGTTTGTTATTCGCCAGAGTGGTTAATATCGTGGGAGGTCTGTGGGTCGCCCTGATCGGTTTGCTAATTATTGTTCATCGAATTTTTTCGCCATTCCAATAGGTCTTCAAAGACTAGGCACCACGAAACAGGACTAGTTGGGCGAATGATGGCTGATTACATTGGAGTAATCGTGGGGTTGGTACTCTCCACCCTTTGGCTAATCTGGTTTATTAGCTCGTCGCGACATTTTGGAGCATGGTCGCCATACGCTACCAGATTATTTCCTTTCTCGAATACTTTCATATCCGGACTGCTCATTGTGGGAGTGATGGTGATTCCGATCTGGATGCTTCGATCTTTAGGAATTAGTTCGCATGAAAATGTTATGAGATCGTCTCTCGTATCGCTTGCTCTGCTTGTCACATGTTATGCGACTTCACTAGTGGTCGCCTGTTATGGAGGTGCCTTGGATTTGCGATTTAAACGTTGATAAAAAAAACCTTCAAGCGTCTCGGCATCTTCCTCGAAGAGGCGCTCGACCTGAAACTGGCGCGAGGGTCTGTCACCGAGGACGATGTTGAGGCGGCCACGATCGATGGCGCCGTCCACCGGCTGCGGCCCAAGCTGATGACCGTCGCGGTGGTTATTCTGAGTCTCGCCCCGATCTTCTTCGAAACCGGCATCGGCAACGACGTGATGAAGCCGATCGCCGTACCGATCGTCGGCGGGGTAGTCACGTCGACGATTGCCGTTCTAATCCTGCTGCCGGTGTTGTTCGCAATCCTGAAACAACGGGCCCTGCGGAAGGGAACGCTTAAGTTGTCGGTCGTAGGTACGCTGCAATCCACCGCCGGCGTGATGACCGACCCGGTGATACGTATGGAAGCGATTGATGACCGTGAATGCTGAGGCACACCTCCGCCGGCGCGACGGGTTTCAACTGGGCGTTGCCGGCGCAGTCAGCCTGAACTCTCAGGCCTTCTCGGACGCTGAAGGGGACCGGCTCACTCCGCCGCGGAGAGAAATTCGCTTAACTCGCGCAGGATTGCTGAAGTCGTCGTATCTCTGGTCTTCGTCGAGCCGAGGGAAGCCGCGCACACGCGCCAATTTCGGCGACTTCTCCGGAGAATCCGCAACCTCGAAGACTCGGTGGCGGAGAGGGGGGGATTTGAACCGTCGAGACCCTTCAGAGTTTCATCGCACGAAATTCGTGCAAGTTTGGCTCGGTATTTCGCGAAGGTTTTCCGAAGAACTCTGCGGCGAATTCGTTCGCCTTGGATTCGGTCTGCTTCGGATCTCTCCGGTCCCTTCGTCCGTAAGGCTGGCTCGCGAAAAGCTTGTGAGACGGTGCTCGCACTGGCATCGGCGCGGGCAGGCGAGCGTTCGTTGTCCTGCTCCAGCTTGTTCAAATTACCGCATCAAGGTAGCCTGCCGATGGTGAGGCGCGCGCTGGCACTGCTTCTGCTTTTCTTGATCGGCCTGCAGGTCGGGCCGGTCTGCGGCAGCGTTGCCGCTTCGGCTCTCGACGCCACTCGCTGCTGCCAGTCCCACTGCCTACATTCATCGCGGCGTCCCGAAAAATGCTGTCACGTGTCGGTGAAGGTCGAAAGGGCCGTCGCTCCCGCGACTATCAGCCCTCAATCGACGGTGCTATGCAGCAGCCTGCCGACGATCGTCACGAGCCGCGAGTCTCAAGGTCGTCTGGACGCTATCTCCTTTGTTTCGGGCTTACCGCCTCCGGCGACCTTCGCGATGCTTTGTTCGCGTCAGATTTGATCCCGCTTACATAGAGTTTCGGGCCTGACGGTCATCCGCGAAAACCAGCGCTTGACCGTCCGCTGAAGCATGCGCGGTTCCTGCAAAGGCAGGACGCCGCCCGCCGTCGATGTTCGTACATTGAGGAGTTCGCTCCGGTGTGCGAGCGCCGAGACTTACGGGTAAGTGGCAACAATGGGACGATTATTCACTGTTGGGTTTGTGGCAAGGGCGGCCGCCGGTGCCTGCATTTTCATTGCAGTCGCATCGCAGGCCCTGGGAGCCGAGACCCGGATTTCGGCATCTCCCGATACAACTCCGCCATCGGACGTTAGGCTGACTCAAACCAGTCGCCCGACCGCGCCCGCTGATCGGGTACATCTGCTGATCGAAGAAGCGCTCCGCGACAGTCCGCTGATCGCGGCGGCCCGAAGCCATTGGCAGGCGTTGACCAAAGTGCCGGTCCAGGAATCGACCCTGCCCGATCCGCAAATAACGTTCCAGAACATGGCGGTCGGCAATGCGATTCCCGGCAATGATTTGCAGACCAATAATTTCGCCTACTTCGGCTACGGCGTCTCCCAGGACATCCCATTTCCCACCAAGCTCCAGCTCAAAGCCGCGGTTGCTGAAACGGAAGCCAAGTCCACGCGCGCGGCCTATCAGGCACAAGTGCGATCCGTCGTAGAGCAGGTTGAGGAGACTTACTTCAATCTTTTCTACCTGGGCAACTCGCTGAGCCTGCTTGAGCAAACCTACGACGAGTTCCAACACCTCGCGCACATAACCGAAGCTCAATATCAGGTCGCGATGGCGCAGCAGCAGGACGTGCTCAAGGCGCAGCTTCAGATGACCTCGATCCTGAACGAAGAGCAGACGACGCGCGGGGAGTTCGAGCAGGGCCAGGCCGATCTCAAGGCGGTTTTAGGCCGCGAACAGGATTCTCCGGACCTCCGGATTGGCGAGCTTAAGCCAAGTGCGTTCACTCTGAACGACCAGCAGCTTCGCCGCCTGGCGATGACCGCATCCCCGCTGCTCAAGCAGGCTGAAGCGCTGGAGGCCAAGAGCGATGAATCGCTCAAGCTTGCGCGCGAGGATTACATCCCCGACTTCAGCATCGCCTACATGTACCAGAAGACCGGCGCGCGCTTTCCCGACTATTACATGGCGACGCTGGGTATCAAGATTCCGCTCTACTTCTGGCGCAAGCAGACGCCGGCTATCGAGCAGGCCGCGCTCGAAAAAGAATCGTCACGCGCTCAGACTTACGCCATCAAGCTTTCCGTCATGTCGCTGGTCCAGAACCAATGGATCGCGATTCAGACCACCGAGCGCGTGCTCAAGCTCTATCGTGACGGTCTCATTCCCCAGGCTGAGGCAACACTCAAATCGGCACTGGCGACGTATCGCGTGGGCAAAGTCGATTTCCAAACTGTGCTCAGCGCGGAGATCGATGTCCTGCGTCTGCGACAGCAATACGATCGGGCTATCGCTGACCACGAAATCGCGGCTGCGAAGATTTATCAGATCATCGGGGATGCAAAGTGAGCGCGTCGTACGCAGAGGACTTCTCTATGACGGCGAAATCGCACCTTCGAGCCGCGGTCCGCGCCGGGTTCGGCAGGTCTGCAAGAATATCTGCTTCGCTGCTGCTGGTCGCACTAACGCTGTGCGCCACCGCAATGGCCGCCCCGAGCGGTCCACAGCTTGCGCCGATCCAGATCTCGCCGCGGCGGCGGCAGCTTATCGGTCTGCAATTCGCGACGGTCGAAAAGCAGGAGGTGACGGATCGAATCGAAACCACCGCGCTGGTGGAAGCCGATGAACAGCACGAGGGTTACGTGCAAACCCGTTTTGCCGGCTGGATCAGAGACGTGTTCGTCAACCAGACCTATCAGTCCGTCAGGAAAGGGCAGCCGCTTTTCACCATCTACAGTCCCGACCTGGTCAGTGCCGAGCAGGAATATCTGCTGGCGCTCGACACCACGAAAGACTTGCGGCACAGCGACGTGCAAGGGGTGGCAAGCGGCGCCGAATCGTTGGTAAGCGCCGCGCTCGAACGGTTGAGGCTGTTTGGCGTCGCACCGCGGGAAATCGCCCGTCTCAAGCGCCAACGGACCGTGCGCGAGGCCGTCGAGATCGACTCGCCGATGAGCGGCTATGTGGTGGACTGGTCGGCGCTGCCCAACAAATACGTTCAACCCGAGGCGAGGCTCTATACGATCGCCAACCTCTCATCGGTATGGATATACGCGGCGGTTTTCCAGAACCAGATAGGCGAGGTCAAGGTCGGCGATCCGGTATCGGTGAGCGTCGACGCGTATCCGGGTCGGACCTTCAAGGGTCGAGTTGATTTTATCTGGCAGGCGATTGATCCCACCACGCGGACCGCGCGCGTGCGCTGCGCCTTTGCCAACCCGCACAATCTGCTCAAGCTCGGAATGTATGTAAGCATCGCGCTCGAGCCGCGGCTCGGCCGCGCCCTGGTCATACCCGACTCCGGGGTCTTCCGAACCGGAACGCACGATGTCGTTTTCATCGACGGTGGGGACGGTTACCTGCGACCGACCGAGGTGGAACTGGGTCCGCATGCCGGACGCGAATTCGTGGTGCTCAAGGGGCTTAAGGCCGGCGAGCGGATCGTGAGTTCTGCCAATTTCCTGATCGATTCGGAAAGCCAGTTGCAGGCCGCGCTCGGCACTTTCGCGCCGTCCCCGCCGGGTGCGAGTGCGCCGGCCAGCGCGCCCGCGGGCACTATCGAAATCACGACCAATCCCAGCCCGCTCCATAAAGGCAGCAACGAGATCCTGGTTACCGTTCGCGATTCCTCCGGGCGCCAGGTAACGGATGCCCAGGTCTCGGTGGTTTTCTATATGCCGGCGATGCCGGCGATGGGCATGGCGGCGATGCGAGTCGAAGCGGCGGCCACCCCGAAGGGCACCGGTGAATATGCGGCCACGGTTAATCTGGGAAGCGGAGGAACGTGGAGCGTAACCGCAATTGCGACGAAAGACGGAGAGCAAATTGCGACCCGGCAACTGAACCTGTCAGCCATCGGCGGGATGTGAGACGGGACGGCGTCAATGATCAACAAGACCATCGACTGGTGCAATAGCAATCGTTTCCTGGTCTTCCTCTTTCTGGCCGGCGTGGTGCTCGCCGGCGTCTGGTGCCTTCACCGGATCGCTTTGGACGCGCTTCCCGACATCTCCGACGTCGAGGTGATCATTCATACCCAATGGATGGGCGAGCCGCCCGATATTATCGAGGACCAGGTTACCTATCCGATCGTGACCGCCATGCTGTCCGCGCCGCGCGTCAAGGCGGTTCGCGCCCAGACCATGTTCAACGATTCCTACGTGTTCGTAGTCTTTCAGGACGGGACCGATCTCTATTGGGCGCGCAGCCGCGTGCTCGAGTACCTCCAGCAGCTCGAAGGACAACTACCGTCCGGTGTTCATCCGGTGATCGGACCTGACGCGACCGGCGCCGGATGGGTGTATGAGTATGCGCTGATCGATAAGCGCCACAACCTGAACCTCGCCGATTTGCGCACGCTGCAGGACTGGTACGTGCGCTATGCGCTCGAGACCGTCCCGGGGGTCGCGGAAGTAGCTACTATCGGCGGCTTCGTTCGGCAATACCAGGTAAAGCTCGATCCGAATCGGCTGCTCGCACTGCATATCCCACTCAAGACCGTGATCGACAAAATCCGCGACAGCAACAATGAAGTCGGCGGGCGAGTGCTGGAGATGACCGGCGCCGACTACCTGATCCGGGGGCGGGGCTATATCAAAACGCTTGCCGACCTGGAGAACGTTCCGGTCGGAAGCCACGATGGCACGCCGATTCTGGTCCGCGATCTCGGGGTGGTGAGCTTTGGTCCGGATCTGCGCGAAGGCGTGGCGGAATGGAACGGCGAGGGCGAGACGGTTGGCGGGATCGTGGTGATGCGCGATGGGCAGAACGCGCTGCATGTGATCAGTGGAGTCAAAACCAAAATCGCCGAGATCCAGAAGAGCCTGCCGGCGGGTGTCGAGATCGTGTCCGGCTATGACCGCTCAGGGCTGATTTCCGCGTCGATCAACACGCTCAAGTGGGACCTGATCGAAGAGGCGATAATCGTCAGCCTCGTGATCATCGTCTTCCTGTTCCATTTCCGTTCCGCGCTCATTCCGATTGTGAGCATTCCGCTGGCCGTGCTCGCGTCATTCATCCCAATGTACTACTTGCACATCAGTTCCAACATCATGTCGCTCGGCGGTTTCGCGCTTGCGATCGGCGTTCTGATCGACGCCTCCATTGTGATGGTCGAGAATGCCCATCGGCACCTCGCTGCGCGCACCGCCGGCGGGCGATCGCTGGCGCGGGAGGAGCATCGCGACGTGGTATTGGGCGCCGCGAAGCAGGTCGGCCGTCCGCTCTTCTACTCCCTGCTGATCATCATCGTCTCATTCCTTCCGGTCTTTCTGCTGGAAGCGCAGGAAGGCAGGATGTTCCGTCCGCTCGCGTATACCAAGACCTTCGCCATCACGCTGTCGTCGCTACTTGCGATTACGATTATCCCGATACTCATGATTATTCTCATCCGCGGCAGGCACTTTCGGACCGAGGCCGAGAATCCCGCGGCCCGCTTCTTTCAATGGCTTTATCTGCCGATCATCAGGTGGTGCCTTAAACATCGAGCGCTGACTCTGATCGCCGGCGTGATTTTCCTTGCGATCACCTTTCCGCTCGCTTTCCGAATCGGCAGCCAGTTCATGCCGCCGCTGTTCGAGGACTCGATGCTCTATATGCCGACCGCGCTGCCTGGCATCTCGATCACCTCTGCATCCCATCTGCTGCAGGAGCAGGATCGGATTCTGAAGTCATTCCCGGAGGTCGAAACCGTCTTCGGTACAGTCGGCCGCTCGAATAGCGCGACCGATAACGCGCCGCTCGACATGTACGACACCACCGTGATGCTCAAACCGCGCAGTCAGTGGCCGTCAGGCATGACCTACGGCCGACTGGTGCAGGAGATGGACGCCAGGCTCCAATTTCCCGGCCTCTCGAATAGCTGGACGATGCCGGTCGAGAACCGGCTCGATATGGAACTGACCGGAATCAAAACACCGGTCGGACTTAAAATCCAGGGACCTCAGCTTGGAGAAATTCAAAAGATTGGTTCCGAAGTCGAGGAAATCCTGCGGAGTGTGCCGGGCACGCGCGGCGTATTCGCGGAGCGCGTGGCTCAAGGCTACTACGTCAACATCGACGTCAACCGCGCGCAGGCTGCGCGCTACGGTCTTACCGTCGGCGACGTCCAGCGGCTGGTCACGTCGGGGATAGGTGGCGAAGATATCGCCGTAACCATCCAGGGTCGCGAGCGCTTCCCGATCAACGTGCGCTACCTGCGCGACTACCGGGACGATCTTGAAGCGCTCAGACAGATGCTGGTGATGACGCCTGGCGGCGCCCAGATTCCGCTCGGCGAGGTTGCCAGCGTAACCCTGAGCCCCGGGCCTTCGATGATTCGCGACGAGGACGCGCGGCTGACCGCCTACGTCTTTGTGGACTTAAACACCACCGATTACGGCGGCTATGTAACGCGGGCACAGAAAGTGCTGGACGCCAGGCTCCACCTGCCGTCGGGCTATAACCTGAGCTGGTCCGGGGAGTACGAGTTCGAGCTTCGCGCGCGCAAGCGTCTCACTCTAATCCTGCCCGTCGTCTTTATTGTGATCCTTGTTCTGCTCTACCTGCTTTTCAAATCGGTCCCGGAGGCCTTCATTTTGATCTTTCCATGCGCATTCGCGCTGACCGGAGGTCTCGTGCTGCAATACCTTATGGGCTTCAACTTCAGCGTCGCGGTCGCCGTCGGCTACATCGATCTTTTTGGAATCGCGGTCGAGACCGGCGTGGTGATGATTATCTTCCTCGAAGAGGCCCTCGACCTGAAACTGGCGAGCGGGCCTGTTACCGAAGACCAGATCGAGACGGCCACGATCGATGGCGCCGTCCATCGGCTGCGGCCCAAGCTGATGACCGTCGCGGTGGTTGTTCTCAGCCTCGCCCCGATCTTCTTCGAAGCCGGCATCGGCAATGACGTGATGAAGCCGATCGCCGTACCGATCGTCGGCGGCATGGTCACCTCGACGATAGCCGTTCTAATCCTGTTGCCGCTGCTGTTCGCAAGCTTGAAACAGCGGGCCCTGCGGAAGGGAACGCTCAGGCTCTCCGTCTTGGGCACACTGCCATCCACCACCGGCGTGATGACCGACCCCATTGTTACGAATGAAAGCGATCGGTGATCGGAAATACTGAAGCAAACATGCGCCAGCCCGCGGAGTTTCAACCTGGCCTGCCGGCGTAGTCGCGGCAATGAAGTGTTTCAGGGTGCGCGAGATGTATGTCGGCGGCGCGGGATCTCGGACGCGACCTTATACAAGTGGAAGGCGAAGTACGGGGGAGGTCCAAGCCAATGATCCAAAGAATGAAGATTTGTCGCCTTCCGTGTCTATTGCAAGTCGTCGCTGCAATGTTCGGCCTTGAGTCGAGGAGTCTCGGGGCTTGACCACGATGGTCGCGTTCAGAATCGAGGGAACAAATCGCCACAGCCAGACCAACATCAGCCGATCGATGTTCCGGAGCTGGACCCGCAGCCGGGACTTATGGCTCAACACGATCACCTGCTAATGCAGGATAATGTTTTCAGCCGCGAGCCTCACTCGTGATTTCAGCCGGGATAGCGCGAACAGCACAAGCGTGGTCAGGACCGCCAACCGTCGCGCCTCTCACCTAGTACCGCTATCGCGCACCATCACCCGGATGAGGTTTCGGCAGCGACAGCCGGCGTCAGTCCTATCTCGCGCGGCACCTATCTCGGATGAACAGTCTGTCGGCGTTGCTACTTCTACTCACTGAGCTGCTCCGCTCGCCGACCCCTGTTGCTTTCCGGTCATCGATCGTTTCAAGAACTTTCCGGGTCTTCTGCTAGATCTCTCCCTTCGCAGTCGCGGCGGTCGCGCCATCGTAGTGACGGCCCGCCTTCGCCTCATGCTCACCGCTGCCAGTCCAATACTTACGCACTCGGGGGCCCCACGAAGTCTCGGCCATGTCCGGCCAATTCGACTTGTCGAAGCCGGGCGCTTTCTCAAGCCGGTTTTTATCGACATCGAGGATAAAACATTTGCGGTCCTCGTCAAGGACCAACGATTCCCACGGAATGGCGAACAGTCGCTCGCCCATCCCAAGGAAGCCGCCGACCGACAGCATCGCGTACGCAACGCGCCCCGACGGCACATCGATCATGATTTCCTTGATCGACCCGACAACTTCATTCATCCGATTGCGCACGGAATCCTTGGTCAAAGTACTGGCCGATAATACTTTTCGATAGGGAGTTGAGTACTCGGTATGCACAATGTTATCAGTATTTTGAGACACAATAAACACTCCCTTTTTGGCACTACTTGTCTTCTTGATTGTTAGCAGTCAGTAGGGGCGTCGACGTCACCTAAGCAGCAACTCCGCTTTGGTAACACGGGATAATGCCTTTGTCACGAAGGTCAGCTTTTTAATCGTATTCTTCACCATCTCTGTTCGTTGTGCCGGCCCCCGGCGGCACCCTCTTCCCTCGTTAAAGCCGCCGATTATCCGTCACGGGATCAGTTGCCGTTCCGAAGCGATTTGTGATTCTTCTCAAGCACACTGCGTTGTGTTACGTACCTCGGGAGTGTCCCCTATGGCGTCGTATACGTGGTGGTGGTTTGCTTCTGGACGGTTCCAGAACTCGGATCGGTCGTTACCGTAGTTGTACTCTGATCCGGCGACGCGTAGGGATTGGGCTGCGTATACGTCCGCTGCACGGTGCCGTTGTCATATCGGGTCGTGGTGGTCGTGTTTGCATTCGCGACCGGCGCCGGCATAGGCGGATTCGTAGTATCATACTGCTTGGTCGTCGTGGTCTCCGTAACATGAGTGGTAGGCGCACAGCCGACCAGACATACCGTCGCAATTCCGATACAGATGGCGAGCCCGGACTTTCCTGTGAATTTTTTCACGGTTATCTCCTTTTAATCCCTCGCCTTGTCGATCGCGCGCTCTACCACCTTATTCACCTCGCCAACGGCCTGGTCCTTTCGCCCCCCGTCCTTGAGTCGTCCATTGTCCGTCACTGCCCCGACTGTTTCCTTCACCCGGCCTTTAATCTGGTCGGTTGTTCCACTCATCGCACTCTCCTCCGGTAAACTGTTAGCCTTATATCCTCATGGAACTCGACATGTTTCATCTCTGTTCAGATGTCGTCAGCGCTAGCTTGATAGCTTGCGCCCCACAATTGCTCGAGGATCACCTAAAATACATTCCGTGTCCGAAATTGCCAAAGCCACCACCCATTACGAGAAATATGAGCAGAACGACAACCAGGATGCTTACCAAACCCATTCCGCCTCGCCCGTAATAGCCGCTGCGGTAGCCATAAAAGCCCCCTCCTCCGAACATCAGAATCAGTAAGATGATAATGACAAGCAACATAAGAATTCTCCTTGCATTTGTTCAGACATCACATTTCCACTCTTACCAGCTAACTCTTTAAGTGTATTAGCCGTCGCTTCTTAGCTCTCCCTCGAAGACCAGGAACACGTCATCGGTTAGGGCAGACCGGATGTAAAGGGTCGGCCTGCCTGGTTGATTACCGCGTTTGACTGTCTGGAGCCGTTCGCCTGGTCGATGCAGATCGCCCGCGGCCTCGCGTACTACTTCGGTTAGCTGGGCATGCATTTGTCCGTACTCCGTGGCGCGACCATTAAAGCTTCCGCGATGCGGTTGTTGCGGTTATGGGCTTGCTTCCTGCTTCGGAACGCTTTTAATTGTATGGATATCGAACCACGAACAATCGGCGCCGCTGGCTCGTTAAACCACACCGAGAAACCAGAGTACGAGGACGATCACCACCACGCCTCCTAAAGAAAGGTACATAAAGACCTCCTCAGGCCTTGCTTGCTGATTTCAAGTTGGTCTAGCGGAACGCGGTCTAAAGGCGAGCGGAAACGACCGCCGTTGGGGCTGGATCAGATGGGACTCGATTCCTATGTCGATCCCGACTCATTCATCCTACATCGGGGTGTGATGCGAAAGCCACCATCAGGCTGCGCGATTTGGTTACGTGGAGAACTAGGACTATTCGTCTGGGAGGCAATCCGGACCTGCCACTGGGGCGAGTAATGTTGGTTTTCTCTCAGCCGGTAAGCGGGTGTCGCTAGCGGCCCGCCGAAGGTTGTGGTTGAAGGAGCGGCTTATCGCATTCCTGCCACTCGGCCCACTTTGGGCAGATTTGCCGCGATGCCACCTCTTTATACCGTGCGTCGCTGTTCTCGGAGCGCACCAGTGAATCGGTTCCGCTTTGCCTACCATCTAGGCTTTCTTTACAAGTTCCGACCAATCGATAGTCTTTGTCGTTGACATAACCAAATGCTGGGATGTTCTGTACTAATTAAGAACCAGTGCAAGATATTCCGATGGCAGTGTACATCGCAACTAATGTAATCTAGTGAGGTCGGGACCGACATAGGAAATCGGGTCCGCACTTGATCTAGGCCAACGGTGGTGCTTGTACTCGCCCGTGACCACTCTTCGCTAGACCATCCGAAAGCGTCCACAAACGAGGCTTCAACGGGGCATTATGCTCCTCCCATCTCTGTGAGAAGTGTTGTGAGGCAATAAAAGTGGCATTTGATGAACGAGGAACCAGCGTGGTAGAAATCCGAGCAATAAGATGGACGCTGATGGCAGAATTGGCATGGGCCAGGCTATACACAAAATGCATGCACAAGGAGCTCGGCGCGATTTCTACGATTATCAGGAAGTGTCGACAGACACCCGCCGGACTAGAAATGAAGGAAAGCGTAGACAAATTGCACGCTCAGCTGCGGAGCGCAAATCGGACTGTAGGCGAACTCAGCGACCAGGTCAGAAATCGACCGGAGCAGTCAGCGGGCGACAATTCCTGTGCCACCGGGTCCGTGAAAAGAGCCTAGGTCACGGCAATAGCCTAGGAGTTACCGGCCATCGTCGCCATCGGCGGTAAGTCAGCGCCAGAGTGCGGGTTTTGGGGGATACGGTACGGTTGACCAGCAACGGTGGTCAGGTATGCGCTGGCTGGAGACCGATCCCAGCCGCGCTCCAACATCTGATTCGAAAGATGGCGTGCGAGAACCCCTCGTGGGGCGAGGAGCGGGTCGCAAACGAGCTGCTGCTGAAGTTCGGTATGCGCGTGTCGCCGCGCACAATCCGGAAGTACATGCCGAAGTTGCCGACCGCGCCGTTCGGCGGACCTCGGGGCGATCAGCGGTGGGCAGTCTTTCTCAGGAATCACGCTCGGTTGATTATCGCCGGTGATTCCTGCGTCGTGGTGACCGCCGCGTTCCGAATCCTCTACGTGTTTGTGGTAATGGAGCATGCCTCGCGTCGGTTGATTCACCTCAACGTCACGGCCCATCCCACCGCCGCGCGGACTCTCAAACAGCTACGAGAAACCATTCCTTCCGACCACGAGTATCGTTTTATCATCCACGACCACGACGCGATCTTTTTCGCTGAATTTGACGCTTCGCTGACCCGGCTCGGTCTTAAGGTGATCACCACACCGATGCGTAGCCCGCAGGCGAACTCACTTTGCGAAAGGCTAATTGGCACCCTGCGCCGGGCGTGTCTGGATTGCATTATTCCGTTGAGCGAAGGACACCTGAGAAAAATCCTGGCGTCGTGGATGGTCCATTACAACCGAGGCAGACCGCATTCCTCCTGGGACCGGGCATTTTCGAGCCGAGGTTGGGCGACCTGCGAGTCAAACCCTGCGGACACCGCCTTCCGCTCGGTCATCAAGTCGTGGCCACGCCGATCTTGGGCGGACTGCATCACGAATACAGCCTGCAGAGGCTTGCGGCGTGACGCTCCCGAGGAACAATGCTGGTGGGAAGATTGCGTGGCAGGGCATGTTGCTTTCGGTGCAGCCACGGATCCGGTTAGCCCGCTCGTTCGATCAGCGCAGCCATACCTACCCGGGCTACGCCTTGAAAGTGAGTGGCAGGGTCGGAAGTGAAGCCCGAGAATTTCTCGTCGGTGTAGGGCAAGGGGCGCACACGAAACACCGCTTTCGGGCCGGGAACGCGATATCCGGTAATGCGCTGCCGGTTCCGGATCCGCAGTTCGAGACGGTTGAATTCTACAAGGTCCGCAAGTTGAAAGTTGGGCTACCTGAGGCTGAGGACGAGGCACCGCCACCTCCGTGGCGCGGCATTCGACCGCCGCTTGCGGTCTACCGCGAGCGCGGTCATCGGCGACTCGCGGCGCGAACCTTTCACGAGAAGTGCTGGAGCTGCATTTGGGGATGCCGGATGCCGGTTCAGATGATCATTGATCAGTGGAATCCGAGTCGGCGCCGCTACCGAACCGAGACCTTCTGTTATGGTCCTCGTTCTTGCCCGCTATACCAGGCCGGACCTGCGCGCACTGTTCCCGGCCGCCGTGGAATGACCTACACGGAGGAGGACTGGGTTGACGATGAGGCGACTTCACACCGCCGACTGGAGCAGTAGAACAGCCACGGCACGATTACCCGCTGTTCTGGCCCGGACCGTACCGCACGCAAAAGCTTTCACAATGCGTGGTCTTTGGCCGCCTCCCGAATAATATTGCGGAGCACAACGGGTCACAATGGAAATCTTGGATCAAACCTTAACGTGTTCGGAAAACCGACTTTCGCTACTATTTGTGCTTTAGATAACTAACTTGCCGCCTGGTTCATTGGCTGCCCAATGCATGCTCAACGTATAGTTCGGCGGTAGCAGCACTATTGTTGGGAGACGAAATTGCAAGCAGCTGGGGTTACATCACCGTTGGCGTCGCGAAGTGCTCTAATCTGTGGCAGAAGTTTCAAGCGCGAGCTTCATTCTTTAAGGGCACTTATTCCGGTTAGGAAGGCAACTAAGTTAGATCACCCGGAAGTCCGGAGACGCGGTTAATGAAACTTCGAGAGATCGGAATCCGGCGCTATCTGCAAGTTTCGAGCGGCTTGATTATTTTTGGCCTGCTCGTTGAAATTTTCACCCTGCTTTGGTTTAGCCCACTTTCGTTTGTGCTTTTTGCGGTCGTCGGTGTGACGCTAATAGGAGCGGGCATCCTGGTTTATCTCGTTTCGCTGGTCTTTGCTGTTTCTCCACCTGCAAATAATCGCGGATGAAATAGGAACCCTCACGCTGGCCTCAGATTCGGCGGGCGCGAAGTAACTGGGAAGGTATGCTCGGACTAACCGATATCCTGATCGCCTTGATCGTACTGACGATCATTATGGCCGCAGTGTTTCTCGTGTATCCCTCCGTGACTGTGGAAGCTTCGGGCAAGATTCTCGCTTTCATTGCGTTATGCATTCTCCCCGCATTATGCATCGGCACGGGCATGTCCTTTCACAATGCGCGTTCGAAACAGACGTCATACTGTGTTTCGTGCCACAGCATGGCAACCCACGGGCAAAGTCTGCACGTGCTGGATAGGCATTATATCCCTGCCCAACATTTTCAGAACCACCTCGTGCCGTCGGACAAGGCCTGCTATACCTGCCACACCAACTACACCATGTACGGCCCGTTGAAGGACAAGCTTAGAGGCTTAACTTATCTGTACATGGAGTATCTGAGCACTCCACCAAAGACACTTCATCTAATCGGCACGTACCCTAATTCGGAGTGCCTGCACTGCCATCTGGGCACCCGCGACTTTGAAGATAATCTCGGGTACATGCCGCCTTTAGCTGTGCTCAAATCGAATAAAGTATCGTGCATTTCAAGCGGTTGCCACGATATGATTCACAACGTTGCCAAAACAGATCATATGAAAATGTGGACTGGCGGACCGGTGGCTTCCGACTCGTCCTCAGCCTCGTCAGCTAGCGCGAAGCCGGCCGCTGCGAACGGGTCAGCTGGAGGTTCGGCGGGCAAGACCGCTGGCAAGGGAAAGGCTATTTTCGATTCTCACGGCTGCAAAGGATGTCATGGAGCGGCTGGTGGCGGCGGTGCCGGGCCGGCGCTGACTC
>Ga0307374_10002507_pt1 | contig 32516 bp, 34 predicted proteins | sample OX3MG_FD_202532 | JGI IMG/M metagenome (GOLD analysis project Ga0307374, IMG submission 202532) | Soil microbial communities from Risofladan, Vaasa, Finland - OX-3 | ecosystem: Environmental > Terrestrial > Soil > Coastal area > Acid sulfate soil | place: Finland: Risofladan, Vaasa | collected... | reverse complement strand
CGGCGGCTCTTCGTCGCGCCGATCTCCCTGCCCAGTGTCAACGGGGAGGTTCCCTGCAACGCGCCGGCGTCGCCCTACGGGTACGACATGGTGGCGACGGACGGCGGCGTCTTCGACTACGGGAACCTGCCGTTCTGCGGTTCGGAAGGTGGCCGTCCCCTGAACAAGCCGATGGTGGGCATGGCGACGACGAAGGACGGTGGGGGCTACTGGCTCGTCGCCAGTGACGGCGGCATCTTCACCTACGGTGACGCCAACTTCTACGGGTCCGCCGGTTCGCTGCCCCTCAACAAGCCGATTGTCGGCATGGCGGCCACACCCGACGGCGGGGGCTACTGGCTGGTGGCCTCCGACGGCGGCATCTTCAATTACGGCGACGCCAAGTTCGACGGCTCGGCCGGGGGCATCCACCTGAACCAGCCCATTGTGGGGATGGCCCCCACGCATGACGGCGGTGGCTACTGGCTGGTGGCGAGCGACGGCGGCATCTTCTCCTACGGTGACGCGTCCTTCCACGGCTCCACGGGATCCATCCATCTCAACAAGCCCGTGGTCGGCGTGGCCGCCTCGTCCGATGGCGGTGGCTACTGGCTGGTGGCTTCCGACGGCGGCATCTTCAACTACGGCGACGCCACGTTCTACGGCTCCACCGGGTCCATCCGTCTCAACAAGCCGGTGGTCGGCATGGCCCCGACGACCAACGGGGGCGGCTACTGCCTGGTGGCAACGGATGGCGGGATCTTCAACTACGGCGACGCCAATTTCTATGGCTCGACCGGCTCCATTGTGCTGAACAAGCCGGTGGTGGGGATGGCCGCCGCCTGACCGCGTGGTCCGGCCGTGCTCAGTGCGCGGGCTCGGGCACCAGGTTCTCAAGCCGCGGCTCGTACTGGTCGACGGTCGGCGGTCGCTTGCCGCCGCGCGTCCACGAGGCGGCGGCGCCCGCCAGACACATGACGATGCCGAACTCGAACGCGGTGTGGAGCCCGTCCCGGAACGAGTCGGCGATGAGGCTCGGAAAGAACCGCTCGCCGGTGATCGTGCTGCGCTGGGCGGGCGTCAGTTGGGAGAGCACGTGGGGTCCGAGGAGATGGGCCGCCGGGTTGTAGCCGAGAAAGGCGGCGAACAGGGTCGAGACCGGAGGGAGGTGCGAGATGGAGACGGCGGTGGCGACGCGCACGCCGTGCGCGGTCAGGCCGCCCACCAGGGCGGCGGGCAGATGGGCGGACAGCCCGAGGATGATCAGGGTGAAGAAGATGCCGATGGAGAGCACCTGGGCCGAGTTCTGGAATGTCGTGTTCATGCCCGATCCCGCGCCACGGTCCCGCGCCGGCAGGCTGTTCATCACCCCGGTTCGGTTGGACGAGCCGAACGACGACATGAACATCCCGGTGACGAAGAGCAGCACGGCGAACTCGGTGTACGAGAAGTTGATCGGGAGCAACAGGAAGAGCGAGAAGCAGACGGCCGTGCCGAGCATGCCCCCCGTGGCGAAGGGACGCGAACCGAAGCGGTCCGACAGAATGCCGGCCAGCGGGCCGGCGATGAGGAACCCCGCGGTGAGGGGGACCAGGAAGATGCCGGCCCACAGTGGGGTGACGGCGAACGTATAGCCGTGGCGAGGCAACCAGATGCCCTGCAGCCAGATGATGAGCATGAACATGAGGCCGCCCCGTCCCAGGGCGCCCAGGAAGCTGGCGAAGACGCCGGCCGAGAAAGCACGGATCTTGAAGAGCTGCAACCGGAACATCGGCTCGTCGGTGTGCACCTCTATGAAGCAGAACAGGATCAGGAAGGCGACGCCGACGCCGAGCTCCAGCAGGACCACCGGATTGGTCCACCCCATGGAGTGACCGCCGTAGGGCTCGATCCCGTATGTGATGCCGACCATGACGAGGATCAGCCCGATGGCGAACGTCACGTTGCCGGCCCAGTCGATCTTGGCTCGCGAGCCGCTTTGGATCTCGTGCAGGGAGAAGTAGCCCCAGATGGTGGCGAAGAGCCCGATCGGCACGGACACGAGAAAGATGAGACGCCAGTTGATGGGGGCCAGCAGGCCACCCAGGAGCAGGCCGATGAACGTGCCGCTGATGGCGGCCGCCTGGTTGATGCCGATGGCGAAGCCGCGGCGGTCGGGTGGGAAGGCGTCGGTCAGGATGGCGGCGGAATTCGCCATGAGCAGTGCAGCGCCGACACCCTGGAAGATGCGCATCACGATCAGCCAGATGCCGGCGGCGGTCCCGGTCATCCAGGTGATGCTCAACAGCAGCGAGAAGAAGGTGAAGACGGCGAAGCCGAGGTTGTACATGCGCACCCGGCCGTAGAGGTCGCCCAGCCGGCCGAAGCTGACCACGAGCACGCTGGTGACGATGAGGAAGCCCAGGATCATCCAGAGCAGGAAGAAGGTGTTGGACGGCAGGAGCGGGTCGAGATGGATGCCGCGGAAGATGTCCGGCAGGGCGATGAGGACGATGGAGGCATCGATCGTCGCCATCAGCATGCCCAGCGTCGTGATGAACAGCGCCGTCCACTTGTGGCGCTCGTTGCTGGGGGCGTGATCGATCGAGAGGGGAGCGACGGTCATGGCGGTCCCGCCCGGCCGGCCCGCGGGCCCCAGGGTTGTCTGCTGTGTCGGATGCCGCCTCCCATGCCGTCGCGGCGTGCCCGCGACCCTTCCGGAATGCCTTGTTCCGCTTATGTTACCCTAACCGGAACAAGGCATTCCGTCCCGGGCGATCGGATCTGCATGGCGACACGGAGCACCAACTATGCGCTCACCTTTGCCGTCCTCGGCACGGCCGCGCTCGCCTTCGCCCTGTTGCAGTCGCTGATCATCCCCGCCATCCCGCAGCTCGAGCAGACGCTGCACACGTCGGAGAGCGGGGCGAGCTGGCTCCTCACCGCGTATCTCCTGAGTGCCGCCATCGCCACGCCCATCCTCGGGCGGGTGGGGGACATGCTCGGCAAGGAGAAGATCATCGTCGCCGTCCTGATCGCCCTGACGGTGGGGTCGTTGCTCAGCGCGCTGGCCACCAGCCTGCCGCTGATGCTCGTCGGCCGGGTGATCCAGGGCACGGGCGGCGCGGTGTTCCCCCTCGCCTTCGGGATCATCCGCGACGAGTTCCCGGCCGAGCGGGTGGCGGGCGCCATCGGTGTCATGTCGGCCATCCTCGGCGCTGGGGCCGGAGCGGGGATCGTGCTGGCCGGTCCGATCCTGGTGCACCTGAACTACCACTGGCTCTTCTGGATCCCGATGATCATGTCGGCCATTGCGACGGTCGCCACGTACCTGTTCGTGTCCGAATCGCCGGTACGGGCCCCGGGCCGCATCAATTGGCTCGGGGCGACGCTCATGTCCGCCTGGCTGGTGACCGGCCTGCTCGCCATTTCGTACGCGCCCCTGTGGGGCTGGGTCAATTCGTCGGTGATCGCGCTGCTGATCGTCACCGGGGTCCTGCTCGTGATCTGGGTGGTGGTGGAGAACCGCTCCGCCTCCCCGCTGGTGGACATGAAGATGATGCGCATTCCGGCCGTGTGGAGCACGAACCTGGCGGCGCTGCTCTTCGGCTTCGGCATGTTCGCCATGTTCGTCACGCTCCCCCAATTCGCCGAGACGCCGACGCACGTCGGCTACGGATTCGGGGCGTCGGTCACCCAGTCGGGCCTCTATCTGTTACCGTTCGCCGCCGCCATGGTGGTCGTCGCGCCCATGACCGGGCGTCTCTCGAAGGCGTTCGGCTCCAAGAAGGTGCTGGTCGTCGGGTCGCTCATCACCGCCTCGAGCTACCTCCTGCTGATCCTGGACCATACCGACCAATGGTCGATCTACCTCGCCACTGCACTGCTCGGCATCGGGATCGCCCTGGGCTTCGCCAGCATGGCGAACCTCATCATTGAGGCGGTGCCGGCACAGCAGACCGGCGTGGCCACCGGCATGAACACCAACATCCGGAACATCGGTGCCGCCCTGGGGAGCGGCATCGCCACCAGCCTCGTCGTGAGCGGCCTGGCGCCCGGCGGCTTCCCCAAGGAGCACGGCTACATGTTGGCCTTCGCGGTCAGCGGGATCGCCCTGGTGGTGGCCGCACTCGCCGCGCTGGCCATCCCGAAGCGCGACGCCCCCTCCATCGTCGAACGGGAGCCGCACCCCGCACTCACCGCGGAGGCCGAGGTCATCGTCGGTGCCATCGCCTTCGGACCCGAGGACCGGGCGTGACACGCAGCGTCGCCCCACGGTCCGAAGCCGCGACGATGGAGCCGCGGCCGCTGCGGCGGGATGCAGAGGTCAACCTGAGCCGCATTCTGCTCGCCGCCCGCGACGTGTTCGCCGAACACGGATACGAAGCCTCCATGGAGGAGATCGCCCTGCGGGCCGACGTCGGGGTGGGCACCCTCTACCGCCGCTTCCCGAACAAGGCCGACCTCCTCGACGCCGTGGTCCAGGCGGCGCATGTACGCAAGCGCGAGATCGCCGAGGCGGTCCTCGCCGAGGTCGCTGCCGCAGACGGGGTCTTCGAGTTCGTGCGTCGCTGCATCGCCGTCCCCAGTTGCTGGCGGGCCACCATCTCGGCTCCGCCCTGGCGCACGAGCCGGACCGTGCTGGGCCAGACGGCTCCTCTGCTCCAAGAGATCCTCGACCGGAGCCGGCAGGCCGGATCGGTCCGCCCCGACGTCGAGGTGGCCGACATTGTGGTGGTGCTGATGGCCGTGCGCTCCATCGCCGATGTCTGCGACTCGAAATCCTCGAAGCCGTCCCTGCGCTTCTTGGAGCTGTTGCTCGACGGCCTTCGTCCCGGGCACGAGGCTCCCGTTCACGACCCGCTCACGATCGCGCAGCTCGACCGGATTCTGCGCCGCCGCTGACGGCGCCCGCCCGCCCGTCGCTCAGTCGAACGAATCGAGGGCGGCCAGGACCTCCACGACTTCGCGGCGCAGTCGTTCCAATGACGCCGATGTGGCGGGGCAGGAGAGTCAGCGGACGAGCACCGCCGCGCCCAGTCCCAGCGGCGCCAGGATCCAACCCCAGCGCACGGCCACGACGACCACTTCCGAGCGGTAGCCGTACAGCACCGACAGCTGAATGGGCTGGAACGACGGCGCGCTCAGCGCCGTCAGGACGGCCACCACCACGAGTGCGGTCGAGCCGGCGAGCGCGGCGGCCCCCGCGACGAGCGCGTAGTAGGCGATGCGCACGACGGTGAGCCAGCCCCAGCGCCGTACGGCGTGCTCGGTCTGCGGCACCGCCAAGTTGTGCGGATGGATCACCGAGCCGGTGAACAGGGCGGCACCCGAGAAGGCCAGGAGAGGTCCGGCCAGGGTCAGGACGTCGGCCGTCCAACCCGGCGCCGCGCCGAAGACGTGGAGCAGGAGCCCGACCAGGGAGGCCAGCACCGGTGACTGGTCCACCCAGGTGGTGGAGCGCCGCTGCGGGAAGGGGGCGTCCCGTCGCATGAGGTGGACCGCGACAGCGTTCCAGGCCGTGGTGATCACATTGGCCAGCACGGCGATCATCGTTCCGGCCGATCCGGCGAAGGCGGCCGCAGTCGGGACCACCCAGAAGCCCGCATTGGGAGTGACGGCCCACGCCTCGAGCGAGCTCTCGCCGGCACTCCGCTCGCCGCGGGAGACCAGGGTCGCCCCGAGCAGCAGCCACATGCCGGCGGACAGGGCGAGGGGGCCGAGCAGTTGGCTCAAGGAGGTCAACCGCCAGGCCGCCACCAGGGACAGCGTGGCCGATGTCGCCAGGATCTGGATGCGGAGGAAGACGGGCCAGGCGCGCTGCACGACCGGGCCGCCATGGGCCGAGCCCCAGCCGACGAGCCCACCCACAATGAACCACACCAGGGTGAGCACACCCCGATTGTGGCCGCTGCCGGGGCCCTCCTCGGTCCCAATTGACCGGCGGCAGGGAGCGGATAATGTGCGCAGATGCACCCTCAACCGATTGACGAGGTGCTGGCGGAGGCGATTGTCGGGCGTCGCTTGCTTACGCACCCTTTTTACCGTCGCTGGGAAGCCGGCACCCTCACGGAGGGCGAGTTGGCGGCCTACGCAGAGCAGTACCGCCATATTGAGCGCGAGCTCCCGGTCACCTTGGCGGCCATCGCCGAGGCCCTGCCGGCTGGACGTGCCCGTGACCTCGTGGAGGCGAACCTGGCTGACGAGCTCGGCACACCCGAGCCGCACGCGGAGCTCTTCGAGCGCTTCGCGCGGGCGGCCGGCGCCACTCCGGACGCCCCAGCGACCCCGTCGACGGCGGCGTTGCTCGCCGTGGTCCGCACCACGGCGGCCAACGACCCTGCGGCCGCGCTGGCCATGGTCGCCGCCTACGAAGTCCAGGCGGCCGACATCGCCGCCTCCAAGGGCGACGGCCTGCGGCGCCACTACGGCTTCGACGAGGAGGGCACCGTCTTCTGGGACGTGCACCGAACGCAGGAGGTGGACCACGCCGGATGGTCGATCGAGGCGCTGACCGCGCTGGAGGCCGATCTCGACGTGGTGCAGGCGGCCGCGACGGTCTCGGCCGACTCCTGGTGGCTCTTCCTCAGCGAGCGCGAAGAGCTTGCGCCCGTGGGCGCAGGCTGCTGACGCTGTTCAGCTGAGGGTCCCGCAGCGGGAGGCCGCCGCGGCGAAGGCCGCGGCGCGTTCGGTGTAGTCACCGAAGCGTCCGAAACTCGGGGCAGCCGGCGACAGGAGCACCACGGCCCGGGGCGGGGCCCAGGCGAATGCCGCAGCGACCGCAGCGTCGAGGTCCGCCGCATCACGGATGTCGACCTGCCCGCCGGTGCGGTCGCGGATGGCCTGTCCGATGCGCGGCCCGTTGTCGGGCATGGTGACGACGAGGGTCGGTGCGGTGCGCGCCGCGATGGTCCGGCCGAGCGGCGCGTAGTCCACGCCGCGATCGTGTCCACCGACGAGCAGTGCCACCGGCCGCTCGGCGAAGGACCGCAGGGCCGCCTGCGCCGGCAGCACGTTGGTCGAGAGACTGTCGTCGACGAACTCGACGGTGCCGACCGAACCGAGCGAGCGGCAGCGGCTGGGCAGTCCGTCGAAGCCCTGCGCGGCCTCGCTCAACGCGTCCACATCGGAGGCATCGGGGATGCCGAGGCCCTCGAGGACGGCGCGGGCCACCGAGGCGTTGCGGGCGTTGTGCGGCCCGTGCAGCCCGAAGGCCGCGAACCACGGGGCGTCGCGCTCCACCGCGGCGGCATCGACCCACCGGAGGTGCGGGCCGAGGAGCCCGACATTCCTGTGCAGCTCCGCGTCGGCATCATCGGCCAGGGCGAGGGTGACCCCGGGCTTGGTGCACAGCGACAGCTTGTCGGCGTAGTAGTGCTCGACCGTCCCGTGCCAGTCGAGGTGGTCCGGTGCCAGCGAGGTGACGGCGACCACGCCGGGTGCGTTTCGCAGGTCGGGGACCTGGAAGCTCGACGTCTCGACGATCCAGTACTCCGGGGCCGGGTCTCCCGCCGGGTCCCAGGGCGCCACGCCGATGTTCCCGCCCGCCCGTGCGTCGACGCCGAGCCCGCGGAGCAGGTGGACGGCCAGCGCGGTCGTGGTGCTCTTGCCCTTCGTGCCGGTGATGCAGGCGACGCGGGTCGGATCGGCCTCCGCCATGAACAGGCCGAGGCCCCCGCAGACCATGACCCCTGCCTGCTCGAGTTGCGCCACATCGGGCCGGTATCGGCTGATCCCCGGGCTCTTGACGACGACGTCGCAGTGACGGAGGGCTTCGAGGCCTCCGTCGGCCGTCGCCAAGACCTCGAGACCGTCCAGCGAGGCGGTGGCGGGCACGTCGTCGACCAGTACCGGGTCGCGGCCCATGGACCGGAGCCGGCGGATGCTGGCCTGTCCCTCGACGCCGAGTCCCCAGACGCCGACGGACGCGTCAGCGAGCGCGGACCAGGAGATCGGGTGGCGCATAGCGATCGGGGATGCGATGGGTGCCACGGGGCTGCAACAGCGCGCGGGGATCGACCGGCGCGGCGTCGCCCAGTTCGGACCGCAGCCGTTGCACGAGCTCGTTCCCGGCGCGGTCGGCGCGCTCTGCCGCCAGCGCCAGGGCACCCCGGCACTCGTCGATGTCCCCCACGCACTCGAACGGCTTGGCGCCGGCGCCCAGGCCGAGGAGGGCCCGGAACCGGTCCTCGTTCACGGGGTTCTGCAACGGTTCGTCGCCGGCGAACACCGCTTCGAGGTCGCCGCGATCCATGAAGGGGGCCAGGACGAGGTCGACGAAGCAGCACTTGTCGCAGCGGCCGCACCAGTGGTCGAGCCGTTCTGCCGGGCTCTGGTGGAAGGAGCGGTTGCAGCTGCGAAACGTGCGATGGTACTCGGGGAGCCGGGCAAACTGCTCTCCGACCCACAGCTCGGAACGCGGTCGCAGGAAGGAGAAGACGGAGAGGTCAGGGCCGAGGGCGGCGCCGACGAGCTCGCCGAATGCGTGCTCGAACTCCTCGCTCTTCGACCATTGGTGGTTGACGGCCAGCCCGTCCTCGACGAGGGTGGGAACCGAGGCCGACCACTCGTTGGACAGCACCACGGCGTCACGTCGCTGGAGTATTGCCGCCACGAGGACCGCAGAGGTGATGACGGCGGTCACGGGCACGTGCCCGTTGAGGAACCCGAGCTCGGCCGAGCGGCGCACGAGCGGGTCGATGGTGCGCACAATGCGGGTGACGGGCAGGCCGGTCACGGCGGCAGCGTCCTCAATGGCGGCGAAGCGGTTCCCGGGTGGCTCGACCACGCAGAGTGCGGCGTCGGGATGGTCCGGCGCCAACGCGGCCACGGTCACGATGGAGTCGATGCCGCCCCCGAAGGGGATCAGCGGACGACCCGGGGCCGGTGCGTAGTCTATCGCCGGGGGGGTGCCGGCGTCCGGTCCCTCGATCCGCAGGCCGCGCAGGTCGAGGCCGTTGCGGTAGGCGAACTCCCCGAGGCCGTTGCCGTAGAAAATGCGCAGGAAGTCCCGTTCGGGTGCCGTCGTCGGCAGATCGCCCAGGTCGATCAGGCCGGCGGCCGAGGTCTTGTAGTACGAGACGCCGGCCAGCAGGTAGAGGATCCGTACGGCGGCCAGCACAGCCGGGTCGCTCCAATCGCCCCCGCGCTCGAAGGCGAACCGCTCCGTGAAGGTCTGGTCGCCGGTGGCGTAGTGGCAGACGACGGCCGCGTCGGCCGTGTCGATGGCGTAACCGTCGTAGTGGAACCGGTCGGGTGGTGGCATGCGAGTGGGGTGGCCCGGCGATCCGAGCCAGCCCATGCTACGGCGCAACCGGCCTCGGACCGGCCTCAGTCGAGGAGGCGGGCTAGCAGGGCGAATCGGCCGCAGGGCCGTTGCGCGCGATCGCTGAAGAACTGCTCGTCCGCCGTGGTGGCGGCACACTCGATGATCCGCTCGCGCCGCACCCCTCCCGCCACGAGTTGCTGCCGGTTGGCCGCGACCAGGTCCACCAGCCAGTGGGCGGGGCCGTCGGGCCGGGCCACGCCGGGCTCGAGCGGGGCGGGTGCGATCACCGCGGCCAGTCCCTGCTGCACCTCGTCGGTGACCTGGTAGCGGTCGGGGTGCACGGCCGGCCCGATGAAGGCATGGATCCGTCGGGCCTCCGCCCCGCAGTCCTGCATGGCGCGGAGCGCCGCTCCCACGGCCCCGGCCGCCGCGCCGCGCCAGCCGGCATGGACAGCGGCCAGGACGCGCGACTCGGGGTCGACAAGGGCGAGCGGGACGCAGTCGGCCACCATGATGGCGAGCGTGATGCCGGGGGTCACCGTGACGAGGACGTCAGCGGAGGGCAGGGCGTCGTCGTCGGCGCAGGCGCCGCGGCCCCGCTCCTGCGGCCCGACCACCGCGGCCCGCGCACCGTGCACCTGTCGGCCGAAGGCCACGTCCTCGAGCGCGGCGCCGAATGCCGCGGCCGCCCGCCTCCGGTTGGTGACCACACGTTCGGGGTCGTCGCCGACGTGCAAGCCGAGATTGAGGGTGTCGAACGGGGCCGCCGAGACGCCGCCATGGCGGGTCGTCACGGCCACGTCGACCCCGAGGGCAGCACCGTCGGCCCAGCGCACCAGCGGGAGGGACGGGGGATCGGGCACGCCCGCCGACCCTACCGAGCGCGGCACGGCGGATCGCCGGCGCGGCGCTACGAGGCCTGACTCTCGTCCCACACCGTGGTGGGGACCACCGAGAGGAGGGGCCGCCCCGGTCGCGGAGTTGCGCCGGCGCGCTGCAACTCTGCAAAGCCGTAGAGCTCGGCCGAGTCGCTGCCCGGGTCGCCGGCGGCGCTCGACGCGTGGGCCGGCGTCCTCGTGCCCAAGACGTCGGCGAGCGAGATCCCGGCCCCGAGCGCGTCGAAGAGCACCACGAGGGACTCGAGCGAAAACCCCTGCTCCTGTAGCCGCAGGACGGCCTCGAGGCGGTTCCGGTGGACGGCCCCGTAGAGCCCGGTGCGGCCGCGCAGCGCCGGATGGGGCAGCAGCCCGAGGGTCTGGAGCGAGCGGATGCGCCGGGTGGTCGTCCCCGCGACGACGGCCAGCTCGTCGATGGTCAGCGTCGTGACCTCCTCCGTCTCCACTTGACAATCGTAACATCTATTCATGTAACATCAAATACTGTTACTGACAGCGACTCAGGAAGAGGTGCAGCCATGGGACTCAATCTCGACGCGGTGGGAACCATCTCGGAGCCCGCGGAGCGGTCGTGGGACAGCAAGGATGCCCTGCTCTACGCCCTCGGCGTGGGGGCCGGGGCCCTCGAACCCACCGGCTTCGAGCTCGAGTTCACCACGGAGAACTCCGATGGCGTGACCCAGCGCGTCCTGCCGACGTTCACCACCATCGTGGGCCAGGGCGGCGGCGGCGGCCTGTCGTTGGGGGACTACGACCCGGCGATGCTGGTCCACGGCGAGCAGTCCATCCGGTTGCACGGTGAACTGCCTGTCGCCGGCACGGTGAAGACGACGACCACGGTGGCGGGTATGTACGACAAGGGGGCGGCCGGCCTGGTCGTGCTCGAGAGCATCTCGCGGCACGCCGCGAGCGGCGAGCCCGCCTTCTCGACCCGCACGGCCCTCTTCATCCGCGGCGCCGGCGGCTTCGGCGGCCCCCGGAACCCCGAGGGCGACGACGAGAGCGCGCTAGCCGCCGAGCCGTTGCCGACGCGTGAGCCCGACGAGGTGATCTCGTACTCGACCCGGGCTGATCAGGCGCTGCTCTACCGGTTGAACGGCGACCGCAACCCGCTGCACTCCGACCCGACCTTCGCCAAGCGGGCGGGCTTCGACGCCCCGATCCTGCACGGCCTGTGCACGTACGGCTTCACGGGGCGCGCCCTGCTGCACGCCGTCTGCGGGTCGGACCCGGCACGCTTCGGCGCCATGCGCGCCCGTTTCTCCAAGCCGACGATGCCCGGCGACACGCTGCGCGTGTCGCTGTGGGACATCGGCGGGCAGGTGTCCGGCGCCTACCGCTTCCGCACCGAGACACAGCGCGGCGAGACGGTCATTGACGCCGGGCTCTTCTCTGCCGCGAGCTGAGGCGGACGGCCGGGCTCTTCTCTGCCGCGAGCTGAGGCGGACGGCCGGGCTCTTCTCTGCCGCGAGCTGAGGCGGACGGGACGCCTTACTGCCGGCAGTCGGCGCACACGCCGAAGATCTCGACCGTGTGCGTCACGTCGCTGTAGCCGAGGTCCGTCGCCGTCGTCTCGGCCCAGCGCTCGAGGTCGGGGAGCTCCACCTCGGTCCCGCGGCCGCACTGCCGGCACACGACGTGATGGTGGTGCCGCCCGCTGCGGCAGCGGCGGTAGACGAGCTCGCCGTCGGCGGTCTGCAGGGCGTCGAGCCGGCCCTCGTCGGTGAGGAGGCCGAGGTGCCGGTAGACGGTGGTCAAACCGACCGTCTCGCCGGACTCGCGTAGCGCGGCGTGGATGTCCTGCGCGCTGCGGAAGTTGTCCGAGCTCTGCACGACATTGAGCACGGCCTCACCCTGTCGGGTTCGCCGCGACGTGCGGGGCGGGTGCTCTGCGTGCTCAACCATCGTGCAACACTGCCAGGTCGGGCGGGGTGAACCGGTTTCGCCGCCGTGCCGCGATGGCGGGGCCGACGAGGCGCGCCACCACATAGAACGCGAAGCTGATGGCCACGATCAGCACGCTCGGCTTGACGGTGGAGAACTGGAAGCTGAGCAGGAGGCCGCCGTCGGCCGCGAGCACGGCCATGACCACCGACAGGATCGTGACTGCGAACGGGTTGGCGCTCAGTCGCTGTGCCGCCGCGGCCGGTGTGATGGCCAGGCTGAGCACCAACAACGTGCCGACGATCTGCGCCGCCTCGGTCACGGTGATGGCGAGGACGAACAGGAAGACGATCCCCAGCACGCCGATGGGGACGCCGCGGGCCCGCGCCACGTCGGGGTCGATCGACGCGAACAGGAGGGGCCGCCGGATGACGGTGAGGACGATGGCCACGACGACGGCGATGACGCCGAGCAGGAGGATCTGACCCGAGCTGATGCCGAAGATGTTGCCGAACAGGATGTTCAGGGCCTCACTGGCGTAGCCGTGGTAGTAGCCGAGCAGGAACACACCGAGGCCGAGGCCGGCGGCCAGGATCACGCCAATGGTGGAGTCGCGCTCGGCGGCGCGCTGGCCCAGCAGGCCGATCAGCCCCGCCACGACGAGGGCGCCGACCAGCGCACCGGCGAGCGGATTATCGGCCACCAGCAGACCGCCGACCGCGCCGGTGAAGGCGAGCTCGCTCGTGCCGTGCACGGCGAAGGACATGGTGCGGGAGATGACGAAAGGGCCGATGAGCCCGCAGCTGACGGCGACGAGGAAGGCCGCTTCGAGTGCGTGCTGGGCGAAGCCGAACTGGAGGTAGAAGCCGATGCCCATCAGTGGGCGTGCCCGTGGTGCGGGTGGGCGCCCGGCTCGGTCGGCAGCTCGTCCTCGGCGCTGACCACGAGGTAGCGGTCGCGCACCTTGATCACGTCGACCTCAATGCCGTACAGGTCGCTGAGGCGCTCGCTGGTGAGGATCTCCTCGGGCGTGCCGATGGCCCACTTGCCGCGCACGAGGTAGAGGATCCGGTCCACGTAGGGCAGCACGGGATTGACCTCGTGGGTGACGAACACGACCGGCGTGCCGGCCTCGCGCCGGCGCTCGTCGATGAGCCGCGTGACAGCCCGCTGGCTGGCCAGGTCGAGGGCGAGGAGCGGCTCGTCGCACAACAGCACCTTGGGATCGCCGAGCAGTGCCTGGGCGATGCGCAGGCGCTGTTGTTCGCCGCCCGAGAGCAGGCCGACCGGCGCTTCGGCGTAGGCGCTGGCACCGACCGCCTCCAGCGCCTCGTCCACCCGCGCCCTGACGGCCCGGGTATGGCGTGGCAGGCCCCAGTGGTGCCCGTCCACGCCGAAACGGACGAGGTCCCGGCCGCGGATGGGCAGGGAGCGGTCGAAGGCCTGCTGCTGGGGCACGTAGCCGAGCTGGTGGTTGCCCAGCCGTGGTGGGGCACCGTTGACGCGCACGGTACCCGCCGAGAGCGGGACGAGTCCCAGCAGCACCTTGAGGAGCGTGGTCTTGCCGGCGCCGTTCGGACCGAGGACGGCCAGGAACTCGCTCTCTGCGATGGTGAGGTCGAGGTCGGACCACAATTGGCGCGAGCCCAGGCGGACCGCGGCCCCCTGCAGTTCCACGGGCGGCACGGTCACGGGTTGCGGCTTGTCTCGAGCGCGTGCGACAGCGCAGTCAGTTGGGACTGCTGCCATTGCTGGTAGGTCGCCGCACCGGTCGGCATCGTCTCGGAGACGCCGACGACCGGGATGTGGTGCTGGCGGGCCAGGTTCCGGATCTGCGTGGTCACCGGGGTGACGGTCTGCACGTTGTAGAGCAGCACGTTGATGTCGCGGCCGTCGAGCAGCCGCTCCATGGCCAACGTGTCGGCGGGACCGGGGTCGGTCCCGTCCTCGATGGAGCGGGCGAAGCCCGACGGCGTCACCACGTCGAGGCCGGCCGCGGCCAGGGCATAGCCGGGCACCCGTTCGGTGTAGGCCACCGGGACGTTGTGGAAGTGCGCCCTGATACCGGCCAGCGTCGTGTCGAGCGGAGCCAGCGACGCGTCGAACGCGGCGAGGTTGGCCTTGAAGTTCGCCGTGTCCCGCGGCGCGGCCTTCTCGAGTGCGGCGGCGATGGCGGCGGCCACGGAGGGCACGCGCGGGATGTCGTACCAGAGGTGCGGGTTGGGATCGCTCCCGGTGACGTGGAGCACGGTCGCCGCGTTGACGATGCGGGGACTGCCGCCGTCGGCGCTCAGGAGCGAGCTCATCCAGGTGTCGTAGCCGGCCCCGTTCTCAATGACGACCTGGGCCTGCGCCAACGTGGCGGCGTCGGCGGCGTCTATCTCGAAGAGATGGGGGTCGGCGTTAGGGCTCGTGATGAGCGACGTCACCTTCACGTCACGGCCACCCAGCTGGCTGGTGATGTTGCCCCAGAAGTTCTCGGCGGCCACCACGTGCACCACGTCGGGGGCGCCCGTTCTGGTTGCCGCGTCGGCGCACGCTCCGGCTCCGAAGGCCAGGCCGAGAGCGGTGGCGGCGAGGGCGGCGGTCGCCAGGGAGGGGTGCGCCGGATTGGACCTCATAACAGTAACGGTAATCATTTCGGATAAGTCTGGCAAGAGGGTCGTCCGGTTTCTGCCACGGAGGTCGTCGGAGTGGCGGCGAGGCGGGCTGAAGCCCGCCGTTCAGCCGCCGAAGAGGAGCGAGTAGTCGGCGCCGCGCCGCAGGTGGTGACCGCCGTCGACACCGAGGGTCTCGCCGGTCACGAACGACGATTCGGGTCCCAACAGGTACCGCACGGCCGCCGCCACGTCCTCGACGGTGCCGACACGACCCAGGGGCATCTGCGCCAGGTAGTCGTCGAGCAGCGGCCCGCCGCCGGTGATGAACGCCATCAGCTCGTCGGCGATGATCCCGGGGGCCACGGCGTTGACACGGATGCCGAGCGGCCCGAGCTCCTCGGCCGCGGTCTCCGCCAGGAAGCAGATGCCGGCCTTGGACACGCCGTAGGCCCAGAGGTGCGGATGGGGGAACCGCCCGGCCCCCGACGACATCAAGACGATGGAGCCCGGTCCACCCTGCGCCTGCATGGCGAGCCCACCCTGCTTCACGCAGATGACCGAGCCCGTCAGGTTGAGGTCGACGGTGGCCCGCACCGACTCGATGTCGGCGGTCAGCACCGAGCCCAAGTGGAGGGAGCCACCCGCGCAGGCGAAGAGGCCGTCGATGCGACCCGTCGCTTCGGCGGTGGCGGCGACGGCAGCGGCGACCTCGTCCTCGACGGTGACGTCGGCCACCATGCAGCGGACGGTGGCGTCCCCGCTGGCCGCGGCGGCGATCCGCTCGCGGGCGTCGAGCAGCTTCTGTTCCGTGCGCCCGCAGATCGTCACGTGGGCGCCGTCAGCGGCGAACCGCTCCGCCGTGGCGAGCCCGATGCCGCTCCCGCCCCCGGTGACCAGGATCGACCAGCCGGCGATGCCGGCAGCCGGGTTGGTGACGGCCATCAGGCGGCGCCCAGGGGCGCCGAGGGCGTGAACTCCACCGGCATGGCCTCGAAGCCGGAAATGAAGTTCGCCGGGCGCCGCGGCAGGGTGTCTCGCCCGGCCGCCAGGTGGATGTCGGGCATCCGGGCCAGGAGCCGTTCGAACATCACCTTGAGCTCCAGCCGGGCCAGTTGGTTGCCGAGGCAGAAGTGGGCACCGAAGCCGAAGGCGACGTGCGGGTTGGGGCTGCGGCCGATGTCGAAAGTGTCCGCGTCGTCAAAGACGGTCTCGTCGCGATTGGCCGACGGATAGAGGAGGAGCAGCTCCTGACCCTCCTTGATGGTCACGCCACCGAGCTCGACGTCGCGCGTCGCGGTACGGGCCATGTTCTTGATCGGCGACACCCAGCGCAGCATCTCCTCCACCGCGCCCGGCATGAGGCCCTCGGGGTCGGCGGCCAGCCGGGCCAGCTGGTCGGGTTGGGCGAGGAGCTCCTCCAAGCCGCCACTGATGACGTGACGCGTCGTCTCGTCGCCGCCGATGAGGATCAGCAGCGTCTCGTGGATCAGCGAGGCCTCGTCGAGCGAGTCGCCGTCGATCTCGGCCTGGCACAGCACGCCGACCAGGTCGGCGGTGCTGCCCGATGCCTTGCGATCGGCGAGGACCGGGTTGATGTAGGCGGTGTAGCCCTCGAAGGCGTGCATGGCCCCGACCATGGCCTCGGGGTCGGGCGAGCCCTGCGACTTGAGCATCACGTCGGACCACTCGAGCAGCTCGGCCCGGTCAGCCGGGGCCACGCCGAGCATGTCGCCGATCACGGCAATGGGGAGGGGCGCCGCGATGTCGGCCACGAAGTCGCAAGTGCCCTGTTCGCACACCGCGTCGAGGATGAGGTCGCACGCGACTCGGAGCTGGTCCTCCATGGCCCGGACCCGCTTGGGCGTGAAGCCCTCCGAGACGAGGCGCCGCCGGCGCACGTGCTCGGGGGCGTCGAAGTCGATCATCATCGGCAGGGGCGGATACTTGGGCCGGATGCCCTGGGCGCTCGAGAAGGCCTCGGTGTCGACCGAGGCCGCCTTCACGGCGGCGTAGGAGGCCGCTGCCCACATGTCGTTCGCCTCGTCGTAGTAGACGGGCGAGTGGGCTCGCATCCAGGCGTAGGCGTCGTGGGGCTCCCGCCCGTAGAACTCGCCGTCCATCAGGTCGATCCCGAGCTCATCGGGTGCGGTGGTCACGGCAGAGACGATATCCCCGGGTGGGTAGGGTTGGCCCATGGCAGACCAGGCGACCTTCACCGACGTTGCCATGGAATTCATGCCCGGGCTGTACTCGGCGGCGCTGCGGATGACCCGCAACAGGGCCGACGCCGAGGACCTGGTGCAAGAGACGTACCTCAAGGCGTACCGCTCCTACGGTTCTTTCACCGAGGGCACCAACCTGCGAGCCTGGCTGTACCGCATCCTCACCAACACCTACATCAACAATTACAGGGCCGCCCAGCGCCGCCCCGAGGTGGCCGACGTCGAGGATGTCGAGGACCTCTATCTCTACAAGCGGCTCGCCGGCTCGGGCGGCAGCGATCCCGGTCGCTCGGCCGAGGACGAGGCGTTGGAGCGCTTCACCGACGAGGACGTCAAGGCCGCCCTGGAGGCGCTGCCCGAGGCTTTCCGGATGGCCGTGCTGCTGGCCGACGTCGAAGGCTTCAGCTATAAGGAGATCTCCGAAATCACCGACGTTCCCATCGGGACGGTCATGAGCCGGATCCACCGGGGAAGAAGGGCGCTCCAGAAAGCGTTGCTCAATGTGGCCGAAGCGCGCGGCCTGGTCGGTAGCGTGCCTGGGGGGTCGATGGAATGAGCGAAAGCGTGAGTCAGGACGGCAACAGCGACACGGTGGACGCAGACGGGCTCTTCGGCGCGTCAGTCGACTGCCAGGAGGCCGTGCACGAGCTCTACCACTACCTCGATGGTGAGCTGACCGAGGAGCGGCGCCACGAAATCCGCGTCCACCTCGACTGGTGCGGGCCCTGCAACGGGGCGGCCGACTTCGAAGCCGAGCTGCGCAAGGTCATCGCCAACCGGTGCAAGGACCGGGTGCCCGACAGCCTCATCCGGCGCGTCGCGGCCGCCATCGACGAAGAAAGCAAGCAGCACCACGGCGAGCACTGACCTCTCGCCCGCCGTCCCCGGAGCCGTGGCCGACGCCCCGGCCATGGTCGACTGGGCGCTGGCCCAGCGGGTGGCTGCGGGCGCCCTCATCTTCAAGCCCGCCCCGGCCAGCTATCGCTCACGCGACCTGCAGGGGCAGTTCGACGAGCTGACCGCCCGGGCCGAGACGTTGGTGAGCGAGGCCACCGGCCTGCACTCCGCACACGGGACCGCCCGGGCCAAGGTGACCGATCGCGCCGGCTGGGCCGCCGCCAACGTGCGGTCCGTGGAGCGCCTGATGGGCCCCGCCATGGTGGAGCTGCAGCGCAAGCGCGCCAACAAGCTCGGGGGCTCGTCACTCGCAGTGGGCCGGGCGGTGGCGGGGACGCAGCTGGGCCTCATGCTCGCCTACATGGCGACGCGCGTCCTCGGGCAGTACGACCTGTTGATCAACGACGAGGCCCCGGAGGATCAGGACCTCGTCTCCTACGTCGGTCCCAACATCGTCGCGGTGGAGACGCAGTACGGGTTCGAGCCGAGCGAGTTCCGCCTGTGGCTGGCCTTGCACGAAGTCACCCACCGCCTGCAGTTCACGGCGGTGCCCTGGTTGCGCGACCACTTCGTCGGGCTGGTGAGCGAGCTGCTCGGCCCGCTCTCGGGTGATCCGGCCGGGCTGGCCGAACTGGTGCGCCGCACCACCGACGAGCTGCGCGCCGGGCGCAATCCCGCCCGCGACGGGGGCGTGATCGCCATGCTGGCCACCCCCGAGCAGCGGCTGGCCCTGTCGAAGATCTCCGGGATGATGAGCCTGCTCGAGGGCCACGGCGACGTGACCATGGACCGGGCCGGTGCGGCCGAGGTGCCAGGTGCCGCCCACTTCTCCCAGGTCCTGCACGAGCGCCGCACCCAGTCGCGTGGGCTGACCAAGCTCATGTCGAAACTCCTCGGTCTCGACGCCAAAATGCGCCAATACGCCGAAGGTGAGCGTTTCGTCGAATCGGTGGAGGCGGCCGGGGGGCCGGCTCTGCTGGCCCGGGTGTGGGAGGGGCCGGACTGGTTGCCGACGCTGGAGGAGATCCGCGACCCGTCAGCATGGGTGGACCGAGCCGGTGGCTGAGGAAGGGCCCGCCCTTCCCATCACACTCATCTCCCACCTCCTGAGCCGGTGCACCTTCCCCCCGGAAGGTGCGGTGCTGGCGTGCGCGGTCTCCGGTGGGGCCGATTCCCTCGCGTTGCTCGTCCTGGCGGCGGCGGCCGGATGTGCAGTGACCGCGATCCACGTCGATCACGGCCTGCGCGCCGGGTCCGGCGCCGATGCTGAGGTGGTGCGGTCGGCCGCGGCCCGCTTCGGCGCAAGCTTCGAGAGCCGCCGGGTGTCATTGGCGGCGGGCCCCAACCTCGAGGCCCGCGCCCGCGCTGCCCGCTTCGACGCGCTGCCCGACGAGGTGGCCACCGGGCACACCATGGACGACCAGGCCGAGACGATCCTCGTCAACCTCCTGCGCGGCGCCGGTGCCGACGGCCTGGCGGGCATGGCGCCGGGGACGCGGCACCCGATCCTCGGGCTGCGCCGGCACGAGACGCACGCCCTGTGTATGGCGGCCGGGCTGGAGCCGGTGTGCGACGAGAGCAACGACGACCCGGCCTTCGTCCGCAATCGCATCCGCCACGAGCTCCTGCCCTTGTGCGCGGACGTGGCCGGACGCGACCCGGTCCCGCTGCTGGCCCGGCAGGCCGGCGTGCTGCGCAGCGAGGTGCAACTGCTCGATGCGCTGGCGACCGAGCTGCTGCCCGACCCGACCGATGCCAAGGCGGTGACCGCCGCGCCGCAGCCGCTGGCGCGCCGCGCCGCGCGCCGCTGGCTGCGGGAGGCCGGCGACGGGGTCCATCCCCCCTCGTTGGCCGAGGTGGACCGCACGCTGGCCGTGGCCGCCGGCTCGGTGGTGGGGACGGAGCTGACGGGAGGGCAACGGGTGCGCCGTACTGGGGGCCGGCTCCGGGTCGAACCGGGGCGACGGCCCGGTAATGTCACGCCGGTGACCCACGACGAGTCCGGAACGGGCGTCCCGTCGTGGGCAGCGGCCGACGTGGGACCCGTGCTCGTCGATCCCGATCGCCTGGCCTCCCGGGTGGCCGAGCTGGGCGCCGCCATCACCGGGGACTACGCCGGGGAGCCACCCTTGTTGGTGGCTGTTCTGAAGGGCGCCATGCTCTTCATGAGCGACCTGTGCCGGGCCATCGCCCTGCCGGTCGACGTCGACTTCATGGCCGTGTCATCCTACGGGAGCGCGACGAAGACGTCCGGCGTGGTCCGCATCGTCAAGGACCTCGACTCCGAACTGGAGGGGCGCCATGTGGTCGTGGTCGAGGACATCATCGACAGCGGCCTCACGCTGAACTACCTCCGGCGCTACCTCACGGCGCGTCAGCCGAAGAGCGTGGAGATCTGCGCCCTCCTGGTGAAGGAGGGCGAGCAGCGGGTCGATCTCGACCTGCGCTACATCGGCTTCACCATCCCGCCCGAGTTCGTGGTGGGCTACGGCCTCGACGTGGCCGAGCGCTACCGCAACTTGCGGGGAGTCCACCTCTACAAGGGAGCAGAAACGTGAGCGTCGACGTCGAACGGGTCAGGGCCGCGGTGGCCGAGATCCTCATCGCCATCGGAGAGGACCCCGAAAGGGACGGCCTGCTGAGGACGCCCGAGCGGGTGGCCTCCATGTACGAGGAGCTCTTCTCCGGGCTGCACGACGATCCCGCCCGCCACCTGGAGGTCACTTTCGCGGCCGAGCACGACGAAATGGTGATGGTGCGCGACATCCCGTTCGCGTCGCTCTGCGAGCACCACCTGGTGCCCTTCCTCGGGAAGGCGCATGTCGCCTACATCCCCGCCGAGGACGGCCGCATCACCGGCCTGTCGAAGCTGGCCCGTCTCGTCGATGGCTTCGCGCGACGGCTCCAGGTGCAGGAGCGCATGACCACGCAGATCGCGGACGCCATCGCGTCGGTGCTGTCGCCGCGCGGTGTCCTCGTCGTCATTGAGGCCGAGCACCTCTGCATGTCCATGCGGGGCGTCAAGAAGCCCGGCACCGTCACGGTCACCTCGTCGGTGCGCGGGCTCTTCCGCTCCGACGTCGCCACCCGGGCCGAGGCCATGCAGTTCATCCGGGGCCACTGAGCCTGGTGCGACAGGGCGCACACCGGCCCCTGGTGATGGGCGTTCTCAACGTGACGCCCGATTCCTTCTCCGATGGTGGCCTCTACGCCACCGTCGATGCCGCCGTCGCCCGGGGGCTCGACCTCATGGCGGCCGGGGCCGACGTCGTCGATGTGGGCGGGGAGTCGTCGCGACCGGGTGCCGAGCCGGTGCCGGCCGACGTGGAGCTGGGGCGGGTGGTGCCGGTGGTCGAGGCCCTGGCCGCCGCCGCCCGGATCGACGGGCGCGGGGTGCGGGTGTCGGTGGACACGGTCAAGCCGGAGGTGGCGGCGGCCGCGCTGGTCGCCGGCGCCACACTCCTGAACGACATCTCGGCCTCGCTGCACCAGGTGGCGGCAGCCGCCGGCGCCGGCTGGGTGGCCATGCACATGCGGGGCCACCCCCGCACCATGCAGGACGACCCGCAGTACGCCGACGTGGTGGGCGAGGTCGCCGCCTTCCTGGTGGAGCGGGCCGAGCTGGGTCTGGCGGCCGGGGTGGGCGAGGTCTGGATCGACCCCGGCATCGGATTCGGCAAGACGGCCTCACACAACCTGTCGCTCCTGCGGCACCTCGACACCCTGGTCGAGGCCGCGGCCGGAGCCGGTTGCGCCGGGGTCGTGGTCGGGACCAGCCGCAAGCGCTTCCTCGGTGTCCTGGCCGCCGCGTCCGGTGCGGAGGGCCCGGCTCCGGTGGCCGACCGGGCCGAGGGATCGCTGGCCACCGAGGCTGCAGCCCTCGTGGCGGGCGCCGGCATGGTGCGGGTCCACGACGTTGCGGCCACGGCGCAGATGACGCGGCTGTATGGTCCTGCCGCATGAAGGGCAAGTGGGCCGCCGGTATTCCGCCGCGCAACTTCACCTGGGTGATCACCGACCACCTGGCCGTCAGCGAGCGGCCGGGCGGATTCGGGCTCAACCACCGCCGGGTGCGGCGCCAGGAGGAGATCATCTGGCTGCGCGTCCAGGGCTTCGGGCGCATCATCTCGTTGCTGTCGTCGCCGCACAACCTGACGGCCTACGACGACGAGGGCCTGGCCTGGGCCCATTACCCGCTCGAGCGCACGGGAGACCCCCGCCCGGTCCTCACTGCCTGCTATAAGGACATCGACGACTCCCTGGCCTCGGGGCTGCGCATCCTGGTGCACCAGGACGAGCTGGGTGACCGGGTCATGGGGGTGCTGGCCGGGTACCTCGTCTGGTCGGAGCGGATCGGCAACCAGCCCCAGGCGGTGGCGCTGGTCGAGCACGTCGTCGGGCACGCCATGGGCGAGCCCGGCCGCGAGCTGCTCTCCGAACTGGAAGGCCTGCCGTCGCGCGGACAGGCGCAGTGAGCGACCGCATCGAAATCCGTGACCTGAGGGTCACGGGAACGCACGGCGTGCTGCCCGAAGAGCGTGACCGGGCCCAACCCTTCTCGGTCGACATTGTGGCCTGGGTCGACATGGAGGCGGCCCAGCACAGCGACGACCTGGCCGACACGGTGGACTACAGCGCCCTGGCCCAGGCCGCGGCCGACGTGGTGGCGGGCCGGTCCTACCGCCTGCTCGAAGCACTCTGCGGGCGGCTGGCCAGCGCGCTGTTGATCGTGGACCCCCGGCTCGAGGCGGTCGAAGTGACGGTGCGCAAGCTTCGCCCGCCACTGCCGCTCGATGTGGGTTCGACCGGGGTCAAGGTGCGGCGCGCCCGCTGATGACGGCGTCGGCACGGCCTCCGTGGCGTGCCTTCATCGGGCTGGGATCGAACCTGGGGGACCGGCGCGCCCTCCTGCGCCACGCGGTCGAATCGCTCCGCGCGCACGGCGACGTGGTGGGCGTCTCGCCGCTCTACGAGACCGAGCCCGTCGGGGGTCCCGACGGCCAGGGCCCCTACCTGAACCTGGTGGTGGAGCTCTCGACCACCGACACCCCCTGGGCGCTGCTCGAGCGGTGCCGCGCCCTGGAGGCGGCGGCCGGGCGGGTCCGGACGGTCCGCTGGGGCCCCCGCACGCTGGATGCCGACGTCCTCTGGGTCGAGGGGTGGCAGGTGGACGAGGAGGACCTGACCGTCCCGCACCCCCGCCTGTGGGAGCGGCGCTTCGTGGTGCAACCGCTGGCTGACCTGGCCCCGGACCTGGTGACATCGGACCAGCTCAGAGGCTCTGGTGGCGAGGTGGCCGCTGTGGGTAGTCTGTAGCCGTCGTTATCTTCGATCGTCTGTAGGCGAACGGCACCCGCAAGGGGCTGGAACGCCGAAGGAGGTCAGATGCACTCCATCCGGATCATCGGTCCCGGTCGGGCCGGCACGTCCCTGGCCGCTGCATTGTCCGCGCGCGGCTGGGAGTTCGCCGGCTTCCTCGGGCGCCACGACGAGTTGGCGGGCGCCGCCGACGGCGTCGACCTGCTCGTCATCGCCACCCCGGACGACGCTGTCACCGAGGTCGCGGCCGCGGTCGTCCCATCGCCGGGAACCACGGTGGCCCACCTCTCGGGTTCCCTCGGGCTCGACGCCCTGGCGCCGCACCCCCTGCGGGCGGCCGTGCACCCGCTGGTGCCGCTGCCCAACGGCGAGGTCGGTGCGGCCCGCCTCGGCTCGGGTGTCACGTTCGCCGTCGCCGGGGCGCCGCTGGCACGGGACGTGGTGATCAGCCTGGGCGGCCGCATGGTCGAGGTCGCCGACGGGGACCGGGCGGCGTACCACGCCGCCGCCTGTATCGCGGCCAACCACGTGGTGGCGCTGCTGGGCCAGGTGGAGCGGGTGGCCGCCTCCGTCGGGCTGGATCTCGAGTCCTTCCTCCCGCTGACCCGGGCCGCCGTCGACGACGTGGCCGCCCTGGGCGCCGCACCGGCCCTGACCGGCCCCGCCCGTCGCGGTGACTGGGCGACGCTCAGCCGCCATCTCGACGCCCTGCCCGAGTCCGAGCGCCCCGGCTACCAGGCCGGCGCCGCGCTGGCCACCCGACTGGCCCACCAGGGCGCCGCCATCTCCGGCGGAACGGTGTCCGACGAGCCCGAGCCGGCTGAGCCGGCCGCGGTGTAGGGAGGCCACGATGGAGGTCGTCGAATCGGTCGCCGGATGTCGCGCCGAGCTGGACAGGGCGCGGGCGGCCGGTCGGGTGGTCGGGCTCGTGCCCACCATGGGCGCCTTGCACGACGGGCACACGTCCTTGCTCAACCGGGCCCGCGCCGAGTGCGATGTGGTGGCCGTCAGCATCTTCGTGAACCCGCTCCAGTTCGGTGACCCCGAGGACATCGCCCACTACCCGCGCACGCTCGAGCGCGACCTGGCGGTGTGCGCCGAGGCGGGCGCCGACATCGTCTTCGTCCCGAGCGTGCCCGAGATGTACCCGTCGTGGCCCGACGCCCCTTCGACGACGGTGTCGGTGCAGGGCGTGAGCGAGTCCTGGGAGGGCGCGTCGCGTCCCGGTCACTTCGACGGCGTGGCCACGGTGGTGGCGAAGCTGTTCACCATCACCGGCGCCTGCCGGGCCTACTTCGGGTTGAAGGACTTCCAGCAGCTGGCCGTGGTGCGGCGCATGGCGCGTGAGCTGTCGCTGCCCGTCGAGGTGATCGGGTGTCCCATTGTGCGCGAGCCCGACGGCCTGGCTCTGTCCAGCCGCAACGTGCGGCTCTCGCAGGCCGAGCGCCAGGCCGCCACGGTTTTGTCGCGGGCGTTGGCCGCCGGCCGCGCCGCCCTGGCCGGCGGTGCGTGCTCGGGCGCGGCCGTGAGCCGGGCCATGCGCGAGGTGGTCGGCACCGAACCGCTGGTGACGCTCGACTACGCCGTGCTGGTCGAGGCCGCCCGCCTCACCGAGGTCGGCACCGTGGATGCCCACGATGTCGGCGAACACACAATGCGCCTCCTGATCGCCGCCCAGGTCGGTCCCGTGCGTCTCATCGACAACAGCGACGGCTGGGCCGAGAATGACGACGTCCGTGCCGTACCCGGCGCCACCGACACGGTGCGCCAACTCGAAAGGATCGGGTGAGCCGATGCGTCGCCGCATGATGAAGTCGAAGATCCACCGGGCCACCGTGACCGGGGCGAACCTGCACTACGTGGGCTCGGTGTCCATCGACACCGAGCTTCTGGCGCTGGCGGACATCCTCCCCTACGAGCAGGTGACCGTCCTCGATATCGACAACGGCGCGCGCTTCGAGACCTACGCCATCGAGGGGGAGCGCGGGCAGATCTGCCTCAACGGCGCCGCGGCGCGCCTGGTGCAACCGGGTGACAAAGTGATCATCATCACTTACGCCGACTACGAGCGGGCCGAGCTCGAGGCCTACGTGCCCCGCGTCGTGCACGTCGATGGGCGCAACCGGGTGATCGACGAGGCGTCGGCGCACTTCGATGCCGAGTTCACGCTGACCGAACCGGCGTGACCACCGGGGCGCGGCCCGGGCCCTTCGACGTCCTGGTCCTCGGCAGCGGCGTTGCCGGCTTGTCGGCCGCGGTGCGGTTGGCCGGCCCGGGCGGTCCGTCTCCGTCGCTCGCCCTTGGTGTGCTCACCAAGGGGGTGCTGTCGCAGTCGGCGACGCGCTGGGCCCAGGGCGGCGTCGCCGCCGTGCTCGGAGCCGACGAGGACTCGACCGACCTGCATCTGGCCGACACCTTGGCGGCCGGGGCCGGCCTGTGCGACGAGGAGGCCGTGCGGATCCTCGTGGACGAGGGGCCGGGCCGCGTGCACGAGTTGATCGCGCTCGGGGTCGAGTTCGACCGCGAGGCGACGGGCCTGCTGGCCCTGGCCCGTGAGGGAGGCCATTCCCGGCCCCGGGTCGTGCATGCCGGCGGCGCCGCCACGGGCGCCGAGGTGGAGCGCGCCCTCGTCGACGCGACGTACCGTTCGGCCAGCGCAGTCCTCGAAGGCTGGTTCGCGCTCGATCTCTTGGTCGAGGGCGGCCGCTGCACTGGCGTGCTGGCCCTGCCGCCTGGCGGCGCCGACGGGCCCGTCGAGGTGCGGGCCGACCACGTGGTGCTGGCTACCGGCGGCGCCGGCCAGCTCTTCTCGGTCACGACCAACCCCCCCGAGTCGACGGGCGACGGCGTGGCGATGGCGCTGCGGGCCGGCGTCCCGACGGCCGACGTCGAGTTCGTGCAGTTCCACCCGACCGCGCTGCATCACCCGGCCATGCCCCGCCCGCTGCTGTCCGAGGCGCTGCGCGGCCACGGCGCGCTGCTGCGCGACCGCGACGGCGAGCGCTTCGTCGAGGAGCTGGCGCCGCGCGACGTCGTCAGCCGGGCCATGGCCGCCCGCATGGTCGAGCAGGGCGTGGACCACCTCTGGCTCGATGCCACGGGGCTCGAGCGTTTCTCGGCGCGCTTCCCGACCATTGCGGCGTCTCTCTCGTCCATCGGCCTCGATCCCCAGCGCGACTGGTTGCCCATTGCGCCCGCGGCCCACCATCTCTCGGGCGGCGTGGTCACCGACCTGTGGGGCGCCACGGCACTGCCCGGGCTGTGGGCGGTGGGGGAGGTGGCTTGCACGGGGGTGCACGGGGCCAATCGGCTGGCCTCCAACTCCCTGCTCGAGGGCATGGTGTTCGGCGCCCGCCTGGCCGAGCGCATTCCGTCGGGCGAGGGCGTCCCAGAGGCGAGCGGTGCGTTGCGGGCCGTGCTGGGCACCGAGCCCATCGACGGCATCGGCTGCACCGAATTGGTACAGCCGGCCACGCCGCTCCCGCCGGACCGCGACCGGTGGCCGGGCCCCGACGTGACGAAGCTGCGCGACACGGTGCAGCGCGCCATGACGCGCGGTGCCGGTGTCGTGCGCAGCGCCGACTCCCTGGCCGGCGCGCACGCCGTGGTGGAGGAGGCCGGCGCCGTCCTCGGAGACCCGTCGGCCTCGGTGGCCGCCGGCGAGCTGGCCAACCTTCTCCGCCTGGCCCACGCGTTGTTGGCTTCCGCACTGGCCCGTACCGAAAGCCGCGGCGCCCACGCCCGCAGCGAGTACCCCGAAGTCGTGCCGTCGTGGCGCCGCCGGCTGGTGCACGGCCACGTCCGCCGACCGGAGGGCCATGGCTGACGACGACGCCTACGGGCGGGCTGTCCACGACGCCGTCGAGCGTGCCCTGGCCGAGGATCTCGGTCCCGAGGGCGATGTGACCGCAGCACTGGTGCCCGACGACGTGCGCGCCCAGTTCGCGTTGCGGTCCCGGCGATCCGGCGTCCTCGCCGGTCGCGCCTGCGCCACCGAGACCTTCGCGCTCCTCGACCCCGAAATCGACCTGCGCTGGCTCGCGGACGACGGTGACGAGCTGGCACCCGGCGACACGCTGTTGGAACTGGCCGGCCGATTGCGGCCCATCCTCACCGCCGAGCGCACCGCGCTGAATTTCCTGGGGCGCCTGTCGGGCGTGGCCACGCTCACGGCGCAGTTCGTGACCGCCGCGCATGAGAGCAACCCATCGGTGGAGGTGCTCGACACCCGCAAGACGACGCCGGGCCTGCGCCTGTTGGAGAAGGCGGCCGTGCGGGCCGGCGGCGGGACGAACCACCGTGCCGGACTGTCGGACGCGCTGTTGGTGAAGGACAACCACCTGGCCGGGACGAGCATCGCCGACGCGGTGCGGCGGGCCCGGGCGCTGTGGCCGGGGAAGATGGTCGAGATCGAGTGCGACACCCTGGACCAGGTGGCCCAGGCCGCCCGCGCCGGCGCGGACGCCGTGCTGCTGGACAACATGGACCCGGGCACCGTCGTCGAGGCGATCGCGGTGGCGCACCTGGACGCGCGCCGGCCCATCCTGACCGAGGTGTCCGGCAACGTGACGCTGGCGACCATCGGCGCCTACGCCGCCGCGGGACCGGACCGCATATCGGTGGGTGCGCTGACCCACTCGGCCCCGGTGCTCGACCTCGGGCTCGACCTGCTGTGGACCACGGCGGTCGTCGAGCCGCTGGTCGAAGGGACTTGAACCGTGCTCCTGGTCATTGACGTCGGCAACACCGAGACGGTGATCGGCCTGTACGCGCTCGACGCGGACGACGGCGCTCCGGCACCCGAGGAGAGCATCGGCGTCGGGATCGGCACCGAGCACGACCCGACGGCGCCCCGTGGGCTCACCCACCACTGGCGTCTCTCCACCAGTCCCAGCCGCACGCCCGACGAGCATGCGGTCCTCCTCACCCAGCTGCTCGACCTGGAGGGCCTTGACATCTCCACGTCGGTCTCGGGCATTGCCGTCTGCTCCTCGGTTCCCCACGTCACGGCGGAGCTGCGCCAGATGGCGTCGCGCTGGTTCTCCGAGTTGCCCAGCGTGGTGCTGGGCCCGGGAACGAAGAGCGGCATGCCCATCCTGTACGACAACCCCAAGGAGGTCGGCGCCGACCGCATTGCGGACGCCGTCGGCGCCTACGACCTCTACGGCGGCCCGTGCGTGGTCGTCGACATGGGCACGGCGACGACGGTCGAGGCCATCAGTGCCAACGGCGAGTACATGGGTGGCGCCATCACGCCCGGAGTCGGGGTCAGCCTCGATGCGCTTTACCAGTCGGCGGCCGCCCTGCGCCGGGTGGAGCTCGTCGAGCCACGCAGTGTCATCGGCCGCTCCACCGTGGAATCGATTGAGTCCGGGACCCTCTACGGCTTCGCCGGACTGGTCGATTCGCTGGCCCGGCGCTTCATGGAGGAGCTCGGCCCCGCGACCGTGGTCGCGACGGGAGGTTTCAGTTCGCTCATTGCGCCGTATTCGGACACCATTGAGCACGTGGAGCCCTGGTTGACCCTGCACGGCCTGCGCATCGTGTACGAGCGCAACGTCCCCTCGTGAGCGAGCCGTCCGTGAGTGAGCCGCCCATGAGTGGACCGGCCGGCTCGCCGGTCCCGCAGGACATCCCGTACCGCTTCGACCGCACGCATGAGACGGCGGACGTCGTCGGGACCTGGTCGGCACTCGAACCCGGTGAGGAGTCGGGCGTCACCGTCGGGGTGGCCGGCCGCCTCATGCTGCTGCGCAAGCAGGGCAAGGCGGCCTTCGGCGAGCTGCGCGACGCGTCGGGAGTGGTGCAGCTCTTCGCCCGCGCCGTGGTGACCGCACGTTTCGAGGAGTTCGTGAAGCTCAACCTCGGGGACTGGATCGGTGCCACAGGCGAGGTGATACGGACCCGGCGCGGCGAGCTGTCCGTGCTCGTCACCGAGTGGGTGCTGCTGGCCGGGGCGCGGCGAAACTTCGGCGACAAGTGGCACGGCGTCAGCGACGTCGAGACGCGTTACCGCCAGCGCGAGGTCGACCTGTGGGCCAACGAGCGCTCGCGCCAGCTGCTGCAGATGCGCAGCGACGTCGTGCGCCACATGCGCCGGCGCCTGTGGGAGCAGGGCTTCGTCGAGGTGGAGACACCGTTGCTGCATCCCATCGCGGGCGGAGCGACGGCGCGCCCGTTCGTCACGCACCACAACACGTTCGACACCGACTTCTACCTGCGCGTGGCGCCCGAGCTCTACCTCAAGCGGCTGGTCGTCGGCGGCTTCGACAAGGTGTTCGAGATCGGCCGCAGCTTCCGCAACGAGGGCATCTCGCCGCGCCACAACCCCGAGTTCACGACGCTCGAGCTCTACCAGGCCTACGCCGACTACAACGACACCATGGTCGTCTTCGAGGAGCTGGTGGCGGGCCTGGCCCTCGATGTGCTCGGCACCACGAAGCTCACCTACGGCGGCCGCGACCTCGATCTCACGACGCCGTGGCGCCGCGCCACCATGAGCGAGCTCGTGGCGGAGGCCACCGGTTTCGCGCTCGACGTGCGCTCGCCGCGCCAGGAACTGGTGAAGGTGGCGAGCGAGGTCGGCATCGAGGTGGAAGCCGGGTGGGGACCGGGCAAGATTCTGCTGGAGATCTACGAGAAGACCACCGAGACCGGGCTGTGGGGACCGGTCTTCGTCATCGACTACCCGGCCGAGGTGTCACCGTTGGCGCGGCGCCACCGCGACGGGCCCGACCTCGTCGAGCGCTACGAGCCGGTGGTGGCGGGCCGCGAGTTGGGCAACGGGTTCACCGAGCTGATCGACCCCGACGACCAGCGTGCCCGTTTCGAGGAGCAGGCGGCCAAGGCCCGGGCCGGGGACGACGAGGAGTCCGCGGTGGTGGACGAGGACTATCTCCGCGCGCTCGAGTACGGGTTGCCCCCGACCTCGGGGTTCGGGCTCGGCGTCGACCGGCTGCTGATGCTGCTCGGCGACGTCGCCAACATCCGCGAGGTCATCGCCTTCCCGACGCTGCGGCCCGACCGGGGCTGACAGCCGGAATTCTTCACCCGTTCTTAAGGTGCAGCGACACTCTTCACGGGTCCCTTACAGGTTCCGAACATCCGGTACTCATACTGGGACTGTCGTCGAACGGCGGCGGTGCGCAACGAACGCACAAAAGTCTGAGGAGGACTCATGTTTCGAAGGATCATCGCAGGGACGGCAGTGGCAGGAGCGCTGACGCTGGGACTCGCCGGAGCTGCAGGCGCCGCGACCGGTACGACCGGCTCGACCGGCAACACGGGGACCAACGCTCCGGCGATCACGTCGTCGACAACAGTGTGCTCGCTGCTCCCCAAGATCGAGGCACGCGTCCAGAAGGTTGAGAGCAAGCTCGCCGCCGATCTGCCCAAGGCGCAGGCAGCCGAGGCCAAGGCCAAGGCCGCCGGTCACACCAAGCTGGCGGACCGCATCGGTAACCGGATCACCAAGATTCAGGACCGGGAGACCAAGGCCAACGCACGGCTGGCCAAGCTCTCGTCAGAGTGCGGTTCAGGCGGGACTGCCGGCTAAGCGGACGACCACCCGTTGATCCGTTGAGCGTCCAGGTCAGTCTGGAAGGTCGCTGAGCAGATCGGCCACCAGTCGGGACAGCCCCACCCGCAGATCGGGTTGGCTGATCCCGACGGTGGCCTTCTGCGCGTCGTCGACGTAGCGCCTCGCCGTATCCACCGATTCGGCGATGCCGTTGGAGGACATCACGATGGAGCGCGCCTTGTCGCGTTCTGGCTGGGCCAGCGGCACGCCGAGCAGCGCCCGCAGATCGGGCCCCACCTCGGGCTCGGCCAGGGCCACCAGGGCCGGCAGCGTGTAAATGCCCTCGGCCAGGTCCTGGCCCGCCGGCTTCTGCAGCTGGCCGTCGCTGGCGGTGACGTCGAGGATGTCGTCGCGGATCTGGAAGACCATGCCGAAGCAGTGTCCGAACTCGGTGCAGGCGTCGACCTCGGCGGCCGGGAGGCCTCCGGTCAGCGCTCCGATGCGGCACGACGTCGCGGTGAGCGCAGCCGTCTTGCCGCTGATCGACGCGAAGTAGTCTTCCCGGCTGCGCCCGGTCTGGAAGGCGGAGCGCACCTCGGTGACCTGGCCCTGGCACAGGCGGCCCAGCGTGAGGGCGAGCAGTTCAGCGATGTCGACGCCGAGGCCGGCGGCGATGGCGGCGCTGCGGGCCAGCAGGTAGTCGCCGGCGACGATGGCCACCAGGTTCCCGAAACGGCTGTTGACGCTCTCGACATTGCGCCGGATGGTTGCCTCGTCGATCACATCGTCGTGGTACAGCGAGGCCAGGTGGACCAGCTCGACCGCGACCCCGCCCATCAGGTCGTCTTCGGTGGGCTCGCGGCCGCCCCCGGTCGCGGTGGCCAGGGCGAGCAGTGGCCGCAGGCGCTTTCCGCCGGCGGCGATCAGGTGGGTCGTGACCTCGTCGAGGAAGCCGTCCCCGCTCACCACGGAGGCGGTGAGCAGGGGCTCGAGTTGCCGCAGTCCCTCTTGCAGGCGGGGCAGGCCGAGGGCCTCTGTCGGGTTCACTGATGCAAACGTTAGGGCACAGGTGCGGAATGCCGACAACTACCAGGTAGAAGGGTACGTGGGAAATCCCGCCGAGCCAGGTTCTCATGGTGGATGCGGGACCCGAGGCCTGCGGCGTGATGGACTAAGGCCACAGGTACACTGAGCCGAGAAGCAAGAGGAAACAAGGAGAGGCGGTCAGGGTGTTCGAACGTTTCACCGACCGGGCCCGGAGGGTGTTGGTGCTGGCGCAGGAGGAAGCGCGCCTGCTCAATCACAGCTTCATCGGCACCGAGCACATTCTTCTCGGGTTGATCCACGAGGGGGAGGGCGTCGCTGCGAAGGCCCTCGAGTCTTTGGGGATCTCGCTCGAGGCCGTGCGCGAGAAGGTGGAAGAGACGATCGGCATGGCCGGCACCGCGCCGAGTGGCTCGCCGCCGTTCACGCCGCGCGCCAAGAAGGTGCTGGAGCTCTCGCTACGCGAGGCGCTGCAGCTCGGCCACAGCTACATCGGCACCGAGCACATGCTGCTCGGACTCGTCCGCGAGGGCGAGGGCGTTGCCGCCACCGTCCTGGTCAGCCTCGGGGCCGACCTCGGGCGTGTGCGCCAGCAGGTCATTCAGCTCATGTCGGGCAACCAGGGCAAGGAGTCCGTGGGGGCCAGCCAGGGCTCGAGTTCGGGCGACAACCCGTCGGGCTCGCCGGTCCTCGACCAGTTCGGCCGCAACCTGACCCAGCTGGCGCGTGACGGCAAGCTCGATCCCGTCATCGGACGTGCCAAAGAGATCGAACGCGTGATGCAGGTCCTGTCGCGCCGCACCAAGAACAACCCCGTCCTCATCGGCGAGCCCGGTGTTGGCAAGACGGCCATCGTCGAGGGGCTGGCGCAGCGCATCGTCGCCAACGAGGTGCCCGAGACGCTGACCA
>Ga0307374_10002504_pt1 | contig 32552 bp, 37 predicted proteins | sample OX3MG_FD_202532 | JGI IMG/M metagenome (GOLD analysis project Ga0307374, IMG submission 202532) | Soil microbial communities from Risofladan, Vaasa, Finland - OX-3 | ecosystem: Environmental > Terrestrial > Soil > Coastal area > Acid sulfate soil | place: Finland: Risofladan, Vaasa | collected... | reverse complement strand
AAGGCCGCACTCAAAGGCCGGATACATGACCGCTCCAGACCGTGCGCCGCGAACACCTTCGCCTACTTGCCGAAACGGGGCTGTCCATACACGACGGCGATGATGGTCAACCCTCCGCGAATTAGCCCTTTCGCAACCCGACCGCATCGCCGTGTCGGCACGGTGCTCGGCCTTTGGCCCCGAGCGCGCCTTTGCGCGCTATGGCTGGCCGGCGCCGCCCGCGTCCAGGATGGCGTGGGCCGCTTGGACGTCGCGGCGGATCTGGGCCAGCATGGCTTCGATGGGCTCGAACTTCTCCTCGGGGCGCAGGAAGGCGACGAGGTCGGTCTCGATGGTCTCGCCGTAGATGTCCTCGTCGAAGTCGAACAGCCAGACCTCGAGGCGCGGCTCGACGAGGCCGGTGGTGGGATTGACGCCGATGTTGGCGACGCCGCCCAGTTCGCGCCCGTCGCGAAGGCGCGTGCGGGTAGCGTAGACGCCGAATCGCGGCGCGACATATTCGCCGAGCTGCACGTTGGCGGTGGGGATGCCGAGCTTGCGGCCGAGCTGGCGTCCCTTCTGCACCACGCCCTCGATGGCGAAGGGCCGGCCGAGCAGCGCCGCGGCGTGTTCGGGACGCCCCTGGCGCAACGCGTCGCGGATCGCGCTGGAAGAGATCTTGGTCCCGTCCCCGGTCTCGACCGGCTCGGCGACGGAGACCGAAAAGCCCAGGGCCTGGCCATAGCGCCCGATCGCCGCCGGATCGCCGGTTCGATCCTTGCCGAAGTTGACGTCGAAGCCCACGGCCACGTGGCGAACCCCGAGGCCGCCCCAGAGGATCTCCTCGACGAAGGCGCGGTCGGTGAGGCTGGCCATCTGCTGGCCGAACGGCAGCAGGTAGAGGCGCTCGGCGCCGAGACGCTCGACGGCCCTGGCGAGCTGGTGCGGATTGGTGAGGCGAAACGGCGGGCCGCCCGGATGGAACAGCGCCCGGGGATGCGGCTCCAGACTGACGACGCCCAGCGGCGCATCGAGGCGCCGCGCCGCCGCGGCGGCGTCGGCGATCACCTGCTGGTGGCCGCGATGCACGCCGTCGAAGTTGCCGAAGGCGACCGCCGCCGCGCGATCGGCCGGTCCAAGTCCCTGCCAGTGATGATAGACGGCGAGCGCCATCAGGCGTCGCACCGGATCGGGGCCATGCCAACGCTCCTTCGGCGGTTCGAGCGCGACGCTTGTAGCGCGTTCGCCGCCGATGGCGAGAGCTTACCAGGCAAGCTTGGCCATGGCGTAGCGCGCCTGCGCCCCTTCACCAGCGAGGAAGGCGGCGGCCGCGGCGGGATCGAGATCCCCGGCCGGCGTCAGCGTCTCCTGCGCGTGGATGCCGGCGCCGATGAAGAGGGCGTCGAGGCCCTGGGCGGCGGCGCCGGCGAGATCGGTGGCCACGCCGTCGCCGATCGCGAGGACGCGCGCCCGCTCGGGCGGCCGGCCCAGGCGCTCGGCCACGGCGGCGAGGCAGACGTCGTAGATCGGCGCATGCGGCTTGCCGGCCATCTCCACCGCGCCGCCCAGGGAGGCGTAGAGGTCGGCGAGCGCGCCGCCGCAATAGACCAGCCGGTCGCCGCGCTGCACCACGCGGTCGGGGTTGGCGCAGATCATCACGAGGCCGCGGCGGGCGGCGCGCACGAAGCGCTCCCGGTAGTCCTGCGGCGTCTCGCGCTCGTCATCGACAGGCCCGGTGCAGGCGATGAAGGCCGCCTCTTCGAGCCCGGCGAACCCAAGGCCGAGACCCTCGTAGAGCGGCGCGTCCCGCTCCGGCCCGATCGCCCAGGCTGGCCCCGGTGCGCGGGCGGCGAGCAGGGCGCGGGTGGCGTCGCCGGAGGTGACGAGCGCATCGTAGGCGGCGCGCGGCACGCCCAGCGCGTCCAGCTGGCCCCTCACCTGGGGCGAGGGACGGGGCGAATTGGAGATCAGGATCACCGGCCCGACGCGGCCGCGCCACTGCGCCAGCGCCGCGCCGGCGACGGGAAAGCTCTCGCGCCCGTCATGGACGACGCCCCAGACGTCGCAGAGGAGCGCGTCGTAGTCGGCCGCGAGTTCGCCAAGCCCCTGGATGGATTGCATCATGCCGGCGCTTTGGCCCTGCGCCGGGCGAGCCCGTCAAGCTCTAGCCCGCGGCGCGGCGGCGCAGGGCGGCCTGGATGAACTCGGCCGGCGGCTCGGTCTCGGCCAGGACCGCGTCGCGGATCGGGCGCGGCTCGCCGAACAGATGCCCCTGGCCGAAGCCGATGTTGAGGTCGAGCACGTCGACCACCTCGCGCTCGCTCTCCACCTTCTCGGCCACCAGCTCGACGCCGTGGCGGCGCGCCAGATGGGCGAGGTCGGCGGCGGCGAGACCGGGGAGGGCCTTCCAGGCCAGCACCCCGCCAGCCTCTTCCAGTCCGCCGAGCAGCACCGGCGCAGCGATCTTGACGAACCTGACGTCGGCGCGGGCGAGATCCTGGAAGTCGAGGTCGAGCCTGGCGACCTTGTCGATGGAGAAGTGGAAGCCGAGGTCGGCGAGCTTGGCCATGTTGCGCGCTTCCAGCCGCCCGCGGGTCTCGAAGGCGCTCTGGCCGAGTTCGAAGATGAGCGCGTCGGCGAGGTCGCGGTTGGCGCCGAGAAACTCCATGAACGGCGGGAAAAACGCCTCGTCGCCCAGGCTGGCGAGCGAGATGTTGCAGAAGATGCCGATCTTGCGGTCCTGCCGGGCGAGGCGCCGCACGATCTGGACGCAGCGGAACAGCAGGAGGTTGTCGATCGCCGCCACCAGTCCCCCCGGCTCGGCGACGCTGAGGAACTCCGCCGGCATCAGCACCCGGCCGGTCTCGTCCCTGAGCCGCGAGAAGCTCTCGTAGAACTGGGTGCGCCGCTGCGGCAGACTGACCACGGCCTGCAGATAGAGGTCGACCCGCCCGGCCGCGAGCGCCTGGCTGACGGTCTCCAGGAGGGCGCCGGACTGGGGCGAGGTCTCGCGGCCGCGCGCCCGCGCCACCTGGCCGCTGAGTTCGGCCTCGAGGCGCTCGCCGATCTGGTGCACCACGTCCTCGAGCAGCTGCACCTCGCTGGAAAGCTCCTCGGAGCGGCGCAGGGCGTCGTCGACGGCGGCCTCGACCTCGGCGGAGAGCCTGGTCTCCAGCTTGCCCAGGCGCGCGGCGACGGCGCGCTGGGCGTCCAGCACTTCGGCGATCTCGAGGCTCGAGGCGCGCAGATCCAGGCTGCGGGCGGCCAGGGCGTGCACGGCGAGCGCCAGGGCGAGCGCGCCGGCGAAGGCGGCCATGCCCGCGCCGGCGCCGGCGCCGAAGCCCCAGGCGACGACCGCGCCGATCAGCGCCAGGCAGATGTAGGCGCCGACGAGCAGCGCCGTGGTGAGCTTGCGCACCTGAGCCCCTCGGAGGCGAATCGCTTGGCGGGCAGTATCACGCCGAGGCGCGCCGCAAGTCGAATGGTTAAAGCGCCGCCCTCGGCCGAGGCTAGCGCGTCGGAATCGGCTTCTCGCCGCGATAGTCGTAGAAGCCGCGGCCCGACTTGCGGCCGAGCCAGCCGGCCTCGACGTATTTCACCAGCAATGGGCAGGGACGGTACTTGGAGTCGGCGAGGCCGTCGTAGAGCACGTTCATGATCGCCAGCACGGTGTCGAGGCCGATGAAGTCGCCCAGTTCGAGCGGCCCCATCGGGTGGTTCGCGCCCAGCCGCATGGCGGTGTCGATGGCGTCCACCGTGCCGACGCCCTCGTAGAGGGTGTAGATCGCCTCGTTGATCATCGGCACCAGGATGCGGTTGACGATAAAGGCGGGAAAGTCCTCGGCGTTGGCGGTGGTCTTGCCCAGCGACCTGGCGAAGCCGACCGCGGCCTCGTAGGTGCCCGCGTCGGTGGCGATGCCGCGGATGATCTCCACCAGCTTCATCACCGGCACCGGATTCATGAAGTGCAGGCCGATGAAGTGCTCGGGCCGGTCGGTGGTGGAGGCGAGCCGGGTGATCGAGATCGAGGAGGTGTTGGAGGCGAGCAGGGTGTGGCTGTCCAGGTGCGGCTGCAGCGCCTTGAAGATCTGCTTCTTGACCTCCTCGTCTTCGGTCGCCGCCTCGATGGCGAGGTCGGCCTTGCCGATCTCGTTCAGGGTCTCGACGGGGCGGATGCGGGCCATGGCCTCGCGCTTGTCGATCTCGCCGACGACGCCGCGGGCCACCTGGCGCGACATGTTGCGGTCGATCAGCCTGAGGGCGTCGTCGATCCTGGCGCGCGCCAGATCGTTCAGCAGCACTTCGTAGCCTGCGAGCGCACAGACGTGCGCGATGCCGCTGCCCATCTGGCCGGCGCCGATGACGCCGACCGTCTTGATATCCGCCATTCTTTGCCTCGGGTGCCGTTGCGGCGCGTCCCCACACGCGCCGCCCAGCCGGTTCTCTAACATGATACGCCGCGCCGCCGCCAAGATATTGCTGCGATGCAGCGGACCGGCGCCGTTCGGCCCGGATTAAATCGGAGTCATGCAACACACGGTACCTTGCATAAGAGACTACTGGGCGCTAGGCCATGGCGCGTCAGTGCGAGAGGACCGATGCCGGAGAGCGTGGACGTTCAGCTGAAGAAGGGGGCGCTCGATCTCTGCGTGCTGGCCTTGCTCTCGCGCGCGGAAAGCTACGCCTACGAGATCGCCAGCCGTCTCGCCGAGGCGATCGACATGGGCGAGGGCACCATCTACCCGCTGATGCGCCGCCTGCAGTCGGATGGGCTGGTGGAGACCCATCTGGTCGAGTCCCCCGCCGGTCCGCCGCGCAAATACTACCGGCTGACCGGCCAGGGCCAGGCCAGCTTCGCGGCGCAGAAGCAGGCCTGGCGGGCCTTCGCCCAGGCCGTCGACACCATACTGGGAGAGAGCGGCAATGACGCGTGAAGCCTTCATGGCGCGGCTGCGCCAGGGCTTGAGGGGCCTGCCCGAGCAGCAGCTCGCCGACATCGCCTCCGACTACGACGCCCACTTCGCCGAGGGCGCCGCGGCCGGCCGCAGCGAGGCGGAGATCGCCCAGGCCCTTGGCGATCCTGACCGGCTGGCGCGCGAGCTGCGCGCCGAGGCCGGGCTGAAGCGCTGGGAATCCAGCCGCAATCCCGAGGCGGCGGCGGCGGCGGTGTTCGCGGTGCTGGGCCTGGGCGCCATCGACCTGATCTTCCTGCTGCCGATCCTGGTGGGGGTGGTCAGCGTCATCTGCGCGCTCGCCATCGCGGCGGTGGCGGTCTTCTTCGCCGGGGCCGTCGTGTTCGCCGCCGGCCCCTTCGCCCATCCGTTTCCCGGCGTCGGCGCTGCCCTCCTGGCGGGGCTCGGCATGATGGCCGGCGCCGTCTTCGGCGGCTCGGTGCTGACCCTCGTCTCCATCGGCCTCGTCAACCTGCTGGTCTGGTACGGGCGGCTGCACTTTCGGCTGCTGAAGCCGGCCATCGACCCCGCGCCCGCCGCCGCCAAGGAGTTCGCCCGGCCATGATCCGCACCTTCCTCCTCATCGCCGGCGCGAGCTTCGTCCTCGCCGTCGCCTGCCTGTCCGGCGCCGCGGCCCTGGGCGCGGGAAATTTCTGGCGTCACCCCTGGGGCGACGCCTGGATCTTCCACATGCACGATCGCGACGGCTGGCGCGGTGCGCCCTGGGGTTCGCCGGCGGCGTCGGCCGAGGACGGCGCCTCGGCGACACGCGAGATCGCCTGGACCGGCGGCGACGCTCTCGACGTGGAGGCCCCCGCCAACATCCAGTTCACTCAGGCGCCCGGGCCCGGCAAGCTCGTGGTGACCGGCCCCAGGTCGGTCATCGATCGCCTGACGCTGACGGGCTCGCGCCTGGAGCTCGACGGCGACGGCGCCGGCCGGGTCGGCATCGTGATGACCGCGCCGAACGTCAGCCGCTTCACCCTGAGCGGCGACGACAGCCTCTCGCTCTCGGGCTTCGACCAGAGCGAACTCGATCTAGACATCAGCGGCGACGGCGAGGTGACCGCACAGGGGCGCGCCCGGGCGGTGCGGCTCGATATCTCCGGCGACGGCGAAGCCGATCTCGCCAGGCTTGCCGGCCAGGACGCCGAGGTGGACATCAGCGGCGCCGGCCGCGCCACGGTCGCCCCCAGCGCCAGCGCCAGCCTGCGCATCTCCGGCGATGGCGAGATCGACCTCCTCGGCCACCCGGCCAACGTCTCCAGCGACGTCTCGGGCGCCGGCAGGATCGTGGAGCAGGGGGCGAGCGCGAGGACGCCCTGAGCCCCCCGTACCCAGCGGCCGGGCATCCGGCGGGGCGCCTACTTGCCGACCTGGGCGAGGGCCTGCATCAGCTCGGGGACGGCGGTCTTGTAGTCGGCGACCAGGCCGTAGTCGGCCACCTGGAAAATCGGCGCGTCGGCGTCCTTGTTGATGGCCACGATCACCTTGGAGTCCTTCATGCCGGCCAGGTGCTGGATGGCGCCGGAAATGCCGATGGCCACGTAGAGTTCGGGCGCAACCACCTTGCCGGTCTGGCCGACCTGGTAGTCGTTGGGGGCGTAGCCGGCGTCGACGGCGGCGCGCGAGGCCCCCACCGCGGCGCCGAGCTTGTCAGCGAGCGGTTCGATCACCCTCTGGAACTCCTCGGCCGAGCCCATGGCGCGCCCGCCCGAGACCACGATCTTGGCGCCGGCGAGTTCGGGCCGTTCCGACTTGACCACTTCCTGGCCGACGAACCGGATCCTCGCCGGCGCGGCTGGCGCGGCGATCTTCTCGATCGCGGCCGAGCCTCCCTCCGCCTGCGCCTTGAAGAGGCTGGAGCGCACCGTGATCACCTTCTTGGCGTCGGCCGAGCGCACCGTCTCCAATGCGTTGCCGGCGTAGATCGGCCGCACGAAGGTCGAGGCGTCGATCACCTCGGTGATGTCGGAAAGCTGCGCGACGTCCAGCTTCGCCGCGATCCTCGGCGCGATGTTCTTGCCCTGCGAGGTCGCCGGCGTCAGCACCGCGTCGTAACCCGCCATCAGCGGGACGACGAGCGCCTCGAACGCCTCGGCGAGACCCTCGCCGAGCGCGGCGCTTTCGGCGAGCAGCACCTTGCGCACGCCCTGGATCCTCGCCGCCGCCTCCGCCGCCTCGCCGCAGTCCTTGCCGGCGACGAGAACATCGACCTCGTTGGAAAGCTGCTGGGCCGCGGTCACCGTCTTGTGGGTGGCCTCGCGCACGTGGACGTTGTCGTGGTCGGCGATGACGAGCACGGCCATCAGATCACCCCCGCTTCGTTCTTCAGCCGCATCACCAGGTCGCCGGCGCTATCGACCTTGACGCCCGCCTGTCGCCTGGGCGGCTCGGTCACCTTCAGCACCGTCAGCCGCGGCGCGGCATCGACGCCGTAGCTGGCGGCCTCCTTGACGTCGATGGGCTTCTTCTTGGCCTTCATGATGTTGGGCAGCGAGGCATAGCGCGGCTCGTTGAGGCGCAGGTCCGCCGTCACCACGGCCGGTAGGTCGAGCTCCAGCGTCTGCAGGCCGCCATCGACCTCGCGCGTCACCCTGGCCTTGCCGCCGGCGATCTCGATGCTGGAGGCGAAGGTCGCCTGCGGCCAGTCCAGCAGGGCCGCCAGCATCTGGCCGGTGGCGTTGTTGTCGCCGTCGATGGCCTGCTTGCCCATCAGCACCAGATCCGGGCTCTCCTCGGCGATCACCGCCTTGAGAAGCTTGGCCACGGCCAACGGCTCCGGATCGGCGTCGCTCTGGACCAGGACGCCGCGATCGGCGCCCATGGCCAGCGCGGTGCGGATGGTTTCCTGGGCCTGGGCGACGCCCACCGACACCACCACCACCTCGTCCGCGACGCCCTTCTCCTTCAGCCGCACGGCCTCTTCCACGGCGATCTCGCAGAAGGGATTGATGGACATCTTGACGTTGGCGAGGTCCACGCCGGTCCGATCGGCCTTCACCCGCGCCTTGATGTTCGAATCGATCACCCGCTTGACCGGGACCAGAACTTTCATCGCGCCCTTCTCATCCTCGCCCGGACTGGATCGCCCGATCGGCCAAATCGTCGCGTCAGGGCCAATAGCGCCTTGCGCGGGCTTTGCAAGCCGCCCAAGTCCACGGATGCCCCTGGCGCCTGGAGCCGGCTTCCGCGTCAGGGGCCACGGGTCGCCCGGCGGCCCTCGAGTGGAAATCGCCTGATGTTACGCATCCTGACCCGCGTCCAGATCGCCTATCTCTGCCTGTTTTTCCTGGTGTGCGCGGGCATGTTCGCGTTCCAGGCGCTGCACGTCTGGCCGATCGAGCGCTGCGAGCGCCACGGCGGCTGGTGGTCGGCGAAGTATCGCATGTGCGCCACGCCGATCCCGATCTGGCGCATCACCGGTCACGGCCCCCGGCCGGCGGCGAAGCGGCCCTGATCAGCGCGTGGCGCCTGGCGCCCACAGGACGTCGCCCCGGCCCTGGTCGTTGGCGTGGCGGGCGGCCACGAAGAGCAGGTCCGAGAGGCGGTTGAGGTATTTGAGGCTCTGCGGCCCCACCGCCTCGCGTTCGCCGAGCGCCACGCTGGCGCGCTCGGCGCGGCGACAGACGGTGCGTGCGAAGTGCAGCGCCGTCGCGCCCGCCGAGCCGCCGGGCAGCACGAACGACGTCAGGGGCGCCATCGGCTCGTTCAGCTGATCGATCTCGCGCTCCAGCCGCTCGACCTGGCCCTCGACGATCCGCAACGCTGGCCGTTCGGCGCCTGCGGGCGGCGTGGCCAGATCGGCGCCCAGATCGAAGAGCTCGTTCTGGATGCGCGCCAGCATCGCGTCGAGCGGCGCATCGCCGGCGAGCGCGCGCCGCGCCAGGCCGACGGCGGCGTTGGCCTCGTCCACTGCGCCCAGCGCCTCCACCCGCAGGCTGGCTTTGGACACCGGTTCGCCGGTGGCGAGCCGGGTGAGCCCGCCATCGCCGGCGCGTGTATAGATTCGGTTGAGCGTGACCACGACGCGCTCCCCTATCGGCCGTGCAGGCCCCACCAATAGGCGGCGGCGAGCACGAGGATGGCGGTGAACTGCAGCAGCACCCGCAGGCGCATCAGCCGGTTCGACCACGAACGTCCGAAGTCGCCGCCTTTCATCAGGGCGTAGATTCCGACGCAGAGGGTGGCCGAAACCGCGACCAGCGACAGCGGCAGGAGAATATGGAAGACCTCGCGCATCGAGCACGGATGCTAGTCGCATCGGCGCCGCCAAGCCATCCCGTCTCGGGCGCGCCCCCGTCTCGAGCGTGCCTTGGGGCGCGTCCCGGTCGCGTGGGAGGCGTCGGGACATCCCTTGCGGTGTGGCAATTGCGCCACTAGATGAACGTGATCAACGAATCACGTCGGGACGCGCCCCTCCGCAAACGGGACTGGGCTGGAACGGCTGCGTCAGTTTGGCGCGCGTCGGCTGGCCACGAAGCGATGCTCGCCGAGCGCGTGTAGCTGCTCCCACGGCCCGCGGAACGGACTTCATTGAACGTGTTCGTTCAACTTCTATCTGTCCTCGACCAGACCCGCTTCTGAGCGAGGATGCCCTGGCTTTCGAAAGGCGCCCTCATGCTCGCCGCGCTCCCAATCCACTTTGGCGATCCCGACGTCCGCGGCTCCGGGCCGGAGTGCGGACGATGAACCAGATCGCCATCGGCGGCTTGCGCTCCGTCGCCCAGGTGCGCCGTCCGACCCGGCGGGCCCTGGCCAAGCAGCGGACGCGCGAGAAGATCGCCGCCGCCGCCCGCACGCTGTTCACCGAGCGCGGCTACGACGGCGCCACCATCCGCGACATCGCCACGGCGGCAGGCATGTCCACGGGCGCCGTCTTCGCAAATTTCACCGACAAGTCCGACCTCTTCGCCGAAATCGTCGTGGCCGAACGCCAGGCGCTCGTCCAGGTCATGGGCGACGCCGCGGCGGCAAAGCCGCCGCTCGAGGCGATCCAGGCCATGTTCGAGGCGGCCGCCGAGCGGCATCTGGGCGATCTGGCCCTGTTCCGGGCCACCATGAGCGCCATTTGGTCGACAGGCCTGGGCGAACTGGTGCGCAACCGCTTCGCCCGCGCTGCGGTCGGCGACGTGCTCGGGCCGTGCCTGCGGGCCGGCGTGGACTGTGGCCTGCTTCGCGGCTCGACCGACCTGACGCTGGTGGCCGACATGCTCTGGGATTGCTATGTCTCGGCCATCCGCCGCGCCGCTCTCGAGGGCGCGGGCGGCGAGGCGGTGAAGCGGCGGCTGAGGGATGAGATCCAGATCGTCCTCGCCGGCGCGCGTCAGGCTCAGGGGCAGCTTTCCGGACCGTAGCCGCGGCCGGGAGGCGGCAGGGGGACCAGGCTTGGGCGGACGCGAGGCGCAGAAGGCCGACACCCGGGCACGCGTGCTGGCGGCGGCGCGCGATCTCTTCGAGGAGGTCGGCTACGACGAGACCACGGTGCGCGCCATCGCCCGGCGCGCCGGCGTCTCGGTGGGCAGCGTCTTCACCGGATTTTCCTGCAAGGCCGACGTGCTGGGCCAGGTGATGGCCGAGCGCCTCGCCGAACTCTACGCCGAGATCGAGCGGGTCGCGCCGCATCTGAGGGGCTCGACCGCCGACCGCTGCCGCTCTCTGTTCGCCTTGTTCTATGCGTTCGAGCTGCGGCGTCTGCGCCTGTTCCTGGCCTTCCTCGCCTCGGCCTTCGACTGGCGCGCCGGCGGCGCCGGGTCGGGCTTCGGGGCCAACAAGCGACTGCGCGCCATGGTCCGCGGCTGTCTTGCCGATGGGATCGCGCGCGGCGAGGTCCGCGCCGACGCCGATCTCGATCTCATCATCGATGTCCTCGTCGCCGCCTATGCCTGGAACTATCGCACCGCCGCCGGCGACGACGGCGATGTCGCGCGCCTCACCGCCTTGATGGACCGCCAGATCGGACTGGTTTTCGAGGGCCTGGGGCCGCGCGCCTGACCTCGCCGGAATCATCGCTTGCCTGCCGCTGCGGCAACTGGGCGCGGTGCCGGCTCCGGTCCGCCGGAGGGGAGCCAGCCGCGTGATCACCGTTCATCATCTCAACCAGTCGCGCTCGCAGCGCATTCTCTGGCTGCTCGAGGAGCTGGAGCTGCCCTACGAGATCAGGTTCTACCAGCGCGACGCCACCACCAACCTCGCCCCACCGGAGCTGAAGCAGGTCCATTCGCTCGGCAAGTCGCCGGTGATCACCGACGAGGGCCGCACCATCGCCGAATCGGGCGCGATCATCGACTACCTGGTGCGCCGCCACGGCGGCGGCCGATTGCAACCCGCGCCCGACACGGCCGACTACGACAAGCACCAGGAGTGGCTGCATTACGCCGAGGGCTCGGCCATGCTGCCGCTGATGCTGAACCTCTATACGACGCGGCTGGGCGAGGCGGCGCAGCCGCTGAGAGAGCGGATCGACAGCGAGATCGCCAACCACCTCGGCTATGTCGATGCGAGCCTCGAGGGACGCGACTATCTGATGGGCGAGACCCTCACCGCCGCAGACGTGCAGATGAGCTTCGTCGGCGAGATCGGCCGCGCCTTCGGCCGGCTGGGCGACCTCGGGCGGCTGGACGCCTGGGTCGGGCGCCTGCACGCCCGTCCCGCCTACCGTCGCGCCCTGGAGCGCGGCGGCCCCTACGGCATCGGCCAATAGCGACCGCCCTATTCCAGCCACCCCTCGAGAAAGTCGAACACCGCGGCCTTGAAGAGCGCGTGCGGGATGGCCGAGAAGTGGTCGCAGGCGGGAAGCGTCGCGGATCTGGCGCCGGGAATGGCGTCGGCGAGCGCCTGCGGGTCGCCCGCCATCTCGTCGCGCGCGCCGGCGACGACCAGCGTCGGCGCGGTGATGGCGCCAAAGGCGTCGCGCCTGATCGCCGGTGCGACCGCGCGGTCCTGCGTGAACGCCGCCAGCGCCTGGCGATCCTCGCCCTGCTGCTCGGCGAACAGCCGAAAGCCCCTCATGGTCGCATCCTGGATGGTCTGCGGATCCTCCGCGGCCATGGCCTGCGCCATCGTCATGGCGCCGCCCTCGGCGCTGCGCGGCGGTTCGAACATCCGCCCGCCGACGCCGCCCACGATCAGGTTGCCGACGCGCGCCCCATGCAGGAGCGCCATCTGCAGCGACAGGTGCGCGCCCATCGAATAGCCCATCAGGTCGGCGCGGCTCAGCTCGAGGTGGTCCATCAGCCCGACGATGTCCGCCAGGAGTTCGGCGCCCGCGTAGGCGGACGGATCGTGCGGCTTGTCGCTCTCGCCGTGGCCGCGCAGATCCAGCGCCACCGTGCGCCACCCCTTGCGCTCGAAAGCGCCGTACCAGCCGAGCCGGCGCCAGTTCTCGGCGCGACTGGTGGCGAAGCCATGCACCAGCAGCACCGTCCCGGCCGCGCCCGCGGCGGGCTGGATGTCGTCGAAAGCGATGCGCGCGCCGCCGCGCAGGAACCAAGCCATGCGCCGACCCTAGCCGCAGTTCAGGCCGCGCGCCAAGAGCGGCCGCTCCGGCCTGTGGCCGCTCCGCCCGGCGCCGCTCCGAGGGGCGCCTCCCGCCACACCCTCGCTCCTTCCCCGCGAGCGGGGACCGCCGCGCAGCCAGGCGCGGGGGTGGAAGGGGCGCGACGAGGCGAGCCATGGCGCGTCGCCCCGGACGGCTAGCGCCGCCTTAGCGCGGGGCGCCGCGGGGTTACCCTGGGCGCGATCGAGCAAGGCCGCATCCCGCGAGCCCGCCGTTCAGACGAGGATGATCCCCATGAGCGAACCAGCCGCCCCCGAGTCAGTCACCCCCGAGTCAGTCACCCCCGAGCCGCTCGTCCCCGAGCCGCTCGCCCCCGAGCCGCTCGTCCCCGAGCCGCTCGCCCCCGAGCCGCTCGCCCTTGAGCCTGGCCCGGCGCGATACCAGAACGGCCGCTTCGGACCAGGCAATCCCGGACGGCCGCTGGGATCGCGCAACCGCATGTCCAAGCGGATCGCGCTGGGCATCCTCTCCCACTATCAGGCCAACGAGGCCGAGATCCTGGAGAAGCTGAACCGGTTCTTCTTCCCCGAATACATCCGCCTGATCGGGCGCATGCTGCCGCGTCCCCCGGCGGCGGATGCGCCCGACCTGGAGACGATGAGCCCCTTCGACGTGGCGCGCGTCACCGCCGAGGTGCGCCTGGCGCTGGCGCGGGTCGAGGCGGGCGAGGCCTCGCTCGCCGAACTGGAGGCCGCCCTTTGCGGCGCGGTCGCGGCCACCGTAGACTACGATGCAAATACGGTCGGCGCCGGCGCATGGTGAGCGCCGCCATCGCCTCCGGGCCGGCGAGCACCGCCGGCCCGGGCGCCGTAGACTACGGTGCGAATACGGGTGGCGGCGGCGGGGGCGCCTCGCGAGTGACCGCTCCTGCCTCCGGCGTGTTCGGCGCCATGTTGTGGGGGATCGATTTGGCGGGAGGGGCCCATGGGCGAAAATGCACCCGCGGAGACGCCGCGGCGCTCGAACATCCAGGCCGTCGGCGCCTGCGTCTGCGGCGCGGTGCGCATCGAGATCGACGTGCCCGCGGTCTGGGCCTGGCACGATCATTCCGCCGCCAGCCGCCGAGCCCAGGGTTGCGCCTACGCGACCTACGTTGGCAGCTGGAAGAGCCGGTTTCGCGTCCTCGAAGGCGAGGCGCGGCTGCGCCGCTACCGGGACCCGCAGAGTGGAACCGTGCGCAGCTTCTGCGCCGACTGTGGCACGCCGCTGCTCTACGAGCGTCCGCGCGCACCGCGGATGGTGAACATCCCGCGCGCCATTTTCGCGACCCGCACCGGCCGCGAGCCCCGCTACCACGTCGGCTTCGACCAGATGGCCGACTGGACCTGGACCGGCGGAGCGCTGCGGCCTCTCGAGGGCTATCCCGGCGTGTTGCACGAGCGGCCGAGGCGGAGGAAACGGGCGCCGGGGTCTGCGGCGAGCGGCGCGCCCTAGCCTCGCCAGGCCGGGGCTCGGCGAGGCGCCCAATGGGCGCATGACGGACGGCGGCGGCGGGCGCATAGTCGGGCCGAGAGCGACGGAAGGAGCCGCCGATGACCTATGCCCCCGCGACCCGCGCCTTCTACGATGCCGACAGCCACGTCATGGAGCTGCCGGACTTTCTCAAGGCCTATGCCGATCCGGGGCTGCGCGAGGCCATCCCCGAGGTCAGCTATGCGGCGTCCGTCGTCACCGACGAGGAGGTGGCCGTGATCGTCGGCCAGGGCGGGCGCCATTCGCCCGAGCACGTCGCCGCCCAGATCGCCCTCGGCGACAGGCTGATAGAAGCGTCCAAGGAGATCCAGGCGCTGGGCGCCTTCGACGGCGCCGACCGCTCCAAGGCGCTCGACCTGCTGGGATTCCGCCGGCAGCTGGTGTTCGCCACCCACAGTGTCGCCATGCCGTTCTCCGCCAGCTCCAGGCTCGACCCGGCGCTGCGCTACGGAGCGGTCCGCGCCCACAATCGCCACATGGCCGAGTTCTGCGGCGCCGATGCGCGCCTGATGGGCGTCGCCATCGCGCCCCTCGACGATCCGGATCTGGCTCTGGCCGAGCTCGACTTTGCCCTGGAGGCGGGTCTCGCCGCCGTCTGGATCCCGCACCGCCCTTGCGGCGAGCGTTCGCCTGGCCACCTCGATTACGACCCGTTCTGGGCGCGGCTGGCGGCGAGCGGAACGCCCTTCGTGCTGCACGTCGGCGGCGCGCCGCTGCAGCTGGCCAGGGCCTGGATGAACAACGGCCGCGCCCCCACCAAGGACTGGCTCGGCGGCGGCGAGAACCTGCGCACCAAGGACATCGCGCTGCTGCACCAGGGGCCCGAGACCTTTCTCTCCATGCTGGTGCTGGACGGCGTGCTGGAGCGCCATCCGGCCCTGCGCGGCGCCTGCGTCGAGCTGGGCGCCGGCTGGGTTCCCGAATTGCTGCGGCGGCTGGACTGGGTGGCCAGGCACTGGAGCCGCAGCGACGCCAATCTGCAGGGCTTCGCTCGGACGCCCTCGCGCCAGATCGCCGACCAGCTCGCCTTCACCCCCTTCGTCTTCGAGGCGGTGGGCGCCCTCATCGACCAGTCGAGCCCGGACCTCTATCTCTTCTCCACCGACTATCCGCACATCGAAGGCGGCCGCAATCCCATCGCCCGCTTCGAGGCGGCCCTCGGCGACCGCGGCGAGGCGGTGCGCGACCGGTTTTATGCGGAGAACTTCCTGCGCATCTTCCCCAAGGCCCGGGCGCACTGACGGGCGCGGGCGCGCCGCCTGGGCAACCGGCGGAACGCGCGACATTCCGATGCGTTTTCTCGCGGCGCGAACATGTTGTTGAACCCGTAACCGGATCGCCTATATGCTTCGCCCCAGCGGTTGGGAGACCCGCCGTAGCGGGTCGTTGGGGCCTCGTGCCCCGCCCGGCCGCCTTCCGGCGGGGCAATGCACTTCCTCTATCTCGATGATTCTGGCTCAGTCGGCTCCGCGGCCGATCGGCATCTTATTCTTGCAGGGGTGGCTGTCGCTGAAAGAGCGCCTCACTGGTTCTCCCAGGAACTTGACCAATTGGCGGAGCGCGTCTGGCCGGACGATCCACAAGGCCTAGAGTTCAGGGGATAGGATATGCTCCCGGGCCGTCGCCGCTGGCGGGGCATCGGGCGCGACGAGCGGGAGAGCGCCTACTGCGAGGCGCTCACGATCCTGGCGAACGACAGGGTCCGACTGTTTGGCGCCGCCATCCACAAGGCGGCGATCGCACCAAACGACCCCATGGAATATGCCTTTGAACAGATGGCGAGCCGGTTCGACCAGATGCTGGGGCGACTCCATAAGGCAGGCGATACCCAGCGCGGGCTCATAGTTCTGGACAAGTCATCCTACGAGACTTCGCTTCAGAAGCTTGCGGTTCAGTTCAAGCAGCGCGGGCATACATGGGGCAAGTTGCATAATATTGCCGAGGTTCCGCTATTCGTGGACTCCAAGGCCACGCGTATGGTGCAGTTGGCAGATCTAGTGGCCTATGCGGTGCGGCGCTACTACGAGCAGGGGCAAAGCAAGTACTTTGATATCATTCGGCGTCGCTTCGATGCCGTGGGCGGCGTGATTCACGGACTCACGCACCACACCCCGCAGGGGGCCAACTGCAATTGTGCGCCTTGCCGACAACGGACCGCGCGCTGAGGCCGTCGCGGGCGGCTTCGTGGCCGATCTCCAAGCGAGCGCGAGAGCCGCGCCGCCTCAAGTCCCCGTCGAGCCGAAGCCGCCTTCGCCGCGGGCGGTGGCGTCGAGGCTCGCCACCTCGCGCCACGCGGCCTGGGCCACCGGCGCAATGAGCAGCTGGGCGATGCGGTCGCCGCGGCGGATGACCACGTCCTCCTCGCCGAGGTTGACGAGGATCACCTTCACCTCGCCGCGGTAGTCGGCGTCCACCGTGCCTGGCGCATTGAGGCAGGTGACGCCGGAGCGCGCCGCAAGGCCCGATCTTGGCCGCACCTGACCCTCGAAGCCGGGCGGTATCGCCATGGCGAGGCCGGTCGGCAAGGCATGGCGCTCGCCGGGGCGGAGCGTGAGCGGCGCGTCGGCGGGGATGGCGGCGCGCAGGTCCATGCCGGCGGCGTGCCGGGTCTCGTAGGCCGGCAGCGGCAGGTCGGCGCCGTGAGCCAGGCGCACCACCGCGACCACGGGCGTCACGCCCTCGGACGTCACGCCAGGGCCTCGGCGATCCTGAGCGCCAGCCGCTGGGCGACCTCGGCCTTGGAGCCGCGTGGCCAGGCCTCCACGCCAGCCTCGCTGAAGAGCCGCACCTCGTTCTCGTCGCCGCCGAGCACGCCTGGCCGACTGACGTCGTTGGCGACGATCCAGTCGCAGCCTTTGCGCTCCAGCTTGGCGCGAGCATGGCGCTCGAGGTCGTGGGTCTCGGCGGCGAATCCGACGACCAGCCGCGGTCGCGCTGCGCCCGGCGCCGAGAGCTGCGCCAGCACGTCCGGCGTCTCGACCAGGCTCAGCGCCGGCGGGCCGTTCGGCGTCTTCTTCAGTTTCCGGTCCAGGACCGCCGCCGGACGCCAGTCGGCGACCGCCGCCACGCAGACGGCGACATCGACCGGCAGGGCGGCGCGGCAGGCCGCCAGCATCTCCTCGGCGCTCTCCACCGGCACGCGGGCGACGCCGGAAGGGATGGCCAGCGCGGTCGGGCCGGAGACCAGCGTCACCTGCGCCCCTTCGGCCGCCAGCGCCGCGGCGACGGCGTAGCCCTGCTTGCCGCTGGAGCGGTTGGTGATCACCCGCACCGGGTCGATCGGCTCGGCGGTCGGGCCGGCGGTGACCAGGGCGCGCCGGCCGGCGAGCCGTCCGAGAGGCGCACGCTCCAGCCGGGCCACGATCGCGGCGAGGATCGCCGGCGGCTCGGCCATCCGCCCGGGGCCGAACTCGCCGCAGGCCATCGATCCCTCGTCGGGACCGACGAAGGCGACGCCATCGCCGCCGAGCCTCGCCAGGTTGCGCTGGGTCGCCGGGTGCAGCCACATGCGCACGTTCATCGCCGGCGCCATCAGCACGGGCTTGTCGGTGGCGAGGAGGACGGTGGAGGCGAGGTCGTCGGCGAGCCCCGCGGCGGCCTTGGCCATGAGGTCCGCCGTCGCCGGGGCGACCACCACGAGGTCGGCCGAGCGGGAAAGCTCGATGTGGCCCATCGCAGCCTCTCCCACCAGGCTGAAGAGGTCGCTGTGGACCTGGTCTTCGCACAGCGCCGCCAGCGACAGCGGCGTCACGAACCGGCTTCCCGCCTCGGTGAGGATCGGCCGCGCCGCCACGCCGGCCTTGCGCAGCAGGCGCGCCAGCTCCAGCGTCTTGTAGGCGGCGACGCCGCCGCCGACGATCAGGAGCACGCGCGGGCCCACGTCGAAAACGCCTCCAGGAAATCGGGGCCGCTCATAGCGCGAAGGTCCCCCCTAGACAAACGCCGCAAAATGTTCTTTCTTTGTTCCGTGACGCCCTTGGACGGGCGAAGGGACTGGGGAAATAGAGATGAAACTGACCTTCCTTTTCGGCGTGGCGGTCGCCGCTATCGCGCTCGCGGCCTGCGACGCCGGACCATCGGCCACCAGGGCCACCACGACCACGGCCGAGGGGCAGGCTGCGCCGGCCGACCCGCGCGACGCGCCGGTGCCGATGGTGAACGGCAAGCCCCTGTGGGCCGCCAACCGCAAGCATACCGCCGAGGAGAACGCCGACTATCAGTTCGGCAAGAACGGCAAGGACTTCGGCGCGCTCACCGAGGCCGACTACGTGGCCAAGGCGCACGCCTTCGTGGATTCGCCGCCGGCCGGGGTGCAGAAGATCGAGCGCTCGAACGGAGACGACCTGCTCTACGACGCCCAAAGCAACACCTTTGCGGTGGTGACCAAGGCGGGCGCGCCGCGGACCATGTTCAAGCCGCGCGCCGGCGCCAACTATTGGAAGGAGCAGCAGACCCGCGCGGCCGACGAGGCCAGGGGGGAAAGCTCCCAGGGTTAGCCAGGGCGCAGCCGCGCCATGTGTCCGCGCCGCATCAGTGCGGCGCGAGAAGCCCGAGGGCGATGGCCAGAGCAAAGGCGATCGCCGACGCGGCCGCGCCAAGGGCGAACCAGGCGAAGCTGCGCGCCCCGGCGCGGCTGGCGTGGGCGCCTTCGGCGCTCCGCGCCGGGGCCGTCGCGCGATCCGCCGCGGAGTCTGGCGGCGCCGGCTCGAGGCTGTGGGCCAGCGCCGAGACGGCGGCGCGGACGTCGCGGCCGAGGTCGCGCACCTGGGCCGCCGGCGAGAGCTCGCGGACGATCCAGCGCCGCACCACCGGTTCGGCGGCCGCCCAGATGTCGTGGTCCGCATCGATGCGCCGAGCGACGCCTTCCACCGTCACCATGGTCTTCTGCAACAGCACCAGCTCGGGTCTGAGGCGCATGTCGAAGAGCGCGGTGATTTCGAAGAGCTGAGCCAGCAGGCGGCTCATGGAGACCTCGCTGGCGCGGCGGCCGAACAGCGGCTCGCCCACCGCCCGCAGCGCCTGGGCGAAGGCGGCCGGGTCATGGTGGGCCGGCACGTAGCCCGCCGCGAAATGGGTGGCCGAGACCCGGGCGTAGTCGCGCCGCAGGAAGCCCCAGAGGATCTCGGCCAGGTAGCGCCGCTCGGATGCGCCCAGACGCCCGACGATGCCGAAATCGACCGCAGTGAGCCGGGCCGGCGGCTCGACGAACAGATTGCCCTCGTGCAGGTCGGCGTGGAAGACGCCGTGGTCCAGGGCCTGGGCCAGGAAGGCGCGCACCAGGTTGTTGGCCAGCGTTGGCCGGTCGAGGCCGCCGACCGTCAGGGCCGCCGGGTCCGACAGCGGCGTTCCAGGCGCCCACTCAAGGGTCAGCACGCGCCGGGCGACCCCGTCCCAGACCACCGCCGGCGCGCGCATGTGGGCGTCGCGCGACATGATCGCGCGCAGCTCGTCGGCGCCGGCCGCCTCGAAACGCAGATCGAGTTCGAGCTCGAGCGCACGCACCACCGTGGCGGCGAAGGCGACGGGCTCGAGCCGCCGCGCCGCCGGCGCCCAGGCCTGCACCAGCCGCGCCGCGGTCAGCAGCGCCGCCGAGTCGGCCGCGACGCGCCGCTCGATGCCTGGCCGCAGCACCTTCACCGCCACCTCGCGGCCGCCGACGAGGCGGGCGCGGTGCGCCTGGGCGAGCGAGGCGCCGGCGGCGGCGGGCTCGAAGCTCGCGAACACCGCCTCGAGAGGCTTGCCGAGCGCGGCGGCGACCTCGGCCCTCGCCCGCGCCACCGCGAACGGCGCCAGCCGGTCCTTCAGGCGGCCGAGATCCTGGGCGTAGTCGAGCCCGAGAATGTCGGCGCGGGTGGAGAGGAACTGGCCCAGCTTGATGGCCACCGGCCCCAGGCGCTCCAGCGCCCGCGCCAGGCGCTCTCCGGGACGGCCGGTCCGGGCCTCGCGGCCTTTGGCGAGGCGCAGGGCCCAGGCCAAGGCGCGGACCGGCGGCGGCAGGGCGGGGTCGAGTTCGCGCGGCAAAAGCGCGTCGGCGCGGACGAGGACGAGGGCCGCGCCCGCAAGACGCGCATAGGAGCCGACGCCCACGGCCTAGATCGCCCAGCCCTGATGCAAAGCGACGACGCCGGCGGCGAAGTTGACGAAGGACACCTTTTCGAAGCCGGCCTCCCCGATCAGCGCCGCCAGCGCCCGCTGATCGGGAAACCGGCGGATGCTCTCCACCAGGTACCGATACGCCTCCGCGTCCCCGGCGACGCCACCGCCGAGCCGCGGGATCACCTGGAACGAGTAGGAGTCGTAGATCGGGCGCAGCGCCGCCGGCTTCAGCCTGGAGAACTCCAGGCACAGGAACCGTCCCCCGGGCCTCAGGACGCGCCGCGCCTCGGCCAGGGCGGCGGGAATGTCGGCGACGTTGCGCAGCCCGAAGCCGATGACATAGGCGTCGGCGCAGGCGCAGGCGAGCGGCAGGGCCTGGGCGTCGCCGACGCACCAGGCGATCTCGGGCTCGGGGCGCCGCGTCCGCCCCGCCCGCAGCATCGGCTCGCTCAGATCGAGCGCCAGCACCTTCGCCGCCGCGCCGCCTCGCCGCCTTTGCGCGCCCCGCGCCAGGCGCACGATCCGTCGCGCCAGGTCCCCGGTGCCGCCGGCGCAGTCGATGATCACCTCGCCCGGCTGCGGGTTGAGCCGGACGGCGGCGGCGTCCTTCCAGAGACGGTGCGCGCCGAGGCTCATCAGGTCGTTCATCACGTCGTAGCGCCGCGCCACGCGCTCGAAGACGCCGCGCACCAGGGCGGGCTTCTCCGCCCGGTCGACATCGCGGAAGCCGAAGGGTGCGCTCATGGCGTCCGTCTTAAGGGCAACGGCGCCGCCCGCCAATCTCAGCGCATGCCTCCGGTCCGGACCCCGTGCGTCTCACGCCCGATCCAGTCGGCGATGGTCGCGAGCGCCGACGGCGCAATGGTCTGCTCGATCTTGCCGTACTCCGAAGGCACGCCGGTGGTCGCGGTCTGGAAGAGGTGGTTGAGGCCGGGCAGCTCCAGCACGGTGGCCCTGCGATCGCCGGCGAGCGCGCGGCGCAGCGCCGGAATGTTCTCGGCCGCTGGAACCTGCAGGTCCCTGGAGCCGATCAGCGCCAGCACCGGGATGCGCAACCGCATGAGCGCCGGCGCCGGGTCGTATTTCAGGAAGAACCGATACCACGGAGACGCAGCCGCCCTGGCCTGGGCGTCGGCCATGGCGGGCGCCATGCCTGCAGCCTTCAGGACCGCCGCGGCGCCGGCTTCGGCGGCGGCGCCGTCCTTGGCCGCCATCACCGCGTCGAGAAAGCGCCGCTCCACGGCGGCGTTCTGGGCCAGGGCCGCCGGCGTCGCTCCGGCCGCCTTGGCGATGTCGTGCGACTGGGCCATGATGATCTGGTCACCGGGGATCGCCGGGCCCGCCATCAGCACGATGAAGGCGATATCCGGATCGGCGAGCGCGACCATCGGGGCGACCTCGCCGCCCTCGCTGTGGCCGATGAGCCCGATGCGCCCGGGATCGATGCTGGGCAGCGTCCTCAGATAGGCGGCCGCCGCGTCCGCATCGGCGGCGAAATCGGTGCTGGTGGCGCCAGCGTAGTCTCCCGACGAGCCGCCGACGCCGCGCTTGTCGTAGCGAAGCACCGCGACGCCATGGCGTGTCAGATAGTCGGCGAGCACCAGGAAGATCCTGTGCCCGAACACGGTCTCGTCGCGGCCGTGCGCGCCCGAGCCTGCGATCAGCACGACGGCGGGAAACGGGCCAGACCCCCGAGGGATCGTCAGGGTCCCGGCAAGCCGCACCTGGGCGGCGGCGTTCTCGAAGCTCACGTCCCGCACATGGTAGGGGAAGGGCGGCGCCGGGGTCTGCGGGCGGACGGGCCGGATCACAGCTTCGCCCGGGGCGCGGCGCACGAAGGTGATCGGCAGGCCCGACCATGCGCCGGTCAGGGCCTCGTCGTCCTTGGTCAGGCGGCCTTCGAAGGCGCCCGCGGCGCCCTTGGCCGCGATGCGGACCTCGTCGCCGGTCACGGTCACGGTGGCGGGCAGCCCCGTCGCGCCCTGATCGGGGCTGTCGAGGCTGGCGACGGTCTTTCCCTGCTCGGCATGGACGTGCAGGATCAGGCGCAGCGTCAAGGCGCCGGTATCGAGCTTGCCCTCCCAGTCGCCGCGAAGCCGCGTCAGGCGTCCGCCGCCGCTCTGGGCGCAGGCGGCCCCGCCGATCGCCGCCCCCGCGGCCAGAATCGCAAGCCAGCGCCAGCCCGACATCACGTCTGCCTCCAACGGTTGCTCCGCATGGCCAGCCTACGCCGGGGCGGCGTGCTTCTGTCCGGACACGTCGGCGGACACCGACGGGCTGGTAAAGGCGATCTCATAGCCGTCGGGGTCGCGCAGGACGATCTCGTCGAGCCCGTAGGGCTGCGCTTCCGGCTCGGGCGCATCATGGCCCTGGGCGCGCAGCCGGTGCGCGAGTTCGCGCACGGACTCGACGCCGAAATAGATCACCGCCTCGGTGTAGTGCGGCCGCTTCAGCCGCCGGGCCGGGTCGCCGCCGCGCGCGTTCAGCATGAGATGGACATCGCCGGAACGCAGATCGGCGAAGGCGAGCGCCCCTCCGATGGGTAGCGGGTGACCACCTCAAACCCGACGCCATCGCGCCAGAACGTCAGTGAACCCTCGATGTCCGCCACGTTCAGCAGCGGCCGGCAGGTCTGCATGATCACCTTCGCCTCCCGATGGCGCGTCCTCGCCCGAGCCCGAGCTTACGCCCCGGCGACGCATCGTCCAGGGGCCGGTCCGGGCGCCGCGCGAAACCATTCCCAGCCTCCGTCGTCCCGCGCTAGGGAAGGGCCATGCCGGAATTGCCGGAGGTGGAGACGGTTCGGCACGGCCTCGAGCCGGTATTGGCGGGCGCGCGGCTGGTGCGCGTGGAAGCTCGCCGTCCCGACTTGCGCTTCGTGTTGCCGGAGGGCTTCGTGCAGCGGCTCACCGGCGCGCGGCTGGAACGGCTGGCGCGGCGCGGCAAGTATCTGTTGGCGCCCACCGACCGCGGCGAGACCCTGGTCATGCATCTGGGCATGACCGGCCGCTTCGAGATCGAGGGCGCAACGGCGCCGAGCCGTCCGGCTCGCTTCGTGCTGGCCGCGCCGCCAGATCCGCGCCATGCGCACGTGGCGTTCGCCACCGAGGCGGGCGCGAGGGTCACCTTCTATGATCCGCGTCGCTTCGGCTACATGGGGCTGATCCCGAGCGAGGCGTTGCCGGCGCATCCCTGGTTCGACGGCCTCGGTCCCGAGCCCCTGGGCGACGGCTTCGATGGCGACTACCTCGCCGGCGCCTTCAAGGACAGCCGGCGGCCGGTGAAGAGCGCCCTCCTCGATCAGCGGGTCGTGGCGGGGCTCGGCAATATCTACGTCTGCGAGGCCTTGCACCGGGCGGCAGTCTCGCCCACGACTGCGGCGGGCGCCCTCGCCAGGCCGAAGTTGCGGCGCCTGGCGCGCAGCGTGCGCGCAGTTCTGGGCGAGGCGATCGAGGCCGGCGGCTCGACCTTGCGCGACTATGCCGCCGCCGACGGACGCCTGGGCTATTTCCAGCACAGCTTCGCCGTCTATGGCCGCGAAGGCGCCTCCTGCCCCAGGCGCGGCTGCGCCGGGACGGTGCGCCGGATCGTCCAGTCTGGCCGTTCGACCTTCAGCTGCGGCGCGTGCCAGAAGTGAGACGCTCGGCCGCCGGCGGCGTCTGGCGCGGGTCGGGCGTTCTCCTGGCCGCCGTCCTGGCGCTCGGACTGTCGAGGCCGAGCTTCGCCAGGCCGCCGATATGGATCGTGCATGGCGGCCGCGGCGTCGCCGTCCTCTTCGGGTCGATCCACCTGCTGCCGCCTGGCCTCGACTGGCGAAGCGCCGCACTCGACGCCGCCATCGCCCGGGCGAACGAACTCTGGTTCGAGCTGCCGATCACCGCGGCCAGCGACGACGAGGCAGAGGCGCTCTCGCGAGCGCGAGGACGCCTGGCGGGGGGCCGCACGCTCGCCTCCCTGTTGACGCCGCGCGCCGCTGGGGCGCTGCAACGCGCAGCCCTGAAGGTGCGATGCCCGCCGCAGGCGCTGGCCCCGATGCAGCCATGGCTGGCGGAGCTCACGCTTTCGGTGGCCGAGGTCGGCCTCGATGGGGCGACGGCCTACAACGGGGTCGAGGAGCAGATCCAGGCCATCGCGCCGATCGGCGCGAAGCGCCGCGCCTTCGAGACGGCTCGCCAGCAGATCGACATTCTGGCTGGCGCCGCGCGCCAGGACCAGGTTGCCTCGCTGAGCTTGACCGTTCATGAGATCGACGACGAGCCTGGGGTCTACCGACGCATCGTGAACGACTGGATGACGGCGGACCTGCCGGCCCTGCGCCGCGACGCCCTCGATCCGCTCGCGGCCGCTTCGCCGGCGATCTACGCGCGGCTGATCACTCGGCGCAACCGGCGCTGGACCGAGCGGCTGAAACGGCGCCTGCGTCATCCGGGGCTGATCGTGGTAGTGGTCGGCGTCGGGCACCTCGTCGGTCCCGACGGCCTGCCGAGCCAGCTGCGCGCCCGCGGGTTCGACGTGGAAGGGCCATGACCCCGCGCTGCTCCAAACCTGCGCGATGCTCCCGGCGCGCCCAAAGCGCGCGCGCCGCATTGACCCTGCAAGGGGCGCTGGCGTATATCGCCGCCTCCCGTTTTCGCGGCGCCGCAGGTTTGGCGCCGATCCGAGGCTGCCACATGGCCAACAATCCCGGCGCCAAGAAAAGCGCCCGCAAGATCCAGCGCCGCACCGAAGTGACCAAGGCCCGCCGCTCGCGCGTGCGCACTTTCGTGCGCAAGTTCGAGGAGGCGCTCGTCGCCGGCGACGCCGCCGCGGCCGGAACTGCCTTCGTCGAGGCTCAGTCGGAACTGATGCGCGCCGTCGGCAAGGGCGTGATTCACAAGAACGCCGGCTCGCGCAAGGTGTCGCGCCTGGCGGCCCAGCTGAAGAAACTGCAAGCCGCCTGAACCGCGGCCGTCGGTTACACCGCTGAATCTGCCGGACTTTCAGCGTCGCCCACGGGATTGGCGCGAGCCTCGCCCTGGGCGTTGTTCTGCAACCCCTGCGGCGCATTGGCTCAGCCACGATCCTGCCAAAATTGGATTTCCCTTTGCTTGTTTGGGAATGGCGCTTGTCAATCGATTTTTCGTTTCCGGCGGTCGAGATTCGGCGTTGACGGGCATGGGCGCCGGCGTAGTGTCGGCCTCTCAAAAGCATTTCACATTGTACGGATGAACGGCGGCGGGGCGTGAGTGTCCGCCGGACGAGGGGGTTTGTGCGTGCTCGAAGGACGTTTCAGCCGGCCCGAAATGGGGCGGGACGGCTGGCTTTCATCCTTGGACGGATGAACGCGCAGGATCGGGATGGGGCGAAATGGCGAGCAAGGGATTGGCGGACATGGCGTCCGTGACGCCGGCTGGCGCGGTGTGGGTGAAGGCGAGCCACGCCCTGAAGACGGAGCTGGGCGAAGACACCTTCGGCTCCTGGCTGGCGCAAGCCTCGCTGGGCACGAGCCTCGAGGGCGAGCTGTGCCTGGTCACGCCGACGGGCATCGCCCGCGACTGGATCCGCCGCTATGCCTGGCGCAGGATCGGCGAACTCTGGGCCGCCAATGATCCGGACGGGCGCACCCTGAAGCTGAAGTCGCGCGTCGAGTTCGAGACCGAGGGCGGGGAACCGCTCGCCCGTCCGCTGGAGATACAGGCCGCCGAGCCGATCTCCACCGACAGCCCGGTCATCGCCCCGCTCGTCGGCGTCCGCCCTTCCAGGACGCACGGCCTGCAGGAGCGGTTCACGTTCGACACCTTCGTGGCCGGGCCCTCCAACGAGTTCGCCGGCGCAGTGGCCCGTCGCGTCGCCTCATGGGCCGATGGCCATTTCAACCCGGTGATATTCCACGCCGCCTACGGCTTTGGAAAGACGCACCTCCTCAACGCGCTGGCCTGGGAAGCCATGCGCACGGCGCCGGACAGGAAGGTCGTCTATCTCACGGCCGAGCGTTTTCTCTCCTCCTTCGTGCGCTCGCTGATGGAGAAGCAGACGGCGGCCTTCAAGGAGGAGCTGCGCTCGGCCGACCTGCTGCTCATCGACGACGTTCACTTCATCGGCGGCAAGCAGTCGACCGAGGAGGAACTGTTCCACACCCTGGCGGCCCTGATGGAGGATGGCCGGCGCGTGGTCTTCTCCGCCGACCGGCCGCCGGCGGCGCTCACCGAGATCGACGCGCGGCTACGCTCGCATCTCTCGGCGGGCCTCGTCTGCGGCATCGAGCCGGCGGACCGGGCGCTTCGCCTAGGCATCCTCGAGCGCAAGGCCGCGCTGCTTTGCCGGCAGCAGGGGATCGCCGCGAGTGTCGGCCACGATATCCTGAAGTTCCTCGCCGATCGGTTCACCGACAGCGTGCGCGAGCTGGAGGGCGCTCTCAATACCCTGATCGTGCGCGCCGGCGCCGGCGTCGCGGGGCTCACCCTCGACGAGGCCCAGGCGTTCCTGCGTCCGCATCTGCGCGGCGGCGAGAAGCGCGTCACCGTCGACGACATTCAGAAGGCCACGTCCGAGCATTTCGGGCTGAAGCAGTCGGACCTGCTCTCCGAGCGGCGCACCCGCTCGGTGGCGCGGCCGCGCCAGGCGGCGATGTGGCTGGCCAAGCAGCTCACCACGCGCTCCCTGCCCGACATCGGCCGCAGGTTCGGCGGTCGCGACCACACCACGGTGCTGCACGCAGTGCGCCGCATCGAAGCGCTGCGCGCAGAAGACCCCCAGCTCGCCCGCGATCTCGAGGTGCTGACGCGCAAGCTGCGGGGCTGACGCCTCCGCCCATCGGCGACCGGACCAATCCAGCCCGGTGCGCTGGCCGCGCCGGTGGGTCGTCAGCATCTTCGGCTAACCAAATTCGGCGCTGCGGCGGCCGACGCGCCGTCTCGACGTCGCGTCCCTTGACATCCCGGCTGCGGACGCAAATCATTTCGATGATCGGTCCCATATTCCCGTGAATGGAACAACTGTCGCTTGTCGGAAGCCCTCGATCCCGTCCGCGCCCCGTCGAACTCAGACCTGGAGTCCGTGGGGCTCGTCATTCGGCTGCTGGAGTTCCTCGCCGGATCGCGAGCGCCGCGAGGAGTCAGCGAAGTGGCGCGCGCGCTCGACATCTCCAAGCCTCGCGCCCATCGGCACCTGCGCGCCCTGGTGCAGCGCGGCTATGCGCACCAGGATGCGCGCACCGACGGGTACGAGATCGGCGTCAAGGTGCTGGCGCTGGGCGAAGCCGTGCGTGACCGCTTCGACGTCGCCGCGGCGGTCCGGCCGGGGATGGCGCCGCTGCGCGAAGCGACCGGCCTGGCCGTGACCGCTTCGGCCCTCATCGAGGGCCAGGTGACCATCGTCGAGATGATGCAAGGCAAGAGCCTGATCGAGTTCGGCATCCGTCCCGGCGCGCGGCTCGACTTCCACGCGTCCGCCCATGGCCTGATCGCGCTCGCCTACGGTCCGGCGTCGCTGATCGACGAGGTGCTGGCGCGCCCGCTCACGGCCTGGACTGCCAGCACCAGGACCGATCCCGCCGCCGTGCGTTCCGATGTCGCGCAGGTCCGCCGCCAAGGCTGGGCGACCGCGGTGGACGCGGTGCAGATCGGGGTGAACGCCCTCGCGGCGCCGGTGTTCGACCATCGTGGCGACTGCAAGGGCGCGCTCGCCCTGGTCGGCGCCACCCAGTTCATCGCCCAGGCGCCCTCCGACCGGCAGATCGCGCTGGTGACCGCCGCCGCCGCCGACGCCTCGCGCCGCCTCGGCTGGGTCGAGGCGCGGCCATGACCTACTCCCTGGCCGTGGACATCGGCGGCACCTTCACCGATGCGGTGCTGCGCGGCGGCGACGGCTCGCTGACGGTCGACAAGACCCTCACCACTCATCACGACCTTCTCGAAGGCTTCTTCCGCAGCGTCGACCTCGTCCTGGCCAAGGCGGGGCTCGGGCCGGAAGCGATCGACGGCGTGGTGGTGCACGCCACCACCCTGGTCACCAACGCCCTCATCGAGCGCAAGGGCAAGCCCACCGCCCTCGTCACGACACGCGGCTTCGGCGACGTTCTGCCGATCCGCAACGAGCATCGCTATGAGATGTACGACCCGCAGATCGAGTTCGCCGAGCCGTTGATTCCGCGCGAGCTCACTTTCGAGGTGGACGAGCGCATGCTCGCCGACGGCGAGGTGCTGCGCGGCGTCGATGCGCGCGAAGTGGAGGCGCTGGTCGCGCAATTCCGGGCGGCGGGCGTCGCCTCGGTGGCCATCTGCCTTCTGAACGCCTACCGCAACGGGGTCAACGAGCGGGCGATCGCGCAGGTGCTCCGCGCCCAGGCGCCCGAACTCTATCTGTCCCTGTCGTCCGCCATCGCCCCGCAGATCCGGGAATATCCCAGGGCCTCGACCACGGCGATCAACGCCTACGCCGTTCCGATCACCGAGCCCTATCTGCGCGGGCTCTCGGCGGGTCTGCGGCGGGCTGGCGTGGCCAGCCGGCCGCTGATCATGCTCTCCAGCGGCGGCGTCGTCGGCGCCGAGGTCGCCGGCCGCAATCCGGTGCGGATGATCGAGAGCGGTCCGGCGGCCGGCGCCCTGGCCGCGGCCTTCTTCGCCGAGCGGCTGGGCCTGGAGCGGCTGCTCTCGTTCGACATGGGCGGCACGACGGCCAAGGCGTGCCTGATCGAGGGCGCAAGGCCCCTGGTCACGGGCAGCGTCGAGGTGGATCGCAAATACCGCTTCTGCGAGGGCAGCGGCATGCCGCTCACCGTTCCGTGCATCGACATGATCGAGATCGGCGCCGGCGGCGGCAGCGTTGCCTGCGTGGACGATCTTGGTCTCCTGAAGGTGGGACCGCGCAGCGCCGGCTCGGCCCCGGGTCCGGCCTGCTACGGCCGCGGCGGCATGGAAGCGACCGTGACCGACGCCGACCTGGTGCTGGGGCTGCTCGACGCCGGCAATTTCCTCGGTGGCGACATGCCGCTAGACGCCGCGGCGGCCTGCGGCGCCATCGACCGGCTAGCGGCGGCGCTGGGCGTCGGGCGCGACCAGGCGGCGGCGGGGATTTATCGCGTCGTCGCCGAAGCCATGGCCGGGGCCGCTCGCGCCCATGCCGCTGACCGCGGCCTCGATCACCGCGGCCTGCCGCTGCTCGCCTTCGGCGGCGCCGGTCCGGTGCACGCCTGCGCCGTCGGTGAACTGCTGCAGAGCGCTGCGGTGATTTTCCCGCCCCAGGCGAGCGTCCTCTCCGCCTTTGGCGCCCTCGTCACACCGGTGCGCCTCGATCTGGTGCGAAGCGCGCTGGGGCGACTGGATTGCCTGGACTGGGACGAGGTCGAGCGCCTCCTGGCCGGGATGACCAACGAAGCCTCCGACGCCCTGGCCGAGACCGGGACCGCGCCCGATCGGGTGCGCTGGCGCGTCGGGGCGGACCTGCGCTACGCCGGTCAGCAGAACGAGGTGGGAGTGACGTTCGACGCCGACCCACGCCAGGGGCGGGACGCAGGGGCGATCGGGCGCGCCTTCGAAGCCGCCTATCTGGCCCAGTATGGGGTCAATCCCTCGCACGTGCCGATCGAGGTGGTCAGCTGGCGCCTGACCGCCCAGGCCCCCGAGGATAGGATTCTGGGCGCGCGATCCCCGGAGGGGCCCCACGCCGTTCCCAAGCGAGAGGCCGCCGTCCCGCTCTGGCCAGACGGCGGTCCGGCCAGGGTGTATGATCGCGGTCGCCTGACGCGCGGGCAAAGCCTCACTGGCCCGGCGCTGATCGAAGAGCGGGAGACCACCGTGGTGCTGCCGCCGGGCTGGGAGGCTGTCGTGGACGAGATCGGCTGCATCCGGGCGACGCGCAGGGGCTGAACATGGACGGTATCGAGCTCGAGATCCTGTGGTCGAACCTGATCGGCATCGTCAGCGAACAGGCCAAGGCGCTGCAACGCATCGCGTTCTCGCCCATCGTGCGCGAGGCCGGCGACCTCGCCAGCGGCCTCTTCGACGCACGCGGGCGCATGGTGGCGCAGGCCAACACCGGCACGCCCGGCCACATCAATTCGCTCGCCGCCGCGGGGGAGACCCTCGCCGGCCTCTTCCGTGACAGGCTGGTCCCGGGCGACATCGTCATCACCAACGATCCCTGGATGTCGGCCGGACATTTCTTCGACATCACCGTGCTGGCGCCGATCTTCCGGGACCAGCGGCTGATCGGCTACATCGGCTCGACCATCCACCACACCGACATCGGCGGCTACGGCATCGGCGCGGGCGCGCGCGATATTCACGAAGAGGGCCTTTGGATCCCGCCGCTGAAGCTTTATGAAGCCGGCGCCCCCAACCGGACCTTGCACGACATCATCGGCGCCAACGTGCGCACCCCCGACCATGTGTTCGGCGATCTCGCCGCCCAGGTCTCCAGCGGGCGCGCCGGCGGCGAGCGGCTGATCGGGCTGTGCGAGCGCCAGGGTCTTTGCGACATCGAGGCGCTGGCGGACGAGATCATCGGCCGCTCCGAGGTGGCAACCCGCAACGCCATCCGGGCGCTGCCGGCTGGGATCTGGCATGGGGAGAGCCGCTTCGACGTGCCCGGCGGCGACATCATCACCCTGAAGGCTGCGGTCGCCATCGACAATGTCGCCGGCGAGATCAGCATCGATTTCGACGGCAGTTCGGGCGCGAGCCCGATGGGCATCAACGTGGTGATGAACTACACCCACGCCTATTCGACCTTCGCCGTGCGCAGCTGCCTCAATCCGGAGCAGCCCAACAACGCCGGCTCCCTCGCCCCGATCAAGGTCACCGCGCCCAGGGGATCGATCGTCAACGCCGACTATCCCGCGCCGGTGAACGCACGCCACGTCGTCGGCATGTTCGTGCCGATGCCGATCCTCAAGGCGCTGCACCAGGTGATGCCCGAGCGGGTGCTGGCGGAGGGTTCGGGGGCGGTCTGGACCGTGCAGATCCAGGGCCGGCGGCCCTCGGGCGAGGCCTTCACCTCGTCGATGTTCAACTATTCCGGCGGCATGGGCGCGCGGCTGACCAAGCCGGGGCCAAGCGCCACGTGCTATCCTACCGGGGTGGCGGCGGTGCCGGTGGAGATATTGGAAGCGGCGATGCCTATCGTCTTCGACCGGCGCGAGCTCCGCCGCGGCTCCGGGGGCATGGGGCGATCGCCGGGCGGCGACGGCCAGGTGATCGGCTTTCACATGCGCACCGACCGTCCGTGGCTGCTGAATGCGGTCCCCAGCCGGCTGGATCGCGGCCCCGAGGGTCTGGCGGGCGGCGGCGATGGGGCGGCGGGCCGCTTCCTCGTCAATGGCGAGCCGGTCTCGCAAGGCCGCAAGATGACGATGCAGCCAGCGGACGCGGTGGTGCTGGAGACGCCCGGTGGCGGCGGCTATGGCGCGCTCTGAGACGAGGGACGAAGATCCGAAGATGGACATCCATTCGATCGACTGGAACTCCACGCCCTGGGAGCGCGTGCGTCAGGGCGTGGAGCGCAAGGCGTTCTCGGGCGACGGCGCGACCGTGTCGCTGAACCGGCTGCAGCCCGGCCACGAACCGAGGCCGCACGATCACCCGCACGAGCAGATCGTCTATATCCTCGAGGGCCGCATCGACTTCCATGTCGACACGACGGTGACGCGCCTGGGCCCGGGCGGACTGCTGGTGGTGCCTCCCGGCGCGCGCCATTGGGGCGTGGTCGTGGGCGACGAGCCGGTGCTCAATCTCGATGTCTTCACGCCCAAGCGCGACGAATACGCCAGTTGACCGCACGACAGCAGGAGCTGCGATGCCGACGCCCAACACTCTGATCTTCGTCGATCTGGCCGCCGACGACCCCGCCGCGGCGGGCAGGTTCTATGCCGAGGTGTTCGGCTGGCGCGATGACGAGCGCCCGCTCGGGGTCTTCCACCGCATGGTGCCCGGCGGCAATTTTCCCAATCCCGATGGCTCGGAGAGTCAGATCGGCAATCTGCACCTGGGCATCTTCAAGGCGGCGAACGCCCGGCCGCACCCGAACCCGGAGGGCGTCGCGCCGCGCCAACTCGCCGGCGATGGCCGCAAGGCGCGGATCTGGATCCTCGTAGGCGAGGGCCAGTCGCACGAGGACATCCTGGCGCGGGCGACGGACCGCGGCGCCTCGCTGCTGTGGCGCGATCATTACTGGAAGGAGTTCAACGGCTTCAACCACGCCTTCCGCGACCCATGGGGTAATGAGATCATCCTGTGGGTCAAGGGTGGCGACGAGCCGCAGGTCCCGCCCAGCTACACGCGCGAGTAGACGATGACCCGTCCAGATACCGCGCCCCTTTCGTGGAACTGCTGAGTGCAGCGTGAACCGACCAATCGTTGGGTCACGTTCTGTGCGCTCAGCCTGTTGTTCTTCGTGGTGTCGGCCGGCGCCTTCAACTCGCTGGGCGTGGTGCTGCCCGCCATGGTGCGCGAGCTGGGCTGGAACTGGGCCCAGGCGGGTCTGGGCTATACCGTGCTAGGCCTCGCCTGCGGCCTCGC
>Ga0307374_10002502_pt1 | contig 32557 bp, 37 predicted proteins | sample OX3MG_FD_202532 | JGI IMG/M metagenome (GOLD analysis project Ga0307374, IMG submission 202532) | Soil microbial communities from Risofladan, Vaasa, Finland - OX-3 | ecosystem: Environmental > Terrestrial > Soil > Coastal area > Acid sulfate soil | place: Finland: Risofladan, Vaasa | collected... | reverse complement strand
CCTCTGACGCGTCGGACTGAAGAGGAGCAGCTCGCGGACCGCGTCACGGTATTCCTGCTCCTCGGGGTAGGCCCACTCGCGGCGCAACCAGCGCGGCGGAGAGAAGGCGAGATAGAGAAGGGGCGCCGCCAGCAGGGCGACCAGCTGCGTGAAGAGCTGCGCCACCGGAGGCCGGGGGGCGCCGCTGCCGAGGGCCGCGAAGATGAGGATCACGACCAGCGATCCGAAGCCGACGGAGAGGCTGCGCAGCCTGCCTCGCTGGACCGCCGGCTTGTCGGAGGAGGCGATCCAGAAGCGGACTATCGGCTCCGCCACGCAGGCGCTCCAGGCGCCCACCACCAGCGCCGTCGCCCCGGCCTGGAGGGAGCTCGGCGAGCCGCCGCCGCCTCCTCCATAGAGGACGATGTAGACGCCCGCGACCAGGATCAATCCGCCCAGGGTGATCCACTGCGTTCGGGGGGCAACCGGGATGAAGCTGCTTCGAAACAGGAGCAGTGCGTACCCAGAGGCGAGCAGCACCACGACCAGAAGGTCCTGAAAGGGGGCGCCCAGAGAACCCGTGAAGCGCTGCACCAGCCCACCCAGCGAGACCACGCCGAGGAGCCCGATCGCCAGCGCCAGGAAGCCGCGGCTGCGCTCGCGATGGCGGAGGAAGTCGCGCAGCGTGAGGAGTCCGAGGAGGACGAAGACCAGGCTGGCCGCGTATTGCAGGACCTGGAGTACTCCTGTCATCGAAAGACTGGCTGTGAGGGTACATCTTTAGCTGACAGTCAGGTAGTCCAGGGGGCGACAACTCTTGAACCGGCGAGCGGGGTCCCACCGGAATAGTCGGGTGACCTCGGGTCTTCTTCCTTCGACATGAAGACATCAGAAGCCGGCCGCTCCATCCACGAGGTTGCGCAGCCGCTCCTCAACGGCGCGCCCGCTCGCCTCGCCGAGCACGAAGGCAAGGTCCTCCTCATCGTCAACGTGGCCTCGAAGTGCGGCTTCACACGGCAGTACGCGGGACTGCAGCGGCTCTACGACGCGTACGGGGATCGGGGGTTCACCGTCCTCGGCTTTCCCTGCAACCAGTTCTTCGGCCAAGAGCCCGGCACACCGGAGCAGATCGAGGAGTTCTGCAGCCAGAACTACGGGGTCAGCTTCCCTCTCTACTCCAAGCTCGACGTCAAGGGACCCAACCAGCACCCGCTCTACGAGATCCTGACCAGCTCACCGGACGACGAGGGCAAGGCCGGCAACGTCAAGTGGAACTTTGAGAAGTTCCTGGTCGGCCGCGACGGAAGGGTGGTGCGGCGCTTCCGGTCCAAGACCACTCCCGAGGATCCCGCGATCGTGGACGCGATCACCGAGCTGCTGACCTCCTGAGCCAGGCAGAACTGGAAGACTTCTGGTCAGTCGGTTAGGGTCACCTCGACCAGCGGGCTCTGCTCGACCATCAGGTCGACATCGTCGCGCTTCCAGCTGCGCGCGACCGGCCCGAGGACTCGGCGGCGCTCGGCTTCTTCGTCGATGACTCGCGCCCTGGCGCGGACGTCCCGCTCGGAGGGCTGGCGCAGGTGCAGGGTGAGGTTCGGATCGGCGTCGAGGTTGGCCAGCCAGCTGCGCCGGTTCGGGCGCGGCTGACCGCTCAGGTAGAGCCGCCCCTCGATCACGTGATAGACGATCTCGATCCGGCGCGGCTCTGCGCTGCGCCGGCCGGTCGTCGTGATATCGATCACGCCCATCGGGCCGAGGCCGGCGATCGACTCAATTCCAGGCTGTTCCATTTCAGCCAATTGAACGCGACCGTTCGGCCGGCCTATTCCGTCCGCGGAGGCGGAATCCCGGTCGCTAGGCGACCGGCACCGGGCGTTCCGACTCCGAGGGAACCACCGATCCGCTGGCCCGCACGTTGCGGGCCGTGATGGGGCCGCCACAGTGGCTGCAGGTCAGCACCGCCTCGGTCTCCATCCCGCAGTCGAGGTGCCGGACAACGACCGGGGGCGGGCCATCCTGCATCCAGCGGTCGCCCCATTGGCGGAGCGAGACGATGACCGGGTAGAGGTCGCGGCCCTTGTCGGTGAGGCGGTACTCGCTCCGGGGCGGGTGCTCCAGGTAGCGGACCGGCTCCAGGATCCCGTTGTCGACCAGCTTGGCGAGGCGCTCGGTGAGGACGTTGCGGGAGACCCCCAGCCGACGCTGGAAATCCTCGAAGCGGCGCACGCCGAGGAAGGCGTCGCGAACGACGAGCAGGGTCCACCACTCGCCCACCACCTCGAGGCTCTGGGCGATCGAACACTCCATTCGGGCGAAGCTGGTCCTCTTCATCGCACCCCCATCCTAGCGTGTCAGTTGCGTGATGTCAGTATTGAGTTGCTTTATAGAACTGACACTGCTAGGCTCGGTTGGTGCTCGCACCGCGACGCCTCGCCGTGCTCCTGATCACCGGGCTGCCGGTCTTCCTCGTCTCGCTGAACCTGCTCGTGATGGCCGTCGCCTTCCCAGCGCTGGCCGTCTCCTTCCCGGACAGCTCGAGGGCGGACCTCTCCTGGGTGCTGAACAGCCACAACATCGTCTTCGGAGCGCTCCTGATTCCGGCGGGCCGCGCCGCCGACCGCTGGGGCCGGCGGAGGGTCTTCGGGATCGGCCTTGTGGTCTTCGCCGCCGGTTCGCTGGCCTGTGGACTGGCGCCCACAGTCCCCTACCTGGTCGCGGGTCGGGTCGTGCAGGGAGTCGGCAGCGCACTGGTCATGCCATCCTCCCTCGCGCTGCTCCTGGCCGCGTTCTCGAGCCGGGAGCGCGCCACGGTGGTGACCATCTGGGGCGCCATCTCCTCGCTCGGCGCGGCACTCGGCCCGACGCTCGGCGCCTCGATCGTGCAGGCGGCCCAGTGGCGCTGGGTCTTCTTCGTCTACGTACCCATCGCGCTCGTCTCCGCATTGCTGGGCAGGGCGTTCCTCGGCGAGTCGGCGGAGGCCGACCGGCGTCGGATCCCCGACCTGGCGGGCGTGGTCATCCTGTGCCTCGCCCTCGCCTGCCTCGCCCTCGGGATCGTCGAGGGCCCGGACTGGGGCTGGCTTGATCGCCGCGTCATCCTTTCCTTCGCAGTCGCCGCCGTTCTCTTCCCTGCCTTCGTGGTCCGGAGCCTCCGGCACCCCGAGCCACTGCTCAACCTCTCGCTTTTCCGGATCCGGACCTTCTCTGTCGCCAACCTGGCCGCGCTCGTCTTCTCGGTGAGCTTCTACGGGCAGGTCCTGGTGGGCATCCTCTTCCTGACCGCCGTCTGGCACTACGGCCTCTTCGCGGCGGCGCTGGCGATCACGCCGACCCCCGTGATGGCCGCATTGACGGGCCCGATCGCCGGCCGGTTCGCCAACCGCTGGGGCTTCCGATGGCTTGCAGTCGCCGGTGGCCTGGCCTACGCGGCCGGGGCCCTGTGGATGCGCCTGCTTGTGGGGCCGGAGGCCGACTACCTCCCGGCGTGGCTGCCGGCCGCGATCCTCCTCGGGATCGGGATCGGCATCAGCTTCCCGATCCTCAGCGCTGCCTCGGTGTCCGCCATCCCGGCCAACCGCTTCGCGGTCGGCGGAGCAGTCAACCAGACCGCCCGCCAGGTCGGCGCGGTGGTGGGCGTCGCGCTCGCGGTGGCGGTCCTGGGTAGCGGCGCCGCGAGAAACAGCATGACGTCCTTCGACGCCTGGTTCGCGATCTCAGCCCTGATTGCCGCCGGTTCGGCGATCGTCTCGAGCCAGCTGGGCCCCCGCCAGCCGAGAGCTGTCGCCGAGATGCTTGTGCGACCAGGAGCACTTGCCGGGATAGAGGACGTTGGTGCGGCGAAGAGGATTTGAACCTCCACGGGATTGCTCCCACTAGGTCCTGAACCTAGCGCGTCTGCCGTTCCGCCACCGCCGCGGCGAGTCGAAAAGTATACCCACGGCTCGTAAACTCGCTTCCACCAGTGACCGGGTGGCCCGACGAGATCGATCCTCTCTACCGGGCGATCCGGCTGGTCGGCCTGATGGCCCTCCTGATCTTCGCCGCCGGGCTGGTCGAGTTCCTGAGCTTTGAGCCACCCGGACAAGCCACCGGGACCACGGCCAGGATCACCGGGGTCTACGCGTACGACCCGAGCACTCGAACCACCAGCGGGGCGGCGGCGGAGCGGTTCGGTCGCGGCCAGCCCTTCGCTGCGGTCGTCGACTGGTCGAGCATCCCATCCCAGACGACCGTCGCGGCGCGCTGGTTCGACTCCTTCGGCGAGGTGGTCGGCCAGGTCGGGCCGGCGACGGCGGGCAGCATCGGCAGCGGCGCGGTGCCCGTCGCCCTACCCCAGGGCCTCAAGGAGAACATCCCCGGCACCTATCTCTTCGTGGTCGAGCGGCTCTCGCGCGGGCAGGCGGTCGAGGTCCTGGCTCGGCGGCTGGTTGAGGTGGAACGGACGTGAGCGTGGCCCAGGCGACCCAGCCCCAGCCCCGTTCGGCCAATCCTCGGCACCGCCGCCCGGCTCGGTACCTGGTCGCGGCCGTCCTCGGCGCCCTCCTCTTCCTCGCCCTGGTCGGCAGCTCGAGCCTCAGCTACCTGTCCCTCGACCGGATCCCGAGCCGCGGGCTGCTGCTCGGCCTGCCCGCGGTGGCGCTGGTCGCCGGCGCCACCTGGATCGGCATCCGCGCCGTGGAGCGCGACTCGGCCGAGCGCCGGCGGCACCAGCTGTGGGCGGTCACGCTTCTCGCCCTCGCGATCCTGCTCTGGCTGCTCCTCCTGGACGTCTTCCTCTTCACCGAAGAGGCGGGTCCGGGAGCGACGGCCCTTTCCACGCTCGCCTGCCTGCCCACCACGGCGGCCGGGCTCTGGGTCGTGAGGCGGCTGGACCGTGAGCAGAAGGAGCCCTGGCGGCTGGTCCTCGTCGCGACCCTCTGGGGGGCGGTCGTCGCGACCAGCCTCGTCCTCTGGGCGGAGGAGATCTTCCAGGCCTGGGCGGTCAATGCGCTCGTCCCTGGGCACGGCCTCGAGGCGTCCAACGCGTTCAGCGCGGGCGTGGTCGAGGAGCTGGCCAAGGGGAGCGCCCTGCTGCTGCTCTACCTCGTCATGCGCGACGAGTTCAACGACGTCGTGGACGGGATCGTCTACGGAGCGGCCGTCGGCCTCGGCTTCAACTTCATGGAGACGATCGGCTACATGACCTACCTTGATTCACTCTTCGGGCCCTACGCGGCGGGCTTTCAGTGGTATCACCGGCAGGTCCTCGACCTCTTCTTCGGCCACGCCTCCTACACGGCGCTGGTCGGAGCCGGGATCGGCATCGCGCGCCAGCTGCCGGGGCGCCGGCGGCAGGTGATCGCCATCACCTCCGGGTTCCTGGCCGCGATCGCCGCCCACTTCGCCTGGGACGCCTGGCTGACCTTCTTCCCGCTCGGGACCGGTGCCTTCACGCTGGTCCAGGTGCACCTCCGGGTGCTGGCGATGAACGGGCCATTCACCGCCGTGGTCGTCGTGCTCCTTCTGATGGGCCGGCGCATCGAGGGCAGGAGCCTCGAGCGGCAGCTGGCGCTCGAGGCTGCCAGCGGCTCCGGCGCGATCTTGGCCGAGGAGGTGGCGATCCTTTGCAGCCCCGGCCGCCGGCTGCGGGCGCGGCTGGCTGCCGGACCCCGCGGTTACGTCCGCCTGGCCCGGCTGCAGCGGGCCCAGGTCGCTCTGGCCCTCGAGCGCTGGCAACGCGAGCGCCGGGGGATCGACGAGCCCCTGGCGGCGGAGCACGAGCTGCGCCGCCGGGTGCTGGAGCTGCGCGTCAGCCCGCCGGCAGCCGCCCCCACAGGGCCCGCCCGAGGCTGACGACACCCAGCGCTACCGCCGTGGACCAGGTGAGCGCACTGACCGCCGGCTCGTTGAAGTCAGTGCCGCCCAGGACGGCGTGGAGGAAGCTGAGCGCAAAGGCGACGTAGGCCAGCCGGTGGATCCAGGTCCAGGCGCGGCGGTCCATCCGCCCACGCAGCCAACCGGTGAACGCGACGACGATCATCAGGTCGAAGCCGACGGTGCCCAGTCCAACCGCCAGCCGGCCGGCGGCGTCGTAGCCGGCGAGCAAGGGAACGAAGACGTCGACGGGGACGATCCGCGCGGTGGGGTCCAGTAGCAGGGACAGGATGTGCAGCAGGCCGAGGGGTATCCAGAGGATCGCGGTGAACTCGTGGGTCGCCCGGAGCGCGCGGTTGCTGCCGACGTCGCCCAGCAGGCCCGAGCGGATTGCCGCGCCGCTCAGGAGCGAGATCGCCAGCGCGGCGTAGGCGCTGAGGCCGCTCACCCGGGAGAGCATCCAGAAGAACTGGTCGGCGGTCACCTGAGGTTCCAGCCCGAGCAGCACCCGCCCAGGTAATAGGGCGCCGCGGCGCGGCCGAGGAGCAGCGCGGTCTTGGCGTGGACCTCGGCGTCGGCGGCGGTCGCGGCGACCACCGACACCTCGACCAGGTCCGTCTCGGCCGGCCGCTCGGTGCGCGGGTCCACCAGGTGATGAAGGCCCTCGCCCCAGGCGCGACGGTGGGTGCCGCTGGTGGCGGCCGCCCGGTCGCGGAGCAACACTGTGGTGCCGCCGAACCCGACCGGCCAGCCCTCACCGGACGGGCCGGCGCCGCGGGCGTAGAGGTCGCCGCCGAGGTTGACCAGACAGTTGGGTCCGAGCCAGGAGGCAAGGCGGTCGGCGAGCCAGCCCTTGGCGATCCCGCCCAGGTCGATACCGAAGCCCTGCCGGAGCCGGGCAGCCCCGGGGGTAACCTCCAGCACCCGCGGCAGCGCGGGCAGAGCCCCCGGGGTGACCGTTTCGAGAACCGTGGTGGGGCCGGCGGCGAAGGTCCGGCCGTAGCCTGCCGCCATCAGCGCGCCCAGCACCGCGGCGTGGACCAATCCACCGGAAAGGTCGTGGGCGCGCAGGGCATCTCGGAGCAGCGACTCGAGCTCGGGGCTGACCGCCACCCACTCCCCGGCCGAGCCGTTGAAGCGGGAGAGCTCGCTCGCGGCATCGAACCGGGTCAACCGGCTGTGCATGTCCTCGATCCAGGCGCGTCCCTCCGCAAGACGCACGTGGTCGATGCCGACCCCGAACAGCTCGCAGGTGGTCCCCAGCGATTCGAAGCGGAGGACGTCAGGAGACACTGGTGAAGGTGAGCGGCGGCTGCCCGGGATTGACCTGCACCTGCGGCTCCAGGTGGAGCACGATCGCGCTGGAGGCGCCGACCACGGGCGGTCGCAGCGGCGCCGCCGGGTTCTTCAGGTGGCCGCCGACGTAGAGGGCCGAACCGACCGTCGCCAGCCCGGTCAGCAGGCAGGCGATGACCTTCAGGGACCAGGCCGGCATGGCACGAAGCTTTCAGGCGACCCCGACGGGGGCCTTGATGAAGGGGACGCGCTCGAAGACGTCGCCAAGCACCGACTTCGCGTCGGCCCCGAGGTGGGAGGACAGGATCTCTTGGTAGACGGAGCGGAAGTCGACCGTGTACTTGAGGTTGCCGGTCGAATCGAGGCTCTCGAGGCTCGGCGCTCCGCCGTAGAGGCCGCCCTTGACCGGGCTGCCGACCAGCAGCACCGGCGAGGCCGCGCCGTGGTCGGTGCCGCCGGAGGCGTTCTCCATCGGCCGGCGGCCGAACTCGGACCAGGTCGCGAGCAGCACCCGGTCGGCCACGCCGTGGGCGTCGAGGTCCTGGAAGAAGGCGCTGACCGCCTGGTCGAAATAGCCCATCAGGTCGTCGTGGCGGTTGAGCTCGGTGTAGTGGGTGTCGAAGCCGCCCAGGGTGACGTGGAGCAGCTTCACTCCGGTGCCGGCGACGATCAACTCGGCGGCCAGCTGGAGGGCGGCGGCGAGTTGGTTCTTGGACGAATAGACGAGCTTCGCCTGGTCGGAGTAGGTCGCCATCGGCGTGTACTTAGTGGAGGCTGTCTTGAGGCTCGCGATGGTGTCCTTGGCGGTCGCCAGCGCGGTGTCGAAGAGGGCGCCATAGATGCCTGGGGTGTTCTGGTAGAGCGCGGTGACGGCCTCCTCGACGGGGTCACCGCCGCTGAACCCGTAGGTCTTCGGGTCCTGGATCACGGTGATCGTCGCCTGCAGGTCACGGAGTGCGCCAGGCACGTCGGTCGCGCCACAGGCGCAGCTGGTCAGCGGGTGACCGAGGGTGTCGTACTGGCTGGCGGCCAGCTTGCCAAGCCAGCCGTCAATCGACCGCCGGGTCGGGTCCCCGGTCTCCCAGACGCGGATCGACTCGAAGTGCGAGAAGACCGGGTTCGGGTAGCCGACGCCCTGGACGATGCCGACGCGGCCCTGGTCGAAGAGCTTTTTGACCCCCGTCAGGTTGCCGTTCAGGCCATAGTCGGAGGTGATCGGCAATGCAGCCGCGACCGAGGGGGCGGCCAGCTTCGGCCTCAGGTCGTGCAGCTTCGGGTCCTGCAGGGGGATGACCGTCCGAAGGCCGTCGTTGCCGCCCGCGAGCTGGACCATGACGAGGACGTTGTCGTTGCTGATCCCAGCCTGCTTGGCCGCGTAAACGGCGCGCGCGAAGGCGTCCGGAACCGCCGCGTAGCCGGCCGCGAGGCCCGCCGCGCCAGCTCCGAAGACGAGGCCGGCGCGGAGGAAGTCGCGCCGCTTGAGGGCGTTGATGCCGTGCTCTGTGGTCATCGCGATTTCACCTACTTCAGTTGGAATTCCGGCGAGGCGAGTACGATCGTCCAGCGCTCGAGGTCGGTGGTCGCCGAGTTGAGGAGGGCGGCGGTGGCCGGGCTCAGGACCCCGTCGAGCTGGTCGAGGTGCGCCCTGGTCGCCGCCGGCAGGCTGCCGGCGGAGGCGAGAAGCCGGGTGACGAAATTGATGCGCTCGATGACGGTGTTGGAGGAGACCCAACTCTCGTTGAGAGGCCAGCCGCCGACATCGGGCGGGTCGAAGAGGACCTGGCCCATACCGCTCGCGCTCTCGATCACCAGTGGCGTCAGCGCCACCGCGTCGACCGCCCGAAGGGCGTGGGCCATGAACTCGGCCGGCTGCTTGACCAGGGATCGGTAGGCGGATGCCGATTTGAACTCGTCGCTGGTGAAGACGTCGCTCATCAGCTGGCGGATGCTCCAGCCCGACCTTATGAAGTTCGCCGCCAGCCGCTTGACCGTCGCCGCCGGAGCGTTCGGCATGGCGAAGTCGACCAGCACCCTCTGGACGACGAAGGGCGCCGTCGCCGGCTGGGCGAAGATCTGGTCGAGGATGCTCTTGGTGTCATAGCTGGCCGTCCTGCCGAGGAAGGTGGTGGGGCCGCCGTGGTAGGCGCGGCGGGGGACGAAGACGCCCGTCCTGACCGTGTCGGCGGGGACCCGGGAGGCCGCCGCGCCGACGTTGGGGTTGGCCCTCTGGGCCGCCAGCATGGCGGCGGTGTTTGGCTCGCGCCAGCCGGCCAGGCCCTTGGCGGCGGCGCGGACGTCGTCCTCGGTGAAGTTCCCGGCGCCCATCGTGAAGAGTTCCATCAGCTCGCGGGCGTAGTTCTCGTTGGGGGCCTGCCCGGTCGACGTCCCGAGGTCCAGGTAGCGCAGCATCGCGGGGTCGATCGTCACCTGGTAGAGGAAGCTCCGGAAATCGCCCAGCGCGTTGTCGCGCCAGGTCTGGTTTTGCCAGTAGAGGTAGGGGTCTTGGAGGCCGACCTTTTGGAAGTCGCTGGTGAAGTGGCCGTGCCAGAAGAGGGCCATCCGCTCCGCGAACGGGGTGGGCGTGCTCAATAGGTGATCGAGCCACCACTTCTGCAGCTGGCGGAGGTTGAGCGGGCTGGTTCGGCTCGCGTCGTCGGCGCCGGGCAGGGCGGGCGGTTTGGCGGCCGGCGTTTCCAGCAACCGGGCGAGCGTCTTCTGGTAGCCGTCCGAGAGAGCCTGCTCCAGGTCGGCCGGCCCGGCGCCAAAGGTGGCCCGACGGAGCAGCTGAAGGACCTGGGCGTTCTCGTTGCCGAGCGGCGACACCCAGCCGGTGCCGCCGCTGATCGACTGCGTCAGCGCCTGCGGGCGGAGGCCGAGAAGCCTCAGCGCGGCGACGCCAGCGCCGCCGACGACGGCGGTGGCGAGGACCGCGCGGCGGGTCACGGCGCCCCTTCGGCGCGGGGTGGCCTGGATCCGGCCCGCATCCGTCCCAACTGCCATGGACGAATTGTTGGCCGGGCGGGAGCGCCCGGTGTTAATGGGACCGTCAGAAGTTTGTAAGCACGGGCGATTGCGACCGGGCCGTTTCCCTATCGTTTGCCGGTGACTCGACGCGGGCTGCTGCTCTTCATCGCCATGTGCGTCATCTGGGGGATCCCTTACCTCTTCATCCGGGTGGCGGTCGCCGAGATCTCGCCCGAGGTCCTGGTCTTCTGCCGGGCGGGGATCGCGGCGGTCATCCTGCTGCCCTTCGCGTTCCGGCGAGGTGCGGCGTCCCGGCTGCGCCGGCGCTGGCTGCCGGTCCTCGCCTTCGCCGCCATCGAGATAGGCATCCCCTGGCTGGCCCTCTCCAGCGCGGAGCAGCAGATAACCAGTTCGCTGGCGGGCCTCCTGATCTCGGCCGTGCCCCTGGTGGCGACGGTGATAGCCCTGGTCCTCGGGACGGCCGAACGGACGCGGCCGGTCGCCCTCGCCGGCCTCCTGGTCGGGATCGTCGGCGTCGGCCTCGTGGTCGGCCTCGACATCCGGGCGGGCAACTGGTTCCCGATCGCGCAGGTGCTGCTGGTGGCAGTGTGCTATGCGGTCGGCCCCGCGATCCTCTCGCGCTACCTGGCCGATCAGCCCGGGGTCGCCGTGATGGCCTTCGCCCTGGCCGCCACCGCGATCGCTTACGTGCCCCTCGCCGTGCTCACCTGGCCCGCGGCAATGCCCTCGCCATCGGCGCTCTTCGCGGTGGCCCTGTTGGCCCTTATCTGCACCGCGCTGGCCTTCGTGCTCTTCGCCCAGCTGATCGCCGAGATCGGGCCGGTACGCTCCACTGTGATCACCTATGTCAACCCGGCGGTGGCGGCGGTTCTGGGCGTGGTGGCGCTGGGCGAGAACCTGACCCCGGCGATGATCGGTGGCTTCGCGCTCATCCTGGGCGGCTCGGTGCTCGCGACCCGGCGAGCCCGCCCGGCGGCCGCCGAAGCCTGATTCCGTCACATTCCCGGCGGGGGCGGTGCTTGTAGGTTGTGCAGGCCATAACCGCCAACCGCTACGGCCGAGCCCAGTCAGCGGCGGACCCGTTCGAGCGACTCTTTCGCGACGAGTACTCGAGGGTGGTCGGGATCGCCTACCGCGTGCTGGCCGACCGCCACGAGGCCGAGGACGTGGCGCAGGAGGTCTTCGTCGACTTCCACCGCCTGCACCGGGCGGACGCGCCCTACGCCGGGCCGTGGCTGCACCGGGCGGCGGCCAACACCGCTCTCAACGCGGTCCGTTCGCGCTCCCGCCGGAACCGGCGGGAGGCGAGTTACGGCGCGCTCGAGACGCAGCGCTCGGTGGACCCGGCCGACGTGGCCGAGGTGACCGAGGAGCGGCTCCTGGTCCGAGCCGCGCTGGCCCGGTTGCCGGGCAAGAGCGCCACCGTGCTGGCGCTCCGGTACGGGGGGCTCAGCTACGCCGAGGTCGCCCAGGCGCTCGGCGTGAAGGTCGGACAGATCGGAACACTTTTGAGAAGGGCCGAGGCGAAGCTTCGGCGGGAGGTTGACAATGCGACATCTTGACGACGGCGACCTGCGCCGCCTGATCGACGAACCCCTGGCGGCTTCGGAGGCCGACCGGGTTCACCTGGACGGCTGCGAAGCCTGCCGCTCGCGAAGCGGGCTGCTGGCCACCGAGGCCGCCGGCGCGGCCCGGCGGCTGGCGGTGCCCGCCTTCGAGCCCGACGCCGCTCGCGCGCTCAACCTGGTCCGGAACCGGTCCGCCGTCGCCCCGGCTCACCGGCGGGCCTGGGCTCGCTTCAGCTGGAACGCTCCCCGAACCGCAGCCCCGCTGGCACTGGTGGCCGCCGTGGTCACCATCGGCGCGCTCGCCTTCGCGGCCTCCCCGAGCGTGCTGACCATCTTCAAGCCCGACCAGGGCGTCAAGACGGTGAGCGTCACCCCACCCGCGAAAGGTGAGCTGACGGGGCTGCCCGACCTCTCCCAGTACGGGACCACGAGGATCGTCACCAAGGGCACGACCCAGGCCGTGCTCTCGGCCGACGAGGCCCACAGCCTGTCGGGCCTGACGGTGCCCGCGACGCCGGCCTCCTATGCCGGCCAGCAGGTCACCTACACGGTGGTCGGCAAGTCGGTGGTCAGCTTCACCTTCAGCGCCGCCAAGGCCACCGCCGCCGCGGCCGCCGCAGGCAAGCCGGCGCCGGTCTTCCCCGCCGGCATCGACGGGACCACCCTCACGCTGACCGCCGGCCCGGCCGTCGGTGAGGTGTTCGGCACCATCGACAAGAACACCTCGCTCAGCAACCTGCCGCTGATCGAGGGAGTCGCCAACACGCCCGTCGTTACCTCGACCGGCGTGTCCGCCGCTGAGCTGGAGAACTTCCTGGTCCTGCAGCCGGGCATCGCCTCCAACCCGACCCTGGTCGCCGAAATCAAGGCGATCGGCGAGCCGCTGGCCGCCGGCAACCTCGTGATCCCGATTCCCGCCGGGATGGCGACCTCCACGCCCGAGACCATCAACGGCAACTCTGCTGTACTGATCGCGGACAACACCGGAACCGCAAAGGGGTTGGTTTGGGAGCAGTCAGGACTCGTCTACGCAGTGGCCGGTCACCTCGATGACGGCCAGCTTCTCGCCATCGCCAACGGGATCTAGCATCGAAGTGGCGGGCGATTCGTCGCCCGCCATCCACACCCAGGACCTCGCCAAACGCTACGGACACGTCACCGCCCTCGCGGGGTTGACGATGACCGTGCCGAAGGGCGAGATCTTTGGCTTTTTGGGACCCAACGGGGCGGGCAAGACGACCTCGGTGAAGCTGCTGCTGGGCCTCACCGAGCCGAGCGCCGGCCAGGCGTGGCTGCTGGGTGCGCCGATCGGGGATCTGGCGGCCCGGCGGAAGATCGGCTACCTGCCCGAGCTCTTCCGCTACCAGGGCTTCCTCACCGCGCGGGAGGTCCTGGCCTTCCACTGCGAGCTCGCCCGGGTGCCGCGCTCGGGCTGGAAGGAGGAGATCGCCGAGGCGCTGGCCACCGTCGGCCTGGCCGACCGGGCCGACGACCGCTGCCAGACCTTCTCCAAGGGCATGCAGCAGCGCCTCGGCCTCGGGGTGGCGCTGCTCGGCCGGCCGGAGCTGATCTTCCTCGACGAGCCGACCAGCGCCCTCGACCCGGTGGGGCGCCACGACGTCCGGGAGATCACTCGGGCCCTCCGTGACCGGGGCACGACCGTCTTTCTCAACAGCCACCTGTTGAGCGAGGTGGAGATGGTGTGCGACCGCGCGGCGGTGGTCGACCACGGCCGGGTGATCGCGGTCGGCACCATCGATGAGCTGCTCCGCGATGCCGACGTGGTCCGGGTCCGTCTGGGCGGGCTCAATGGCCGGCTCGGCGACCTCGCGGGCTTCAAGGCGCCGAGCGCCGACGGCGAGTGGCTCACCTTCCGCGGCGTCGCCGAAGATCGCGTGCCGGAGCTGGTCTCGGAGCTGGTGCGGCTGGGCGGGCGAGTCTACGCCGTCGAACCCCGGCGGCAGTCGCTCGAGGATCGCTTCCTCCAGCTTCTCGACGAGGAGGATGCGAGGTGAGCCGGGCACTGTGGCCGATCGCCCGGATGACGCTGGTCGAAGCCTCGCGACGGCGGCTGTTGATAGCGCTCACCGGCCTCACCCTCGCGGTGATCGCGGTGGTGGGCTATGGCTTCTCCAAGCTGCCCTCGGTGGGCGGCTCGCACCCCCTCAACCACGACGACCTGGACCAGATCGCCTCGGTCCTCACGATCCTCACCTTCTTCATGTTCAGCTTCGTGCTGAGCTTCGCCTCGATCTTCGTGGCGGCCCCGGCAATCTCCGCCGACGTGGAGTCGGGCGTGATGCTCTCGATCGCCACCCGGCCTCTTCGACGGGCCGACATCGTGGTCGGCCGCTGGCTGGGTCTCGCCTTCCTGGTCGCCGTCTACACGATCGCCGCCACCACCATCGACCTCGAGGTCGTGAACCTGGTCATCGGCTACCTGCCTCCGCACCCGGTGGAGGCGATCACCTTCCTGGTCGCCGAGGGCGTGGTCGCGGTGACCCTCGCCATGCTGTTCAGCACCCGGCTGGCGCCGATGACGGGAGGTATCGTCGCCACCATCCTGCTGCTGGTGGTTTGGTTCGGCGGCATCGTCGGGAACATCGGGTACGCGTTCGGCAACGACACGGTGGCGATGTTCGGGACCATCTCCCGCATCGTGCTCCCGACCGACGGCATGTGGCGGGGCGCCCTCTACTACCTGCAGACCCCGCAGCTGCTGGCGGCCCAGGCTCTGCTCGGCCGGCGAGCCGCCGGAAACCCTTTCTTCGCGCCCAACCCGCCGGCGCTCGCCTATCTCGCGTGGACGGTGGCGTGGATCGTGGGCCTGCTCGGGCTGGCCACCTGGAGCTTCCGCAACCGGGAGCTCTGAGGGCGTTTAAGCCCGAACGCTCAGCTCCCGGAGAACGTCCTCCAGTTCGACCCGAACCGGCTCCTGGAGGTCGAACATGAGGTAGGTGCTGAGCTGCTTGCGGAGCAGCGCCAGCAGCGCGGCGCGGTCCCAGCGCGGCTGGGTCAGCCACATCTCGCCGTGCATCAGGAGGATCCGCCGCTGCTGTTCGCTGAGGCCGTGGAACTCAGCGCCGGCGAGGAGGTCGAGCCCGTACTCGGAGGCCTCGCTGGCGCTCACCCACGGCTCCTGCGCGCCGGCCAGCTGCCGGGCCGCGCTCAGCAGCTGGACCCAGTCCATTACGCGTAGCCGCGGGATAACTGCCACTTTTCCACCTCCCCAGAAAAGGTATCGAGGGTCCCAGTAATTGTCAACTGAGCTACTTGCCAGTTTTGCCCAGTTTTGTTAAGGTATCCGAGCCGCGGTCGGGTACCGACCGCAAATCCGGGGGTTTGATCTCATGCGAAAGTTCCTAATCGCCCTTTTCTTTGCCGCCTCCGCGTTCGCCATGACCGCCACTGTCGTCCTCGCTGACGGCGGAGGATGCTGCTACCACTAGACCCCAAGCCAGCCTCGCTTAACAATTTCGAAGCACCGGCAACTGGTGCTGCACAACGGCGGAAAGTGATCTACGCTTTCCGGCGTGGCAGTTCGCGCGCGACCTCGCTTACCGGGGCTGAGGGTTCGTCCTGGCAGCGTGCGCCAGGCGAGGAACGATGCCGGCCTCAGCCTCGCAGGCGTCGCGAAGGGGGATCTCAGCCGGACCGCGATCTTCTTGATCGAGACCGGGAAGAGCAACCCCACCCTCCCCACGCTTGAGCTGATCTCCGAGCGGACTGGCAAGCCGGTCGAGTTCTTCCTCGACGACGCGCCTCCGCCCCACGTCTCGGGTATCGACTTCCTCGAGATCGAGCAGCTGCTCGCCGAAGACCAATTCCGGCGGGTGATCGCGACCTGCGAGGAGCAGCTCGCCAACCGGCTGTCGCGGTCAGACAGCGCCCGGCTGCGCTTGCTGGAAGGCGTCGCCTATATGCGCCAGGCCGACGCCGGTCGCGCTGCGCCGCTGCTGATGGCCGCGCGCCAGTACTACGAAGCCACGAGCCAGAAGGCTCTCGCGGTCGAATGCCTGAGCTGGGAGGTCAACATCCCGTTCCTGCTCGAGGACCCCGAGGCGCTGCCCTTTGCGGAGGCCGCGTTGGCCCGTTGCCGGCATCTGAATCCGGTGCCTTTGGACGCCGAGGTCAGGATCCTCAGCCGCATCGCGGGCATTCACCTCTTCAACCAGAACTGGGCAGAGGCCGTGAAGGTCTTCGAGATCGCCGTCGATAAGCTCGGTCCGTTGCGTGACCTGAAGCGGATGGCGATTGTTTACGGTGACCTCGGCTGGGCCTATCGCGAGCTCGGCAACCCCGAGCGTGCGTCGGCTTATGCTCAAAAGTCGATAGCCCTACACGAGGTGTTGCGTGACCGCTACTCCGCGAGCATGGCGGAGGACAACCTGGCCCGCGCCCTGCTGAGGCTTGGCCGGTTCGATTCCGCCGAGCAGCACCTGAACCGTTCCCTTGACCTGCTGAACGAGATCGGCCGGGAGCGCGGCAAGGGCACGGTGCTATTGAGCTTGGCCGAGCTGGAATTGTCACGCGGTCGGGTCGAGGAAGCGCGGTCCGCAGCCGAGGAGGGCCTGGACCTCGCCGTCTGTCTCAGTGAGCGCGCGACCGAGGCGGACGCCCACCTCTGGCTGGGCAAGATCGCAGCCGAGCAGGGCGACGCCGAGACCACGGATCGCGAGTTCGGCCTGGCCCTGGAGCAGATAGCCAGGCTCAACCTCACCGAGAGGCTGGTCCGGGCCCACGCCGCGTACGCCGAGATCCTCGAGGATCGTGGCGACGCCGCCGCCGCTAACCAGCAGCTGAGGCAGGTGCTCGCGCTGAGCCGTCCCGACCTGATCTCCGCCGGCATCCGCGAGGAGCGGCGCCAGCAGCTCGCGTAGCGTTGCCGGCCCCAGCTGGGGTCAGCTCAGGGGCAGGTTCAGCTGGGGCTTGGCGATGGTGTGGTCCTTGCGCAGCGAGTAGACCGCGTTGCCGAAGGCGAAGAACTCGATCACGTGGGCGCCCCAGTAGTAGGGACGCTCTTGGACCTGCACCCCCACGACGCCCTCCGCCTGCAGCTGCATCGCCTCGTACTGCATCCGGTCCATCGCCAGCTCCCGCGCCTCGTACGTCGCCTGCGTGAAGTTGGGCATCTCGACGTTCTGGCCGGTGCTGCCGAGCCAGCCGCGGAGCGACTGGTGCGCGACGTGGTAGACGCAGGTGCCCATGACCAAGCCGCGGGGCGCGTAGCCCGCCTGGAGAAGGGTCCAGAAGTCCTGGCCAGAGAGGTCGGAGGTGAAGGGCTTGCCGTTCGGGGTCTTGAAGCTGCCCTCCTTGCTCGTCGACCTCACGGCGGTCCCGATGGCGATGAACTCGGCCAGCCCCTGGCCCCATTCGTAGAAGCCGACCGTTAGCCGGACGCCGACGATGCCGTCAGCCTGAAGCTGCTCGGCCTCCGACTCCATCCGCGACATCGCCAGCTCGCGCGCCGCGTACATGGCCTGGCTCAGGACCTGGAGCTCCATGTTCTGGTTCCAGTTCCCGACCTGGTATCCGATGTGGTAGATCGAGCTGCCGACGACCAGCCCCAGCGGCTCGAAGCCAGCTTCTTTGACCAGCAGGAATTCGTTGACCGACAGATCGCTGGTGAAAAAGGCGCTGCCTTCGACCGTGCTCATGCGACGCAGCCGGTCGACTCCCTGCTGCGGGATGCCCTGCTGGTTCTGGGGTGGAGGGTTCTGTGCCAACGTTTCTCTTCCTTTCGCCTCTTCAGGCGCCGATTAGCCGCTGCATCGCCAGGCGACCCTGCTCGCTGCTGCGCGCCTCCTCGACCAGGTGGCGGGACAGCGCCGTGATCCAGTCCTCGACCGGTAGCTGCTCGGTCTTAAGGGTGATGCCTCGAACCTGGTGGGAGTGTCGCCCGGCGAGCCCACCAGGGGCGCGAGCCAGCTCGTAGCGGTGCTCGCCCAGGTCCACGGCAACGCGCTTCACCCGCTTGCGGGAGAGCAGGCCGCCCTCGCGATCGATGCCCACCCGCCCGGGAAGGGCGTCACCGAGCTTTGCCGCCAGCACCTCGAGAAAGAGCTCGAGGTCACGGGCGTCGGCCCGGAGCGAGGCGGCAAGGACGTCGAAGCCCAGGGCGGGATCGTCCATGGCGGAGACGCTCGAAGTATATGACCGGCCCGGCAGCGGCCGGGCTGGCCTGGCAGGTGGATACTCGCCGGATGCGGTTGCGACTAGATCGGGGCGCTGTCGCCGTTGCCGACGGCGAGGGACGCGGCCTTGTTCGGGGCCGGCGTGCCCGCGGGGTGCAGTAGGTTTTCGACCTCGCGGACGCCGACCACCTTGCGGACGGCCGCCTCGATGGCTCGGATCTGGGGCTCTTCGACCTGGCCGCGGATGACCGCCTTGCCGTCCACCACCATGAGGTTGATCTTCTTCTTCGGAATCGAGGGATCGGCGAAGACCTCGCTCTCGACCCGGTCGAGGAGGGTCAGGTCGTCAGGGTCCCGGTTCTCGGGGCCCATCACCCGACTTTTGACCCCGCTGGCCCGATCGGCCGCTACGGTCACGCCGCGCTGGGCGGCGCGGGTCGCCTCGAGCCGGATCGAGTCGAGCTGACGGCCGACCTCGGCACGCCGCGCCCTTCCCTGCTCCCGGTCCCCGAAGTAGGCGGCGGTAAACCCGCCGACCAGGCCCACCAGGACCGTGATGAAGAGCAGCCTCCGGCGCGGTTTCGGCCGCGGCGCTACCCGCCTGGCCACCTCGGCCGGAATCGAATCGACCCGTCCGGCCAGCTCGGACGCACGACCGGCAAGCCCGGCCGCGCGGTCCATCAGGATCGAAGCCTGGCGGTCGATCCGCGCCTTCTGCCCGGCGACGCGCCGGTTCACCTTGACGGTCACATCCTCGCCCCGGCGAAGAAGCTTCATGCCCGCTTTCCACCTTTGTGCTCGGCGTCGTAGGCGGCCGATTTCACAGCCTGCTTGGCGCCCCCGATCATCTGGCGTCCCTTGCCCTTGAGCTGCTCGGACCGGTTGCCGGTCGCCCTGCCCTTGAGCTCTTCGGCTTTTCCCTGGAGCTTTTCTTTCATAGCCGCATCGCCTCCTGAGCGCGCACCACCGGAATCGCTATTGATTATAGCGCTACTATCAAGTTGGCGCGGGATACGTTGCGTTCGTCCTCTGCTCCGCTCGGCGCGCGGGCGGAACCACCCGGAGCCATCGCGGCGTCGCCCTGAGGATCGGCGGCAGGACCGCGGCCGCTACCCGGAAGAGCGCCTGCGAAGGCCGGCCCCAGGCCAGGCCGTACGCCCGGCGAAGAGGGTCCGGCAGCAGCCCAGCGGTGATGGCGTCGAACGGGGCCAGCGCGGCAGCGGGAATGAGCCCGATGCGCGGGCGGAGCACTAGGCGGGCCAGGCGCAGGCCGGTCGCGTCAGGGCTGACCGGCCCCGCCAGCATCCCGTCCCGGTAGGCCTCGAAGTCGGCCAGCGTCGGCGGGTAGCTCCGGCGCGGGATGCCGAGTAGTCCGCCGATCTCCTTCGCCTCCTGGTAATAGCGCTCGGCCCCGGCCCGGTCCAGCGGACCGACGAAGGTGCGGTAGGTGAGCAGTGCGCTGTCGATCAGGGTGGCGTCGACCCAGAGGAGCAGGTCGGGGTCGAGCGCCCGGTAGTTCGGGCCGGTGACCCGGCGGTGGGTCCCGTTGATCCGCGCGGCCGCGGCCCTGATCTCGTCCCGTGTTCCGAAGGTCAGCGCCAACGAGAGCTCCAGCGTCCGGTTGAGCCGGCCCAGCGCGTCGTGCTCGAAGTCGCTGTGGTCGGCGACCCCGGCCGCGACCTTCGGGTGGGCGAGCTGCATCAGCAGCGCGCGTCCGCCCCCCAGCAGCAGGGCGGCCTCACGGTTGACGCGCCAGCTGATCGACCCGGGACCAGGAAGCATTCATCTCGGCGGCGCGAGGGCCGCTAGGAGGTCAGGTTCTCCAGGATCTCGGCCAGCGCGGCGTCCGCCAGCGCCCGGATCTCGTCGTCGGTCCGGTCCTGGATGGGATGGGGGACGAAGACGGCGGCGGGCTCGAAGCCGAGCGACTCCGACTGGGCGCGAGCGGCCTCGATGAACTCGGTCGAGGCGACGAACACCGCCGGGCGGCCCGCGGCCTCGAAGTTGGTCGTGTCATGCACACTGCACGACGTGCAGGACCCTCAATCAGCGAGGGCTTCGACCATCAGGTCGCTCTTGCCGAGGATTTCCTCCATCATCGCCCGCGGCGCCGGCCGGGCGAAGGTCGGCTTGCGAAACCGATCCACCCGCACGCCACGGGCCGTCAACAGCTCCTCCAGCCGGTCGAGGAAGACGTCCCCACGGGGCTTGGAGATGTCGAGCATGGCCACCCGCTTGCCCTCGAGAGAGCTCGGGCGGGCCACCCGCTGACGGGTCGCGGGCTGCAGCTCGCCGGTCGGGTCGAGGACTTCCAGACTCATTTCCTTATCTCCACGGTCACCGGGTTGCTGCCCCCGCCGTTGGGGTTGACCCAACTGGTGAGGATGCCGCTGAACATACCGGCGTTGCCGCCGGCGTGGACGAAGTAGAGACCCCCGGGCCGGAACTTGGGGACGTCGGCGCCGGCCAGGGCGTCCGGCAGGCCCTCGGCGATCCCGTGGGCGCCGCGGCCGCGCTCCCGGCCCGGCCGGGTGAGCCGCCGGTTCACCTCCTCGGCCATCCGGGCCTTCGTCCAGCCGGCCTCGCGGAAGATGCGGGCGTGGTCGGGCGGCACCACGACGATGGCGTCGAAACCCAGCGCGAGATTTGGATTGGCGACCGCGTCGAGGCAGCCGGCGAAGGTGCTGATCAGCTCCTCGGGGGTGCGGGCCAGCTGATCCACGATCGGCGCCGGGCCCTGGCCGGCGAAGAGGGTGACCGCGGACTGCTCGGGACGGAGGCCGCGCTCGACGTGGAGCGGCTCCCAGGGCGAGTCGTCCTCCCGCTCGGCGAAGCAGAAGCCGAGCTTGCTCGGGCTCCCCAGCGCCGCCCGGTCGACGCCGCCGGGCTTGCCGCCGCCGACGTTGCGGATCACCAGCTGGAGGGCGCGGCCGATGCTGAGGTTGGCGCGGTTGCCCTGGCCGAGGACGTTGACGCCCGAATTCATCCCGATCTCGTTCGCGATCGGGCCGTTGACGATCAGGACCGGGCCGCTGAAGAAGGTCGTCGCCAGGAGGCCGTGCATGTTGAACTCGTCGGAGCAGGCGCCTTCCAGGGCCGCCAGCACGACCGGCAGGTGCTCGGGCAGGCAGCCGGCCAGGACCGCGTTGACGGCCACCTTCTCGACCGTGCACTCGACCAGGTCGGGCGGAACCACGGCGACTACGTCGGAGGGATTCCGGCTCGTCCCGGAGAGCATCCGGAGCACTCGCTCGGGCGTCGGTGGGATCACCGGGAGGCCGTCGCTCCAGCCCCGCGCATATGCCGCCTCGAACTCGTCCTCGCCGGTGCCGAACATGACCCGCCGGGAGGCCAGCCGCCCGCGGTCGAAGCGCGCCGCGAGCCGCTCCGGCATCCCCGGCTCGACGGTGAGGGAGCCGCAGCCAGCGCGGTATTCGGGCAGTCCCGCGCCGAGCGGGCGGACACCGGTCAACTCCTCCCATTGCGGGCGCAGCCAGCCCTGCAGGGAGCCGACCACCCGGCCGTCACGCACCCTCAGCAGCGTTGGCACGATCTCCACGCCCTGGCGGTAGGAGTGCTCGAGCTCGGTGTCGTCGACGGGGCCGGTGCCCTGGGGGAAGGTCGGATCGTCCTGGCTGTAGACCGTCAGGGCGATCGACTCCTTCAGTTCGGCCAGCACGGGGACCACCATGACGCAGGTCGGGCAGTCCCGCTTGACGAAGGCGACGATCCCGTCGGGCAGCGCGGATGCGGACACAGCGGCAGCTTAGGCGACCGGCCGGGTTTGGACGCTGACGGTCATGGTCCCGGTCGCGGTGCCCACGTAGACGCCACGGGTCGGAGCGGCGTCCCGGTAGTCCCGGCCGACGGCGACCCGGACGTGGTTTTCGCCCACCCGCACTGGATGGGTGGCGTCGAAGCCGACCCAGCCGGCGCCGGGGACCCAGGCCTCGGCCCAGGCATGCGAGGCACCCTCGGTGACGCCGTCGGGCCCGGGTGCATGGATGTATCCGCTCACGTAGCGCGCGGGGACGCCCAGGGCTCGCGCCGCAGCAATGAAGACGTGCGCGAAGTCCTGGCAGACGCCCGCCCGCAGGCTCAGCACCTCGGCCACCCCGCTGTAGACGTTGGTCACCGCGGGGTCGTAGGCGAGGTCGTGGCTGATGCCGAGCGTCAGGTCGTCCAGCGCTTTTGCGACCTCCGGCCCGGAATCCAGGTCGGCCGGCCGGAAACGGCCGGCGAGGACGCGAACCCCCGGCTCCTCGGTGACCGGCGCGCGGAAGCGTAGAAAATCCCAGACCAACCCGTCCGGTTCCCGTGGCGAGGGGGCCCGCCCATCACGGGGCCCACCGACCTCGACCAGCGAGCGGCTCGTCACCGACAGCCGCCGGAGGCCGCGCAGCAGGTTGAAGTGGTGGACGGTGTTGCCGTAGCCGTCGACATAGGTCGCGAGCTTGACTTTGGGGGTCACCTCGAGGGCGAAGTCGACCAGCTTCTGGCCGCCGCCGTCGAGGGGGGTGAGGCGCAGCTCCATCACCGTCTCGGTGATCGGCGCGGTGTAGTCGAACCGCGTCCGGTGCTCGACCTGGAAGCGTCTCACTGCTGCTGCTGGGGAACCCTGGCCGTGGGATCACCGGGAAGGGTCGCCGTCACCTGGCTCGGCTGGAAGTAGGTGGCGCGCAGCGCGAGGGTCAGCTCTGCGGTCAGCCGCCGGAACTCGGCCTGGAACTCGTCGGGATCTCTGGCCACGCTCTCCGGGCTGGAGTCGTCGAAGAGGCCGGCGATCCGGGCCAGCACCTTCTCGGGCCGCGACTGGCGCCGCCGGTGATCGATCCGGCGGACCGAGTCGAGCGCCTCGCCGAGGCAAAAGCGGGCCGAGCGTGGAAGATCCGAGTCGAAGAGCAGGAAGCCGACGACCTGGCGGCCGGTCACCTCCGCCGAGAACCGCAGCCGGTAGGACTCGAAGGCGAAGTTGGACTTGAGGGCCGCCGTCCACTCCAGCGGGTCACCGCCCTCCGCTCCCAGCTCTGCGGTCTTCCGGGTGACGACGGTGACCGTGTTCTGCATCCGCTCCAGGTACTTGCCCAGCCGCACGAACTCGCGTGCCTCGTCATGGAACATGGTGTTCTCGGTCAGCCCCTCGATGAGGTGGACACCGAGCTCCACGCCCGAGAGCAAGCCGTAGACGTCGCGCTCCCAGCCCGGCTCCTCGACGCGCCAGTAGAGGGAGTTGACCTGCTCGTAGAGCTCGCTGGGCAGGGAGGGCCGGACCGCCTGCGCGGCCTGCCGCGCCCCGGCGACGCTGCTCCGGACCGAGGGGCCGGCCGAGGCAGCCACCAGCAGCTCGACCGCCTGCTCGCGGTGCTCGACGTCACTGCCCACCCATCCGGCCAGCCTCATCAGTCCGGTCCAGAAGGCGGCGCCGGGCTCGTCGGAGCGGTCGAGGGACAGTTCCAGGTGGATGCGGAGGACGCGCGCGAGGAAGTCGGCCCGCTCCAGCTGGCGCCCGAAGAGGGAGAGCGAGGTCGCGGCCGAGCTAAGCATCTTTGGGCCCCCGCTGACCGCCGCCGAGCACCCAGGTGTCCCGGCTGCCGCCGCCCTGCGAGCTGTTGACGACGAGGGAGCCTCGCTTGAGGGCGACCCGGGTCAGGCCTCCCGGGATCACCTCGGTCTCGGCGCCGCTCAGGACGAACGGCCGGAGATCTTGGTGGCAGGCCCGAAGGCGGGTGCCGTCGAGCACCGCCTGGACTGAGAGGCCCACCACCGGCTGGGCGATGAAGGCCCGCGGCTCCGCCTCTATCCGGCGCCGGAAACGCTCGCGCTCGGCGGCGCTGGAGGCCGGCCCGATGAGCATCCCGTAGCCACCCGACCCGCCGACGGCCTTGACCACCAGATGGTCGAGATGCTCGAGCACGTAGCGCCGCTCGGCCTCGATCGCGCAGAGGTGTGTCTCCACGTTGGGCAGGATCGGGTCCTCGTCGAGGTAGTAGCGGATGATCTTGGGGATCAACGCGTAGACGGCTTTGTCGTCGGCGACTCCGGTGCCGAGGCCGTTGGCGATGCTGACGCCGCCGGTGCGGTAGGCGTTGACCAGGCCGGGCACCCCGACCAGCGAGTCCTGGCGCCCGAAGAGTGGGTCGAGCCATTCGTCGTCGACCCGCCGGTAGATGACGTGCACCCGGCGCAGGCCGCGCGTTGTCCGCATGAAGACGAGGTCCTGGTCGACGACCAGGTCGGCACCCTGGACCAGGTCGATGCCCATCTCCTTGGCGAGGTAGAGGTGCTCGTAGTAGGCCGAGTTGTGGATTCCGGGCGTGAGCAGCACCACCGTCGGGTCGTCCACCCCGTCGGGCGCCAGCCAGCGCAGGTTGCGCAGGAGCTGGTGGCAGTAGCCCTCTACCGGCCGCACGGTGTAGCCCTCGAAGAGGTCGGGCAGGACGCGCTTCATCACCGCCCGGTTGGCGAGGACGTAGGAGATGCCGGACGGCGTCCGCAGGTTGTCCTCGAGGACCAGGAAGTCGCCCCGCTGGTCGCGGACCAGGTCGACCCCGGCGATGTGGCAGCGGATGCCGCGGGGCGCCGGCATGCCGTCGATCTCGCGCAGGTAGAGCGGGCTCGAGAGCACCGTCTCCGGCGCCACGACGCCCTGGCGGAGGATCAGCTTGCGCCCGTAGACGTCCTCCAAGAAGAGGTTCAGAGCCCTGACCCGCTGCTGGAGGCCGGCCTCCAGCCGGGCCCAGGTACGGCCCGAGATCACCCGCGGGATGACGTCGAACGGAAACACCTTCTCGATGCCCTGCTCGTCCGGATAGACGGCGAAGGTGATGCCGTGGTTGCGGAAGGTCCGCAGGGCCCGATCGTGGCGCCGACCGAGCTCGACCAGCCCCAGCTCTTGGAGGCGGTCGAAGAGCCGCCGGTAGGAGCCTCGAGGCTGGGTGGGCGACGCCAGCATCTCGTCGTAGAACCCTCCCGGGTGGTAGCCGGCGCCGATCGGCTTCCTCGGGGCCACGGCTATAGTTTGTGCCGCCATCGAAAACGAGGCTCAGACGCTGAGGCTTCGCGTCGGCTGCGAGTTCGGCTATAACGTCGAGGCGCCAACACCGGCGACGGTGCAGGTCCGGCCGCGCTTCGACCCGGAGCATCGCCTCGTCAGCGAGACCTGGTCGAGCGATCCTCCGCTCGGGCTGGACGAGTTCACCGACTTCTATGGCAACTCGGTCAAGCGACTGGTCCTCTCGCCGGGGGAAGTCACTCTCCGCTACGACGCGGTGGTCGAGGTGGTCGACCGCTGGGACCCGGTCGCGCTGGAGGCGCCGGCGTGCAACGTCGACGAGCTGCCGGGCGAGCTTCTCCACTACACCCTGCCGAGCCGCTACTGCCCGTCCTACGAGCTCATGGACAGCGCCTGGGAGCTCTTCGGCAACACTCCTCGGGGCTGGGCGCGGGTGCAGGCCATATCGGACTGGGTGAACGAGAACATCCACTTCCGGTACGGCGCCAGCCACGCTCTGACCACCGCGGCTGACGTCTTCGCCGCTCGAGAGGGCGTCTGCCGGGACTTCGCCCACCTCGGAGTCACCTTCTGCAGGGCCATGAACATCCCCGCCCGCTACGTCTTCGGCTACATCCCGGACATCGGCGAGGGAATCGAGGTGTCGCCCGACCCGATGGACTTCTGCGCCTGGATGGAGGCCTGGCTCGGCGGGCGCTGGTGGACCTTCGATCCGCGCAACAACCGTCCGCGCCTGGGAAGGGTGCTGATCGGCCGGGGCCGCGACGCGCTCGACGTGGCGATGATGACGACCTACGGTCCGGCGACCTTCAAGGCGCTGACGGTCTGGGCGGACATGGCATGACCGACGCTGTCTCGATCGACTGGACCGCGGTGCGACGGACCAGCTATCTGCTGGAGCAGACCTTTCGCTACGAATACCCCTCCCCGATCCGGGACCTCGCCCACCGGCTGGTGGTGATCCCGCCGGAGCGCTTCGGTGACCAGGTGAGGCTCGATCATCGGCTGCTGGTGGCCGCTTGCGGCGCCAGCGTCGAGGACCGGGTCGATCGTTTCGGCAACTTTGTCCACGCGGTCTTCGCGCCGGTCGTCCGCGACTGCGTCGAGTTCACGGCCAGCGTCCGGCTGGAGCGCTGGGCGGGGCAGCCCCACCGCCTCGCCGACGGCTGGCTCCACGACGGCTACCTCCTTGAGCCGACCGCTCTGACCGTGCCCGATCGCAGGATCCACGAGGCGGCAGCCCAGCTTTGCGCACGGGCCTCCTGGGGCCTCGAGCTGGCCGAGGCCATCAACGACTGGGTGTACCAGTCGATGACCTACAACTACGGTTCGACCGGGGTTCGGACCTCCGCCGCCGAGGCGCTCGCGCTCGGTCACGGCGTCTGCCAGGACTACGCCCACCTGATGCTCTCGCTCTGCCGGGCGTGCTCCCTGCCCGCGCGGTACGTCTCGGGCCACCTGGTTGGCGAGGGCGGGACCCACGCCTGGGTCGAGGTCGTGCTGCCCGCCGGCGACGGGACCGGCGAAGCGATTGCCTGGACTTTCGACCCGACCCACGCCAGCCGGGGAGGGCTCAACTACGTGACCGTCGCGGTTGGGGGGGACTACTCCGATGTGGCCCCAACCTCGGGGACCTACGTCGCGCCGGTGCAGGGCCGCCTGCAGACGCGCAAGCGGATCACGCTAACCGAGGTCGAGTTCGCCGCTTAGGAGCTGAGGGTCTCACGGTGCCGCAACGTTTGCGGTTTCAGTGTTTCGCGCCAGATCTGCCGCCCTTCATCAGCGACCGCCAGCCACGCGCCTCGATCACCACCTGATACTTCCGCGCGGCGGCGCGGATCCGGCGCCAGGCGGCGTCGCGGTCGGAATCGGTGACGCCCTCCACCTGGTCGAAGCGGGCGACGGCGTTGCGGACGTGGGACGCGTCGTTGATCGGCTCTTTGCGCTGCTTCGGAAAGGCAAACCTCTCGGTGTCCATCCGGTTCTTGCGGCGCGTGCTCAATTCAGCCATGCGTGCACCTCCTTGGTGGAAATCGTCTTTGCGTTCAAGCCGGACTAGACGACCTGCCGCCGCCGGTACCGCCGAGGACCCAGCAGGCGGAGGACCAGGAGCAGGACGACGGCTCCGATGCCATGACGACCTTGCTGACCGTGGGGTGACCGGCGATCACGATGTCGATTCCGAGCCAGACGGCCAGGAACCATCCGACCACCGCGCCGAGGATTCCGAGATGCAATCGCCGATCAGGCCAAGCCCGCCACCGAGCATGACGCGGCTCGCGAGAAGCCCGGCGACAAGGCCGACAAGGCCGACAAGGCCGACAAGGAGCCAGATGAGCAGGTCGTGGACGCTCAGCTGAAGCGTCAGCTGCGTGGGCATATCAACATGAAAGCTATCAGGTTTCACTACACCATTGCAGTCGATTCGTGAACACCGGCTGTGGCGTCCATATGGACCAAGCCTGTCAAGCTGACGGCAGGTGAAGCGCAGCCCGCGCCGTCAGCCCGCAGGCGGCTGGATTCGCCGCTGGAGGTGGCCACTGGCAGGCCTCGCCATCGTGGCCTTTGCCGCGCTGGTCGGTGTCAACCTCTGGCTGAACTCGCAGCCGGCGCGCCCCGACACGGCGGCGCTCCGCTCGGACATCGCGGCCGGCCGGAGCGGCGCCGAGGTGACCTTCGTGGGAACGGTCCTCAGCGCACCGGCGCGAGCGCCCGACCATGAGCAGATCGAGGTTCGGGACAGCCTCGGTGACCAGCTCGAGCTGGACTACAACATCACGCTCGGCGAGTGGATCCCCGCTACTGCGGGCGACCAGGTGACCGTTCACGGACAGCTGTACATCGATCCCGGCCGCGTCGGCGTCCACTGCCTCCACTCTCAGACCTCGAGCGGATGTCCCCTGCCTGGCTGGATCGTGCTGGCCGGCAAGACCTATTCCTGAGGGTGCTCAGCCCACCATGCCAGCCGACCGGGCAGGCATTGGCAGCTGCGCCGCCGGCACGGCGGGCTCGGGCGAGCCAAGGCCGGCGATGAAGTCGGTCAGCTTCTCACCGCCGCCGACCCGGACCCGGGACCAGGTCAGCGCGTCGGCCCAAGAGTGCTCCGTCCCGGGCAGCTCGGTCGTCGCCGTCTGGTAGCCGGCCGCGGCCAGCGCTTCCTCGACGGTGGAGTTGAAGGCGCCGGAGGGGTAGCAGAAGTCCAGCACCGGATGGCCGAGCAGGGCCTCCAGCGTGGACTTGCTCTGGCCCACCTGCAAGGCGAGGTCGGCCGGCGCCGCGGTCGCCAGGTTGACGTGGCTGACCGTGTGCGAACCGATCTCGACCAACCCGGTCCGGTCGAGAGCGGCGATCTGGTCGGGGTTCATGTAGACGCGCCGGTTGAGGAAGCCGGACACGATGAAGGCCACCGACTTGAAGTGGTGCGCCCGGAGGACCGGGAAGGCGGTGGAGTAGAAGTCCGCGTAGCCGTCATCGAAGGTCAGCACCACCGGCCGCGAGGGGAGCGGGGTGCTCAATTTGAAGTAGTCGCGCAGGTCGGCGATGGTGACCGGGTGGTAATCGTTGGCGGCGAGCCAGTCCATCTGCGCCGCGAAGTCGTCCGGAGTGACCGACAGGTTGTAGCCGAGGCGGTCGGAGGGATCGGGGTTGACCCGGATGTAGTGGTACTCGAGGATCGGCACCCGGATCTCCGCGCGCCCGGGCGGGACCGCAATCGACGGTTGCGCACCGGCCGCCAGCACCGCCCCGCTCGGCGCCGGCGATGGCCGGACGGCCGAAGACACGCCCGCCGGCTGGGCGCTGTACCAGATGCCGACCGCTGCGAGTGCGACCACACTGGTCAGCGCCAGCATCGTCCGCGGGACCCAGCGTCCCTCTTCGGCTCCCGGTCTGCGCGGACGCGGTGCTTCGATCGCTATTTCCCTCTCTTCCCGCCTTCAGCGGACTGCGCTGGAACGCGGGCCAGGCCCCGGGGGCCGTTCTCATAACTGCGACTATCAGTAAACATACTTGCCGGCCCGTCATGTCAAGCGCAGCGGCGGTAGCCAAAATATTTCGGCGCGATGGATAACATGGGCGGCGAGGAATCGAGAATGGAATGCGGCCTGCAACGAGGCGGGCACGGCGGGACCATCACGAGCGATTCGGACGCCAACCGGCGGTTTGGAGAAACGACTTGCTGTGATCTCCTTGGCGCGACGCCGCAGGACCCGACTTGAGGCACGCGCGCCAGAGGTGAGCGGCCACGACCGGCTCGACGACCGAGCGATAGTCCTCCAGACGATCGAATCGATGCTCAGGATGAGGATCCTCACGCCGGAGATGCGCAGTCAGTTGGAGTACCTGCGAAGCCGGGTCGAGGCCTTCCGGTGGACGGATCAAGCGGATGACGGTTAGGAAGCGACCGTCGGTCTTCGAATTCGCCGGAGGCGACCAGGCTCAGCATCGCGGAGTGGCCGCCGTGCTCTTCCGAGTAGCGGCGGGGGGCCTCCGAACACTTCCGCCCAGTAGGACGCGAGGTGCAGGAGGTGACCCAGTCCTGAACCACCCCTTCTCCCACCCGGGCCATCCCGACCACGGCAAGACATCGTTCGTGGTGCGCCGCCGCCAGGGCGATGAAGGCCTTGCACGCGGGCACCGGCGCCCAGACGGACATGGGGGAGCGGTTCGTGGCCTGTTTCATGCTGGCCGCCGATGACGCCGTCCTCCCGGACGACCCGGAGTTCCGCGCCGTCCTGCGCTCATACATGGAGTCGGCCGCGGCCGAGGTGATGGCGATCTCACCGCAGGGGACGGTGGTCCCCGACAGGCTGTCCCTGACGCTGGTCCTGGGACGGACCCGAGGACGAGTCCGCCATCTAGCCGCGTGAAGGCTGAGGGAAGGGCACGCCACGTCACAAGAGGAGATCGACGCCTACCTGGTCGGGCTCGAGGAACCCAAGCGCGCCACGCTGGCGAACCTCCGGCAGACAATCCGGGAGATCGTCCCCGACGCCGAGGAGGGGCTCGCCTACGGGGCCCCTGCCTTTCGCCTCAACGGAAAGTTGATCGTCGGCTTCGCCGCCTTCAAGAACCACCTGAGCTACCTGCCGCATAGCGGCTCGGTGCTCGCCCGGCTGCCGAACGAGGTCAGCGAGTTCACGACGTCAAAAGGCGCCCTCCGATTTCCGGTTGACCGGCCACTCAACAAGGCGCTCGTGAATAGGCTGATCGATGAGCGCCTCCGGGAACTCGATCACTAGTCACCTGCTTCGGTACCCCCGGGGGGTATCCTGATGGCATGGCTCGATATCAGGACGACCCGCAGGTGCTGGACCGCCTCCGCCGCGTCGAGGGGCAGGTGCGCTTCTGCGCGCGGACCACACCGAGCATTGCGTGACCGAAGCCATCCAGGCCGGTGACGCCGGCGACAAGATCCGCGAGCTGAACGGCGCCGTCGAGCGGCTGGTGCGAGGCTAGCGCTCCGGGATGTTCGTGGTCCAGGCGATCGGCCAGGCCCTCCAGATGGCCTTCTTCATGTTCTGGGAGGTTCTTTGGCCGCTCGCGCTCGGCTTCCTCATCTCTGCCGTCGTGCAGTCGATGGGTTCGAAGAAGGCGGTGGTTAGGGTCCTCGGCAAGCCTGACCTTCGCGGCATCACCTTCGCGACCCTGGCGGGCGCGGCCAGCTCCAGCTGCTCCTACGCGGCGACCGCCGTCGGCCGCGGGCTCTTCCGCAAGGGCGCGTCATTCGGCAACGCGATCATCTTCGAGTTCGCCAGCACCAACCTCGTCTTCGAGCTGGGCCTGGTCCTGCTGGTGCTCCTGGGCTGGCAGTTCGTCGCGGCCGAGTTCGCCGGCGGGCTGCTGATGATCGCGATCCTGGCCGTGATCTTCAAATACACGCTGCGCGCCCGGATGGTCGAGGCCGCGCGCCTGCAGGCCGAGCGCGGCCTAGTCGGCCGGATGGAGGGCCACGGCGAAATGGACATGTCGATCACCGGCGGCCCTTTCCTCGGACGGCTCCTCTCGGCGAGGGCGTTCACGGCGATCAGCCACTACTTCTATATGGACGTCGCCAGCCTCTGGCAGGACGTTCTTCTCGGCTTCCTCGTCGCCGGCGCGCTGGCGGCCTGGGTGCCCAACAGCTTCTGGCGGGCGCTCTTTTTGACCAGCAGCCCTGCCCTCGGCCAGTTCTGGGGGCCGCTGATCGGGCCCGTCATCTCGATGCTGAGCTTCGTCTGCTCGGTGGGCAACGTCCCGCTCGCGGTCGTGCTCTGGAATGGAGGCATCAGCTTCGGAGGCGTGATCAGCTTCATCTTCGCCGATCTCCTGATCATCCCCATCCTGAACATATACCGGAAGTACTACGGCGGACGGATGAGCCTCTACCTGCTGGTTGTCTCCTACCTGGCGATGGCGCTGGCGGGGCTCATCGTCGGCGCTCTCTTCCAGGCCTTCGGGCTGGTGCCCGTCCACCACCAGATCACCGTCTTCCAGACCCGGCCGGCGTGGAACTACACGGCCTTCCTGAACCTCGCCGTGTTGGTGGTCGCCGCGGTCCTCGGCTGGCGCTTTTTCAACACCGGCGGACCTGCGATGCTTCGCGCCATGGAGGCGTCACCGGACGAGCGGATGGTGATGGCGAAGGACCCGGTCTGCGGCATGACCGTCGACCCCCCCACGGCCGCCGGAGCCTCGAGCTACGAGGGCGAGACCTACCACTTCTGCTCCGCGGGCTGCAAGGCGGCCTTCGACCGCCACCCGGACGAGTTCGCCGGATCCGCTGCAGACGCGCCGCACCACGAGGGCCACGGCTAGGCCGCCAGCCGAGCCTCCCCTCTCAATTGAGAGGGTGACCTCTCCGCCAAGAGGCAGACGACGCCCCGGGGTCGGCGGCTTAGCCTTCGAAGATGGGCAAGCCGGCAATCGACCTCGAACCAATCAGGGCACGTTGAGCGACCGCGCCGGCCAAATCCTCATCGCCGAGGACGACCCGATCAATGCCGACCTGCTCCAGGACCTGCTCGAGTCGCAGGGTTGGACCGTGGAGCAGGCCGAGGACGGCGGCGTCGCCCTCGACAAGATGCGGAGCACGTATTACGACCTGCTTCTCCTCGACCTCCACATGCCCAACGTCGACGGCGTGGAGGTTCTCCGCACCCTCCGGCTCGATGAGATAACCCGGCCGGGCAGGGTGGTCGTGGTGACGGCCGACCTCCTCTACGGCATCCGCGAGGACCTCGCGAGCCTTGGGGCCGACGTTCTCCTCAGCAAACCGGTCGACATCACCGCCCTCCTCGACCTCGCCCGGGAGTCCATGCCGGCGGAGGCAGGAAAGGCGGGATGAGGACCCGCGTCCTATGCATGGACGGCGAGGTCGTCCGGGGCGAGACCGAGACGTCGTCCCTGAGCAGGCTCGGCTTCTCCATGATCCCCGATGGCGTCTCCGCCGAGGAACCGGCGTGGATCGCCCTCGGCGCCATCCGCCAGGTGGAGCTGCCGGGTCCCCCGGCCCCCGGAGCCGTCGACCCCCGCGAGGCGGCGGGCGCGCCGAAGGTGATGGTTCGCTTCCTGGACGGCTCCGAGGTCCGCACCTACCGCGACGACGCCTTCGGCCAGGACGGAGAGGGCTTCCGACTTCTCCGCTGGAGCCGGGACCTGCAGCGCTATGAGCGGCTGCTGGTACCGCTTCACACTTTGAAAGGCATCTTCAACGTCAAGGAGTGGCCGGCCGCGGTCGCGCCACCACCACT
>Ga0307374_10002499_pt1 | contig 32572 bp, 35 predicted proteins | sample OX3MG_FD_202532 | JGI IMG/M metagenome (GOLD analysis project Ga0307374, IMG submission 202532) | Soil microbial communities from Risofladan, Vaasa, Finland - OX-3 | ecosystem: Environmental > Terrestrial > Soil > Coastal area > Acid sulfate soil | place: Finland: Risofladan, Vaasa | collected... | reverse complement strand
CTAGTATGGCGGCGTAAACGATCGCCAAGGTCGGCTTGTGCACCCCGAATAGCACCCCGAACGCGGCACCAATGACGATGGCGATTCCCTTCACAGCCAGGATCCGGTCAGCGGTCCAGGCGGGCGGGTTGCCCGCGAGATCAAGGCGACGCTGCAAGCTGCTGGCCACGCCACCAGGGGACAGCCGGATCGCCAGGCTCTTAGCCCAGGTCGGCAATACGGCAGACTTGTCAGGATCCTGACGGGAGGACGCCGTGGCTTCCTGACCGTAATGGCGTTCGATCGACGACAAGGCGCCGCTGACGCCCCGCGGCGTTGACGGGCGAGAGAAGAGCATGAGTACGAGCACGAAGATTCCCGTGCAGAACGCAGCCGCGCCAACGAGGAGGAGGGCAGACCCCGACATTTCATACCTCCACTTTGATCAGGTTACGCATCCAGAACGCGCCGACGACCACGAGCACCGAGGCAAGGATGAGCAGCAGCACTCCGAATGCCGTGGTGAAGAGCGGCCGCATGTAGGCCGGGCTTGAATACAGCAACCAGCCGCCCACAACGAAGGGCAGGGCAATCAGCACGTAGGCCGACAGCCTGCCTTCGGCGCTTAGCGAGCGCACCTGACGGCGCAGGTACGCGCGCTCCCGCATCGTGGCAACCGTATTGCGGAGCACCTCGGCCAAATTCCCGCCGGTCTCGCGCTGGATCCTGATCGCCATGATGACCCAGCGCAGATCGCCGGAGTTCAGCCTGTCCGCGACCCCGTCCAGGGCGACATCCAGCTGGACCCCAAGCCGGGCCTCGCCCAGCGCACGGGCGAACTCGCCCGACGCGGGCTGCGCGTCCTCGCGGACCACCGCGTCAAGCGCCTGCGACAGCGACAGACCGGTCTGTATTGAGCCTGCGACCAGCTGGAGCACGTTCGGCAATTGCTCGTCGAACGCAGCGCGCCGCCGGCCGATCTTGACACTGAGGACCAGCCGCATCACCGCCCAGCCGGCCAAGCTGCCGACGATTACCCCGATGCCCACATTCCCGAAGGCCACCGTGAAGACAGCCGCGAGGCCGACGCTGAGGCAGACTCCTAGCAGAGCCCATTCGGCCGGGGGACGCGCAATCCCGGCGTGATCCAGCCGTCGGGCGAGCCTCGGCTGCGAGTTGCTGGAGGTCAGCAGCCGACCCATCAAATTGACCGCGGTCACGGCTAGCTTGCCATCACGGTCCGGCGATGAGGTGGCCGGGCTGGCACCCTGCGGTCCGTACCGCTCGATCCGGCTGGCGATCTGAGGCCGCCGCGGCCCACGACGCAGCGACCTGAGTCCAAGCAGGGCCAGGACAAGCAGCGCGACGAAGACCAGGGCGAGCACGCTGAGCAACGGCTGAGTCAGGTGCCAGCGCGGCTGAGCGACCGGAGCCGCAGGCGGCGCGGTAGCTCTCGGCTTCGGCGGGATGTACTTGACTAGCCCGGAGGCCTTGCCGGGGTCCGCGGAGTGACCGCCGCTCGCCGTGGCGACCTGCTGGACGATATTGACGTAGTCATCGGCGTCGTAGTGCCAGGTAATCGCATCGACGGGAATGGGAACCGCCTGTTTCGGCTGAGTCATGAACTCGCCGTCGGTCAGCACGAGGAGACGGCTCCGAGCCTTAGCCCCCAGGCGATCGACCATTGCCACCGCTCCGGCCAGCGCGCCCTTGAGCCCGTTGGACGTCGCTCCGGCCGGCTGCGCGGCAGCGAGTGCGGCCGTGAGCTGCGGGCGGCTCGACGTCGGCTGAAGCGCGGTCTGCCACGTGTCGTTGAAGGCGATCAGCCCGATCTCCACGTCGGCGGGAAGTGCTCGCACGTACGCGAGGGCAGCTTTACGCTCGTCCGCCATCTGGGTCTTCGCCGGGGAGATGTTCGTATCCAGCAGGATGACGACGACTCTCGACCGTTCCGCGGCGTGCGCGGCGACCGTCCCGGAGGACAGCGCCAGCGGGGCAAGCAGCGTGGTTAGCCCCAGCACGGTCCAGGCTCGCGCCGCCGTCCCGAGCCGGCTCATCTGGTGAATCTTTCGCCGCCGAAGATCGCGGGCGAGATCGTGATGCCGCGGTCTGCGAGTGTGTCGATGAAGCGCGGCCGCAGACCCGTGCTGCGCAGCGTGCCGAGGAACCGGCCATCTTCATCCACGCCGGCGCGGAAGTCGAACTGGAAGACGTCGAGCAGCGTGATCACGTCGCCTTCCATGCCCTCTACCTCGGTGATATGGGTGATCCGCCGGGTGCCGTCCTTGAGCCTGGTCTGGTGGACGAGCAGGTCGATGGCTGAGGCCATCTGCTCCCTGATCGCGCGCTGCGGCAGGTCTATCTCGGCCATCAGGACCATGGTCTCCATGCGGGACAGCGAGTCTCGCGGCGAGTTGGAGTGCAGCGTGGTCACCGAGCCGTCGTGGCCGGTATTCATCGCCTGGAGCATATCGAGCGCAGCACCGTCCCGGATCTCGCCGATGATGATCCGGTCCGGCCGCATGCGCAGCGAGTTGCGCACCAGATCTCGGATCGTGATCTGAGCGGTGCCCTCCAGGCTCGGCGGGCGTGACTCGAGCCTGAGCACGTGCTCCTGGCGCAGTTGCAGTTCCGCCGCGTCCTCGATGGTCACGATGCGCTCGTCCGGCGGCACGAATGACGACAGCACGTTCAGGGTGGTCGTCTTGCCTGAGCCGGTGCCGCCGCCGATCACTATGTTGAGCCGCCCGCGCACGCATGCCTGCAGTAGTTCGGCGACCTCGGGGCTCATGGTGCCGAACCCGATGAGATCGTTCACAGTGAACGGGTCGGCGGCGAACTTACGGATCGTCAGCAGCGAGCCGTCGAGCGCGACCGGCGGCACCACGGCGTTGACGCGGCTGCCGTCGGGCAGCCGAGCGTCCACCATCGGGCTCGACTCGTCGACTCGCCGGCCGACCCGCGCCACGATCTTGTCGACGGTGCGGCGCAGGTGCGCCTCGTCGGTGAACGTCGCCGACACGGGATAGATCCGGCCGTCCCGCTCCACGTAGATTTGATCGTGCCCGTTGACCATGATCTCGGAGATGTCCGGATCGCGCAGATACGGCTCCAGCGGGCCGTGGCCGAGAATCTCGTCGGCCACCTCCTGCGCGACCCGCGCGCGGTCAGCGACCGTCAGCGGAGTCTCGTCGCGCTGCAGCACGGCCTGCAGCGTCTGCGTGACCTGAAGCTCCAGCTCACTCTGGTCGAGGTGGGCGTCATACAGCTTGGGGCCAAGCACCTCGAGCAGGCCCTCGTGCACGCTGCGCTTGACGGCAACGAACGGGTCCGCGACCCGTCCGGGCCGCCGGTTCGGGCCGGCTTGCAGCTCCAGCCGCCGGTGTGTTCCGCCCTGCTGGTCAGCAGGCATCGCCGTCGGCGTCATCCGCTGTGCTAGCCGATCGGACAGGCTCATGCCGACCGCCTCCTGCCCCTCGTCCTGCCGGGCCGGCCCGGCTCGGCTGCCCCGGCAGGCTCGAGCAGGCGCTGCTGCGCGAACCGGGAGATGGCCTGACTGACCGGATGACCGGGATTGGCGAGTGTCAGCGGCGTGCCTTTGTTGATCGAGATGGGAACCTCGCGGCTAGACGGGATGTGCGCGGCGATCGGCCACCTGACCACCCGCTCGACGTCCTCGAGGCTCAGTCCCACCTTGGAGTCCGAGCGGTTGAGCACCACCGAGCGGATCTGCCGCGGGTAGGAGAGCAGGTCGAGCATGTCCAGGGTGATCCTGAGGTTCTTCAGCGCCGGCACGTCGGGGGTCGTCAGCAGCACGTGGTGCGCCGAGTTGTCCATGGCGGTCAGCACGTGCTCGCTGAACTGCGCAGGCGTGTCGACGACCACGTAGTCGAAGATCGTCCGGAGCACGACGAGTAGCTCGCCGACCAGGGCCGGGGGTATCTTCTCCGCGTCCCCTGGCGTGGTCGGGGCCAGCAGCATGTCGAGGTTCGCCTGGTAACGGGTGAGCAGCGACGACGCACCCGTCTGGTCCAGGTGACCGGCCATCGGCAGCGCATCGACGATCGTCCTGCCCGGATCCAGCTGCACGCTGATCGCGACGTCCCCGAACGCGAGATCAAGGTCGACGATGCACACTCTCCGGTCGCTCTGCCGAGCGAGCGCGACGGCCAGGTTGATCGCCAGGGTGGTCTTGCCGCAGCCGCCCTTGGCCGCGAACACCGTGACGACCTGCCCGTCCCTGCCATGGGGAACCTCAGTCGGTGGCGCCGCGCTGAGCAGCCGCAGCGATATCTCGTTGGACCGCTGGCACGCGGCGGCCAGCGCTGCCCCGTCGCCGGCCGGCACCACTTCCCTGATGCCGGCTCTCAGCGCGTGGGTCAGCAGGTTGACGTCTACATATTCCCTGGCCAGGACCACGCCAACGGCGGGCCTGATCAGCCTGAGCGTGGACGCGAACGTCAGCGCCTCCCCGACGGGAGTGTCCGGGCCGATCACCACCAGGGTCTCGGCTGGATCGCTCTCCAGCATCTGGGCGACCGCCTGCAGGGTGTCCGCAGCGCGCACCTTGCCGCCGATGGACAGGACCAGGTCCCTGGCGGATGCCGTGGGCTCGCAGAGGATGGGCATGGCTAGCTACTCACTTTGTCGGCGGGAAGAGGGGCAATGTCGGCCCGTCGCTCCCGGTCACCGAGGACGTGGTGAGCAGCGCCATATAGGGCAGCCCGGATTCGGCCAGATTGATCACCCGCTCCGCATCTGATTGATCAACGGCGAGGGTCACGAGTACCTGGTTCTGAGTCGCCTGGTCCGCCGTGCCCGAATTGGCCTGCCCGAAGGCGGTGCTCGTCACCCCGCCGGCCGCCGACACGGGAGCCGCCTCGGCCACGGACAGCACCTTGACCCTGGTCAGCACGATCCTGGTGACGATCTTGGTCTTGTCGTTGGCCTCGAGCGACTTGCTGCCGCAGGTCCACTGGGCATTAAGCGAACCACTCTTGACGTATGTGTCGAAAACCGCTACTTCCGCACCTGGATAGACGTAACGCGCCACGGCCTCTGGGACACACATAGCGATGGTCACCGCCATCATGCCGCTCGGAATGGCGACTCCCGACGTCGCGGCGACAGCTGTCACCAGCATCGGGCGCAGCAGCAGCTCACCGGGCGCGATGTTCGCGCTCGCGACGAGGGGCTTGAGGTCGCTCGTGAGCGACCGCACCGCATCGGCGGGAACCGATGAGGCTGGCAGCTTCTGCCTGGCAAGCATGCCGTCGGCCAGCGCAGTCGTCGCGACCGTGCCGGCCGGTATCTGCTGCGCCGCCACCAGGACGCTGATCGCCTTCTGCCCGGCGATGGCCCGCTGGTCGGCGCCCTTGGCATAGAGGAGCACCGCGCCAGTGCCGATGACGGCCAACGCGATCGCCAGGACGATAGTCAGAATGCGACGTGTCAAGATTCCTCTTCTCCGCTTCCGCGCTTGCTCTGCGCTGCGTCTTGCCTGCTCTGGCTCAGCCGGTCAGCGCGATGATGTCCGCGCCTAGGTTCGGGCCGCCGATCGATCCGGGATTCGGTACGAGACCCTGCGTGAAGTAACCGTTGATGCACTTATTCGAGCCCTTGCAGTCGTTAGCAGGATTGAGCCAGTCTTTCGCTGTGAATCCGGGCAAGTGATAGCCAGTAATCACAAAAGCTGCGAAACCCTTCAGCGTGTAGACGCCGTTGGCGCCGGTGCCACTGACGGCGATGTAGATGGGGAGAAAGACGAGCGTGCGGTTCGCCTGGTCAGCGGCAAGAACGGTTTTGCAGGCCTGCGAGGCACTGACGCCGGTATTGCCGCCGAACGTCCCGTTGATGATCGGCGTGGTGCAGTTGCTGTTCGGGTCGTCAGTCCAGCCGAACAGGCCAGGACCGTCGGCGCCGGCGGGCTCGGTCGGGCAGCCACCGCTGGTGGAGGTGGTATGCAGCTTGAGCACCCGGTCGAAAGACGGGGCAGGAAGCGGGTTCGGCGGGTAAGGCGGTGGCGGCGCGAACAGCGTCCCGTTCTGAGTTGCCTGGTCCCATTCGCAGGCCGAGAACGTCACGGCGATGCCGCTCGCCGCCAATGGCGGGCCCCACGCGGCCTGTGCGCACGCGAAGACGGTCGAGCCGTTGTAGTTGGTCCTGCCGAGCAGAGTGCGAGCGAACGTCGGCGGCAGCAAGGTCGAGCCGCTCGCAGTCAGCGTCCCGGTGTGCACGTCGACGTAGTTGGTGCCTGGCTTCGGGGCCGGCGGGCAATCGTATATCTTGCCCGTGCTAGCCGGACAGGCGCCCAGGCCCCCTGATCCGCAGACCAAGTCGACGGCGGACGTGCCGTCGGCGGAATTCTTGTTCGCGTAATTCTGTGCTGTTCCTGGCGTGCAGGTGCCCTGGGCGCAGGTCTTGGCCACGGCCAGCGCACCGGCATCCGCGCCGTTCTGTAGCTGGGCTCGCTCGGAGTACAGCTGGCCGACATCAACGACCATCGCACCCATGCCAAATAGCACACCGCCGCCGATGAGTATAGCGACGAGCACGCCGACGGCACCGCGGTCGTCGCGACCGAGCAACCGAAGCACCGGACGGGCCAGACCAATGATCAGGTCTCGCATGGCATGACTCCTTCGGCGTGAAGCGTGAGCGGAGAACCGAGTCCCGAGCCGCCGAACATCTTGGCGATCGCGCCTATCGGCGTAACGAAGGTAAAGGTGTAGGTGACCTTGACGTCTGCGTTGGCCGTCGGCCCCGAACCAACCGGGCAGGCCGACAGCACGGCCACGCCGACGCCGCTGAGCCCGGTCGCAGCGGCCTGAGTACGGCTCGTCACGTTGGGCTGGTTGAGCGCCGTCAGCCTGGCCCCTTCGCGGGCCGCCTGGGTGAGAGTGACCTGGGCATTAAGTGCCCGCCCGAAGTCGATAATGCCGAAAAGCAAGAGCAGCAGCAGCGGGAGCAGCAGCGCGAACTCAACGGCGGCAGCGCCCCTGTCCCGTTTGCCGCACCTGAGCGGTCGGCGGTTCATCGTCCCTCCAGGTCGGGCACGGGCGGGACAGCTTGCCGTCCCGCCCGTGCCACCAGAATGTGCCGACGCTAGAAGGCGCCAAGGATCTGACCGAACAGAGCGTTCACGTTCATTCCGAGTACGCCGACCGCGCCGCTGATAATGACGGCGATCAGAGAGGCAAGGATTGCGTACTCGATTGACGACACGCCCCGGTCATCCGCAAAGCGCAGCCGGTAGATGAGGCTCCGCGCGGATGCTATCGAGTCAGGCATCGCAATCCCTTCGAGGATTTGCCACGGTCACAGATGTGAGACCAGATGTCTCCGCCTGCTGTGCCTCTGGCTCTCTACAGTCCGCCGATCGCGTTGGCAACGTTGGTGAAGACGCCGTTCAGCGCGCCCCCAAGGGCACCGACCGTGCCAATGATGGCCACGGCAATCAGGGCAACCATCAGGCCGTACTCGACGGATGTCACGCCGCGGTCGTCGCTGCGAAGCTGGCCGAGACGGTTGTTCAGTGACACGAGGTGCTTGAGCATAGGAACTCCTTCGACAGGCCGGCGAGCTATCCACGCCTAGCTGGACGGCATCATGCCGTCTTGGTATCGGGCAGCGTATAGGGTCGATCATGACTGAGAGTGACTTCCAGACAACAAGCGGACAAGTTCGCCTTGTCGGATGACATGTCATCCGTTCGGCTGACACGAGCCTTGGGCGTAACACTCGTGACCAGTCGGGACAGTCCCTGAGCATCAGACACAAACCGAGCATCTATCAGATTTCCCGGCACATGCGGGGCGTTATGAACCTGATCTGGGCCGCGTCAGGCGCGGTCGTCGGCCTGCCAGCGGGCACGGTGCTGCGCGGTCAGGTAGCCAGGCTGTCGGTCCCCGGCGGTGAGCCAGAGGAGGCAGGCTGCCGCGAGTGCGCGACCGCGCTACCCGGGCGACCCGCGCTCCGGTGCGAGCACTGCGGGTCCTGGATCGGCGCGGCGGCGGTGATCGAGCTGACCGCGGCCGCCGTGCTGGCGCTCCTGCTGGCCAGGATCGGATTCCAGCCAGCAGCGGCCGCATTCGCCTTCCTCGGCGTCCTCGGCGTGGCGCTTGCCCAGATCGATGCCGCCGTGCAGCGGCTTCCTGATCGGCTGACCCTGGCTGCCTATCCGGCGCTGATCGTCCTGCTCGGCCTGGCCGCGGCGTTCGGCGATAGCTGGGGGACATTCGTCCGCGCGCTGCTTGGCGGACTTGCCCTCGGTGCCGCATACCTGCTGCTCGGCCTGCTCAGCGCGGGCCAGCTGGGAGGCGGCGACATCAAGCTGGCCGGCGTGATCGGCCTCGTGCTCGGCTGGCTCGGCTGGCGCACCCTGATCGCGGGAGCGAGCCTCGGGTTCGTCATGGCCGCGGCCGTCAGCCTCGCCATGCTCGCCGGCCGGAGGATCTCCTGGCGCAGCATGATCAGCTTCGGCCCTTACATGCTGAGCGGAGCCCTGGTAGCGGTTCTGGCCAGCAGGTGGTAATTGGCCCCCAAAGGACACATAACATAACGATAACAATCGGAAAGCGCTGCAAACCGGGCACCGAAGCATCACGTCTACTGTCTGATGCCAGGTCGGCGGCATCCTAGGTGGGAGCCGTGTCCAGACTGGCCGCGCGAGCACCGTCGCTCCGCTGACGCCAAGAGTGCAGAGCCTGGGGGGGTTCGCGGTGACGATCCGTCTGGCCATTGTCGATGGCCACACCCTGACAAGGTATGGACTTCGCCAGCTCATCGCGCAGTACGCCGACATCGAGATCGTCGCCGAATGCGAGTCGGCGGCGCAGGCCAGGACGACGGTCTCGCAGTCCGGCGCAGACGTGGTGACCATCGACGCCACCTTGCCCGACGGCGACGGCATGCGCCTGGCGCGAGAATTCCGCGATACCTTCGCGGACCTGGGCATCGTCATGCTCACCTCCCGCGGCGAGGACGACGTGCTGTTCCGCGCGATGGAGACCGGCGTATCAGCGTTCGTTGCCAAGTCAGCACCGGTCGATGAGGTGCTTGCCGCGATCCGGCATGCCGCGGTCGCAGCCTCGAGCTTCACCGCTTCCGGCCTTGCTGTGGCGATTACCAGGCGGCGGACGATCAGGGACCGGCTGGCACTCAGCCCCAGGGAAGCCGAGGTACTGCACCTGCTGCGCGACGGCATGTCGGTCCCGGCTATCGCGCTCGCCATGTACATCAGCCAGTCGACGGCCAAGACCTACGTCGCGCGCCTGTACGACAAGCTCGGCGCCACGAATCGTGCCCAGGCCCTGATTACCGCGATGCGCTACGGCCTGATCGGATACGAGGACTCCGCCGTGCTTCCCGCGGCCCCCTTGACCTGCGCGGGCGACCTGGTCGGCACGGCCGCAGAGCTGGCCTTACTGCCTGTCGTGATCTAAGGCGAGCGGGCAGGCAGAGATTAGGACATCTTCCCGATGCGGTAAGAGGTGCCTTACCGCGATTCTGGGTGCTACCGGGCCACGATGGCCCGACACTCAGGAGGTTGCAATGCATCCGCAGATCATCGCTATGGCAGCTGCCGAGCATGTCAAGGACATGCAGGCCGAGGCCACCCGGGGGCGGCGTGTCCGTGAGGCACGCCGCGCCCGGCGCGGCGTGATCACCGTCGCCGCAGCCGGCCGCCCCGTCCAGCCGGCCGCCAAGCTTCCCTGCCCGCAGCTTCCCTGCCCGACGCTGTCCGCCCGGGCCGCGTGAGCCCCGGCAGCCACTCCCAGACCAGGCTTACGGCCCGGGCGCATCCGATGCGCGCCCGGGCCGCTCGCTGTTCACAGGCCCTCGCGGTGCGCGATCGCGGCCGCCTCGGTCCTGCTCGCCGCCCGCAGCTTGGCCAGGATGTTGGAGACATGGACGCTGACCGTCTTCGGCGAGATGAACAGCTCGGTGCCGATCTCCTTATTGCTGTGTCCCGTTGCCAGCAGCCGGAGGACGTCACGCTCGCGATCGGTCAGGCCGGCCAGCGGCCCGCGGCCGGCCGGCCCGGCCGCTCGGTCCGCGGGGCCGATCCTGGCGCGGCGGCCCAGATCGGCGAGGTCCGCCTGGAGCGGGGCCGCCCGCAGCTCGTCCGCGACCTCCCTGGCCAGCAGCCACTGCTGGCCGGCGGATTCCCGGTCGCCGGCCTCGGCCAGCGCCTCGGCAAGCCGCCACCGCGACCGGGCGGTCTCGTACACGAATCCCTCGCCGAACGCATCCACGACGGCCCGCCAGGCGGCGGGATCGTTGTGGCCGTTCGCGCGGCTGCATTCGGCCTCCGCCCGCGCCAGCCATCCCCGGCCGTCGACGCCGAGCGCGAATCCAGGCAGGCGCGGGTTGGCCGCACCCTCCCGGGCGATATCAAGCAGCGTGCTGGCCTGCTCGAGCACGGTCGCCAGACGGGCATGCTCCCCCATGGCCCTGGCCGGTCCGGCCTGGTCGGCGAGCGCGCCGAGCCCGACCGCGGCCACCCGGATCAGCTGCGGGCTGTGGTAGCCCTCGTCGATCTCCTCGATCACCCGGATCGTCGCCTGGACCTCAGCGACCGCCGCCGCGGTGTCCCCTCGCCACAGGGCGCGCTCGGCCAGCAGCCCGCGGGTGATGTACTCGACGAACCCGTCGCGCGCGAACATCGGCTCGAGCCATACCTGCCGCTCCTCCACGACCGGCAGGCCCCTGGCGACGGCGAGGAAGAGCGCCATCGCGGACAGGCGGGCCTCGGCCGGGCTCGTCACCCGGACCGCGAACCCGTCGGCGATCTGCTGCGCGTGGTCCCAGGCGCCGTCGGCGAAATGTGCGAGGTAATGCAGGTACTGCAGGTCGATGCCGTACTGCGCGAGACCGAGGCCAGCGCCGTTCGCCCGCTCCGTGCCCTCGTGCGCGTGCTTCGCCGCGCTCTTGAGATCGCCCTGCTCAAGCTGGAGCCTGGCGAGCTGATAGGTGGCGCGGAGCTCGACTCCCAGCACCCTCGCCTCGGCCGCCTGGCGATGCGCCGTGCTGAACAGGGCTACCGCGTCGGCGATCCGGCCGGCCCGCTCGCTGATCAGCCCGAGCGTCACCAGCGCATCGGCCTCGACCCACGGCGCTCCGGCCGCCTGCGCCGCTGCCCTCGCCTGCTCCGCGCGGGCACGGACCGCCTCGTGGTCGGGGAAGCCAAGCAGCGCACGCGCGTGGGTGGCCAGCGCCCTCGCGTGCTCCCAGGTCGGCGGGTCGGGTGGGAGCGCGTCGACGGCAGCCTGGCCCGCGGCCGCTGCCGCGGCGTCCTCGCCGAGGTCATTGAGGAGATAGGACAGCCGTTCCTGGACCCGGCACAGCAGCACCCGGTCGGAGTTCTCGTTCAGGTAACCAAGCAGTCGGCGCAACTGCCCGGCCGCTCGCGCCAGATCACCGCCGTCCGCCGCGCTGACCGCCGAACGGAACGCGAGCTTGCCGCGACCGAGGCCGCCGAGCTTCTCCGGATCGCTGACCCGCTCCCACAGCGAGAGCGCCTGGTCGTAATGCCGGTGCGCCTCGGCTGGCGCGGCGAGCCGTTCCGCCTCCTCGCCGGCCAGAACCGAGGCGGAGAACGCGCCCTGGATGTCATGGCTCGCCAGGCAGTGGTGCGCGAGTTCCGCGGCGGTGCCGGGAACCTCGGCGAGCCGCCGCTCGTCGGCGAGCAGGTCGGCCAGCCGCGCGTGCAGCCTGGTGCGCTCGCCGGGCAGCAGGTCGGCGTAGATGGCCTCGCGCAGCAGGGCATGCCGGAACGAGTAGCCCTGGTCGCCGTCGGGCACGAGCAGCTGATGGGCAACGGCCTCCCTGACGGCGCCGTCGTAGACCAGTTCGTCGAGTCCCGACGCGCGCCTGACCAGCTGGTCGTCTACCCGGCGGCCCGTAACGGCAGCGGTCCGCAGAACCTGCTGCGTCGCGGCGGAGAGCCGCTCCATCCTGGCGAGCAGCAGATCCGCCAGGCCGGCCGGCAGCTGAGATCCTGGCGACGACGCGGCGAGAAGTTCCTCGGCGTAGTACGCGTTGCCCTCGGCCCTGGTGATCATCCGGTCGATCGTCTGCGCGTCAAGCCGGCGCAGCGACAGCGCCGTCAGGTGCTGGGCCATGGCCGACGCCGTCAGCGGCCCGAGCTCGACCGAGCTGACGCTGGGCAGCCGCAGCAGTTCGGCGACCAGCGGCCTGAGCGGGTGCCTGCGGTGCATGTCGTCCGACCGGTACGTAGCGACAACTGCCAGCCGCTCGGAGTGCAGCATCCGGCTCAGGAAGGTCAGCAGGTCACGAGTGGACTGGTCGGCCCAGTGCACGTCCTCGAGTACCAGCAGGACCGGGCTGGCGCCGGCCAGCTCGGCGAGCATCCCGAGCACGGCACCGAAGAGCTGCTGCTGGACCAGTCCGGGCATGTCACCGCCGGCCGGCTGGCTCTCGTTCCGGTCCGGCAGCAGGCGGGAGAGCACCGGCCGGGCGGCCAGGGCGTCGAGCAGGACACCGCCGGGCGACGGTCCCGTCGTGGCGTCCCGAAGGGCATCGGCAAGCGGCAAGTACGGCACGGCGTCGCCGAGCTCGGCGCAGCGCCCGGACAGGACGGCAAAGCTATCCTCACGCGCACGCGCGGCGAGCTCGGTGACCAGGCGGGTCTTGCCCACGCCAGCATCGCCGCTGATCAGGGTGACGACCGGCCGGCCCGAGGCCGCCGATTCCAGCATGGCGAGCAGGTGGCTGAGCTCGGCTTCCCGGCCGACCAGCTCGCTGTGAGGTACTCCAAGCACGAGTCCAGTATCACAGCAGACTCGGACACTTAGAGATGTTCCGAGTCCGCCCCGGGGTCGCGGGCGCCAGGCTGGCGCCTGCGAGAATGCCTGTTGTGCCACGCCGCCGCCCTGGATTGTTCAGAGATCTCCCGCGCGAGGTGGCGATCCTCAGCTCGGTGTCATTCACTGTCGCGCTCGGGTACGGGATCGTCGCACCAGGCATCCCGGCCTTCGCCAGCCAGTTCGGGGTGAGCACCGCGGCCGCAGCCAGCGTGATCAGCGCATTCGCCCTGATGCGGATCATCGGAGCGCTGCCCGCCGGACGGCTGGTCGACCGGTTCGGCGAGCACCGGACGATGGCGGCCGGCATCGCGATCGTGGCCGTGAGCAGCATGCTCGCTGGCTTCTCCGGGTCGTTCGCCCAGCTGATCGCACTGCGCGGGATCGGTGGTCTCGGCTCGGCGATGTTCAGTGTCAGCGCGCAGACCCTGCTGCTGCGCAGCGTGCCGTCGGACCTGAGGGGACGAGCGAGCGGGCTCTATACCGGCGGCTTCCTGCTCGGCGGGATCAGCGGCCCCGCGATCGGCGGGCTGGTAGCCGCCTGGTCGCAGCGAGCGCCGTTCTTCATCTACGGCGGCATGCTGCTGGTGCCAGCCGGCATCGCCGCGGTCAGGCTGCGTGACAGCGAGCGCCGGGCTGCTGGCGGGAGGCCGCGCTCGGAACGGCCGCTGGCCGAGATCATCGGTGCCCTGCGGAGCCGGGCATACCGGGCGGCAGCGTCGGCGAACCTCGCCGACGGCTTCGCCGTGATGGGCGTGCGCAGCGCCATCGTTCCGCTGTTCGTCCGTGACGTCCTGCACGAGTCCGCGACGTGGACGGGAATCGGGTTCCTCGTCGTCGCCGCGCTGAACGCTGCGACCCTGCTGCCCGGCGGACGATTCGCCGACACGATCGGCCGGCGGCCGGTCATGGTGGCCGGCTGCCTCATCAGCGGAGCGAGCATGGTCATGCTAGCGCTGCTGCCGGGACTGTGGGGCTTCCTCGCGGCTCTTGCGGTGCTCGGGCTCGGCTCCGGGCTGCTCGATGTCGCGCCGTCGGCGATGATCGGCGACATCCTCGGCGGACAGAGCGGGCGAGGCGGCCAGGGCGGGACAGTGGTCGCCTCGTATCAGATGGCCGGCGATATCGGCACGGTCACCGGCCCGGTGGCGGTCGGCTTCCTGGTCGACTCAGTCTCCTACAATGCGGCATTCTTCCTCGCGGCGTGCGTGCTCGGCCTGGCCGCGCTGGCCGGCCTGTTCGCACCGGAAACGAGGCGCCCAGACTCCGAGCGGCTCGCGATACCCGAGCCAGTGGTGGCTCAGCCGCACGCCGACCCGGCGTAATAGCGATCCTCGGCGGCGTAGTCGAGCATCGGCCCGAAGAAGTCGCCGTCGAGGTCGCCGATGGCGCGCGGGCCCTCGCGGCCAGCGGCGGCGCGCACCAGCCAGTCCACCTCGCCGTGCACCGTCGTCGCGTAATCGCCGACCGGTGCGTAACCGAGCGACGCGGCGGCAGTCATCTCGAGCACGACCGGGTAGGGCGCCTCCCACGGGTGCCTGCCGGCTGGCCCGGCCGGCTCGTCGAGCAGCACCTCGTCCCAGGTATGCCCGAGATACCGCGCGACCGTCCGCGCGATCTCCAGCGCGCTCGGCGCGTCCGGATCGGCGGCATTGAGTACTCGCCGGCCCGGCTTCGCGGCGGCCACCTGGATCAGCGCCGCGAGGTTGGCCGCCGCGGTGGTCTGGTTCACGGCGCCAGGCCGGGCCAGGAAGATCCGCGGACGCCGGTCAAGCACGCGCTTGACGAACACCCATTCGCGCGGCATCCGTGCCCCATCGCCATGGATCAGGCCGGGCCTGATCACCGTCACCGGCAGCCCGCTGTCGAGCAGGACCTGCTCCGCGGCCACCTTGCGGTGCCCGTAGCCTTCGTCCCCGGGCGGAACGGTCCGCTGGGACTCGCTGACCGGGCCGTCGAACCGCGGCTTGAGCGCCGAGTTAGCGTGCCGGCCAGCGGCGTCCGCGTAGACCGCCTTGCCGGAGATCATCACGGTCGACGCCGCCCGCCTGGCCAGGGGCAGCAGCGCGGTCGCGTCGTCGGCCCCGTAACACAGGCAGTCGACAAGCAGGTCCGCGCCGTCGCCCAGAGCGTCAGCCAGCCGGTCAGCATCGGCACGGTCCGCGGCGGTGAATGTCCCGCCCGCCGCTGCGATGTCGGCGGGCATGCGTGCCGCGTCCCGGCCGGTAAGGCCGACGTCCCAGCCGACCGAGAGCAGACGGCGGGCAGTGGCACGGCCGGTCGAGCCGGTACCGCCGAGGATGAACGCGCGGGACATCGGGTGAGCGTATCTGGCGGGCGGTTAGGACGGGACGTCGGGCCGGACAAGGTGGAAGTACTCGCGTGGGCGGCTTTCGCCGCTATGCACCACCGTGTTAGGCACGCCGCTGCCCGGCATGGCTGGCTGCCTCGAACGCTTCCCTGGACTGCCACCGCGACAGGCCGTCGACCACGACTCCCCGGCCATAGACGTCTCGCACCTTCACGTCCAGCGTCCGGGGTGCGCCCATCCTGCGGCGCCTGCCTGCTCGGTCACTGTTGCTCACCTGCCAGGACAGCGCGGCGTCGGCTGTGATACTTCTCGATGCTCTGCCGCCGGTTGCGCTCTCGCAGACAGGTCCCGCTGCAGGTGCGCGCCCTTGCGTTTCTGTCACTCGGAATGGGCTTGCCACACTCAGCGCACGTCCGGGTCTGCATCCGGGCCTTGGCGTCGGCCTGGCGCCGAGCATCGGCCTCCTTAGCGGCCTTCTCGCGGCTGGCCGCTCCGGTGATGTCGGCGTCGGCGAACGTGAACCGGATGCCGAGCAGCGCGGCAGCCGTGGCGTCATCCACGCTCCCGTCCATCCGCTGAGCACCGTGGGCCGCCGACCGCCTGACGGCGATGCCCGCTGACCGGAACATCCGCGCCATCATCAGGCCGGCCGCATCGCTGACCGGTACGGTCAGGCTGAACCGCAGCAGGCTGGCCTCCCACCCTTCACATTGCCGGTCGAGCACGGCCTTTCTAGACGCGTTCGGCCTGACGATGACGACGCAGTGGCCGCTGACCAAGGACGAGATCGCCGCCCTGATCCGCGATGACGAATGGTGGGAGCGCCGGGGCTGACGGCACGGGTGCTCGACGGCTGCTCCGGCGCCGGCGGCGCGGCCAGAGGCTACGCGCTAGGCGGCCACGACGTCTGGGGCATCGACTCCGACCCGGACGTGGAGGACCACTACCTGACGGGCGCCAGGGCGAATGGCAGGGACAGGTTCCGCGCCCTTGACATTCTGGACGTGCTGTCCAGGCCGGGCATCGCCCGGAACTCTGACTTCATTCACGTCTCGCCTCCATGCCAGTTCAACTCGGCCATGAGCAGCGCCAGGCCAGGGTTGGCGGATAAGTACCCAGACCTGATCGGTCCGGTACGCGAGGCGCTGATCGACATCGGCTTGCCATTCGTGATCGAGAACGTCGAGGCTGCCCGGTCGTGGCTGAAGGACCCGGTGATGCTGTGCGCTCAGATGTTCCAGCCGGGCGTCCTGCTTTACCGGCACAGGCTGTTCGAGGCCGGCGGGGGTTCGTCGTGGCCAAGCCGCCGATGCCGCCTGAGAGCCTGCCAGGGCCACGCACGGCATGCGGCTGGCCTCATCCCGTGCCGGCCAGCAGGGCAGGGCACTGGGTACCCGGCACGGCCATCTCAGCGGCCGGCCACGTCGGCAACGTCACCCTCGCCCGCGAGGTGATGGAGATCGGCTGGACGACCCGCGAGGAGCTGGCTGAAGCCGTGCCGCCGTACATGACGGAGTGGATCGGCGGGCAGATCGTGACCTATTAGGCGGCCAATGCTTCTCTCGACTAGCCGAACAAGATTTCGGAGATAATGGCCGCGTGGGAGTCAAGCCGCCATGGTGCCCGCCGCTGGTCGGGATGACCGGCGGCACCATCGAGCACCTGCTGTGCTGGGAACAGCACGAGCGCGACGGCTCCTGGTGGGCCTGGGTGTCGTGGATCAGATCCAGACCAGCGGCGACCGGCATGGGCACAAGGTCGTCGGCGTCCAGGCCAAGTCACTCGCGCCGATCGAGCCGCCCATTACACCGATGTGGCCCGCCGAGGGCTCGCGAGAGCGAAGCTCGCCTCGCTGCCGAACCATGTCAGCGCCGACGACGTTAATGACGCCGTCGTCTGTGTGGCTGGGCTGCAATACACCTGGGAGGACGACCCAGAGCGCCGCCGCCGGCAGGCGTCCAGCAGCCCGCCGACGCCGTCATGGTGTCACGCGCAATCGCGAGCGGGCTATACGGGCGTTTCGCGCCGAGATGCTCCCCGAAGTATCGGCAGGATCTAACTCTCGCTTGGCTCAGCAAGCGTGAAGCTCCGCCCCGTCCTCGCTGACGTGGGACGAGCCACGCCCATGGGATCGACTGTCAGCCTAATTAACGCCGGATGGACAGCCACGACAGCACTCCAGTGATCGGCGGTTCTGGGACAGTCTAAGCTGGCGCGCGTCTTCCCAGCCAGACACATGACGGGTAATCGGGGCGTCGCCAGCGCGACGATCTGCTCCGCGCCTACTTCGGCGACCCCGCCTGGTTCGCCGAACGATCGGCCACTGCCGGTCCTTCGCCGGGTGCCGGACCCTATGTCATCGTGCTTCTTGCCTGACAGCCCTCGTGGGGGGTACCGACCGAGCCTTCTCCTCCCATTCATCGCTTCGCGGATGGCTTGTTGCCGTGGCCGCGCGCGAAATCGCCTGGTCAGATGGTGGGCGGAGCGGCGGGCGGGCTGAGCTTGAAGCCGAACAGCGCGTCCGCCCACTGCCTGGTCAGCTCGGTGTCGGGCGTTGGTATCACGGCTGGTCTCCCGTGGCGTAGAGAACATGTCTCTACTCCTACAGCGGGGTGCCAGCCTTTTCCGCTTGCCAAGGTTGCTGCCGGCTGGTCAATGGTTGCTGCGAGTGCGGTCACGGGTGCCTCCCGGGATGTTTTCCCAGGTCAGCGGCGGTACCCCGCAGCAACCTCCGTGATCATGAAATTCGGGGTCAGCCCAGCCCCAGTTGCGGCTTGCTGCCCGGTCCCTTGGCCGGCCCCTTGCCGGGCCCCTTGCCGGAGCCGTGGCCATGACCCTTACCGTGCCCATGACCAGGCGGCTGGCCATCGGTCGTCGGCGGGCCAGCCGGGGCGCCGCCGGCGTGCCCGCTGTGCGGACGCTGCGCGCCGATCACGGTGATCCGGCTGCCGACCGGCCGGCTGCCACCGGGGCGAACGGCGACGACGATGCCGGCTGGCTGCGACGCCGTCGGGAGCCACACAACCCTGACCTTCAGGCCGAGATGACGAAGCCGCCGGACAGCCATCGCGACCGGGTGCCCGACGAGCGCACGACCGTTGACGTCTGCTGTGGTGATGGTCGCGGCCACCGGACGCAGGCCCTGCGCGCTGCAGTCCAGCTTGCCAGCCTGCGCGGCCTGGCCGGGAGGCTTGCCGGTCGCCTGGCTGGGTTCTTGCGGGCCGGCCTGGCGGGCGGCCGCAGGCGGCTGTGGTCAGGTGGCCAGTACCCAGGCGCCGTTTTGGCGGGCCAGGCCCCTGCCGGTCAGGTTCCGCAGGTTGAGCACGGCGGTGCGGCGTTTGAGCCAGGCGTTGTTCTTGACGGTGCCGCGGTAGCGGAGCTTGAGCCGGCGTCCGCGCCAGGTGGCGACCTGAGCGACGGCGCGTTCCGCGCTGGGCCGGTGTTTCATGTAGTCCTCGCGCAGCCCGGTGCTGGCGGCCCAGTCACGCCGGGCCGCGCGCAGCAGGTCGTCGTGCTCGTGCAAGATAAAGGTCCGCCCGGTCTTGGACCTGGTGCACCGCTCGCGCAGCGGGCAGTCCCGGCAGGCGGCACCGACGGTGACATTGCGGCTGGGAGTGATCGGGCGGGTGACGCCGCCCGGACAGGTGACGGTGCGGCTGCGGTGGTCGACGGTGAAGTCACCGAGGGTTCGCCCGCCCTCGACCGGGGGCCGCAGCGGCCTGGGCTTGATCACCGCCTGGTGCCCGGCCTTGCCGATGGCATCCCGCAGGTCTCCGGTCCCGTAGGCGGAGTCGCCGTACCAGGCGAACTGGCCGCCATCACCGGCTTGGCTGCCCGCGGCGCCCGGGCCGGGGTCCCCGGCCGCGTCCGCGCCATCGGTGCCGTCCCCGGCGGCTTCGGCGGCGAGGAACTCCTCCGCGACCGCCGGGTCGCTGTTTTCCTGCCCGGCGGCCTTGGCCAGCTGCTCACCGGTGATGATCCCGGTCTGCGGGCCAGCCCACGTGCGCCCGGTAGCCGTCCCGGCGGGCCTCGGGTGACTTGCGGGTATGCCGGGCATCGGGGTCCACCGTCGAGACCACCCGGTCGCCGGCGACGTTGCGGGCGATCCGCCACCGCCCGTCAGTCCCGTCACTGCCCTCGGCCGGCTCGACGTCCTGCCCGGCGACCAGGGCCAGCAGCGCCGCCGCGGACGCGGCGGCCTCGTCCAGATCGGCGTCCTCCAGCGCCGCCACTACCGCGCTGGCGTCGCTGACCAGCGCCGAGACCAGCGCGTCTTTCGCTGCCGGGTCGTCCCAGTCGATCTTCGGCTTGCCGGGGGCGGAGTAGTCATGCACGGTGCACACCGCCGCGATCTGCTCCGCCGCACCGGGCACGTCGCGGGCCACCCGCCGGATCGCCGAGATCAGCTGAGTAATCGTGTCCTGGGTAGCCACCGCGTCCGCCAGAATCGTTGAGTCCACCGCACTACGGCGCCGGCCCTTGAGGATCCCGGTCTCCTCCACGATCTTCCTGACCGCGCCGTTGATCCGGTGCGGGTGCCTTGACCTGGCCATCCGCCGACGCCAGTACACCAGCGTCGAGGGATCGAACCCCTCGTCATCGACCGCCAGCCCGCAGGCCACCTTCCACCGGACATCGAAACGGACCGCCTCGGCAGTCTCCCGGCCGGAGTAGTCATGCAGCGTCTGCAGCGCCATCACCGCGGCCATCACCGCGGCCGGAATCGACGGCCGCCCCCGGCCGGAAGGGAACAGGTCAGCGAAGTCCTCATCAGGGAACACCTCGGCCCGGTGAGCGGCCAGGAACGCGAACATGCCGCCCTGCGGGACCAGGTACCCGGCTAGCATCTCCGCGCCCAGAAGCTGGCGGTCCATGCGCTCTTCACCCTGCATGCGAAGATCATCCCAGGATATCGAACAGGATGCCGGCAGACCCGCCTTTGCCTGCCCGGCCTGGCCGGTTAAGCAGAGACTGCCAGCGCGAAGGGGAGGACGGCGGGGGCGCCTGCCTCGCGGAGCAGTTTCGCGGCGACGGTCATCGTCCAGCCGGTTTCGATCCGGTCATCGACCAGCATGACAGGGCCGGTGAGCCGGGCTACTGACTCCGCCAACGGCTCCGGCAGCACCAGGTCCCGCCACAGCGTCCGCAGTCGCTGGGCACTGTTGAACTGGCGCGGCGTCGAGGTGTCGCTCGCGTAAGCCAGGCTGCCCAGGCAGGGAATCCGGCCGATCGCGGCGATCCGCTCGCCGAGACCGGACACGAGGCGGGGGCAGCTTCTGGACGGGACGGAGACGACGGCGGCCGGGCGAGCCGCCCAGTCCCAAGCGGCCAGAACGGTCACGACGGCAGCTAGCAGGTCGTCCGGGATCGGCCCCTCGACAGGACCGGCCTCCGGGTCGACGGCCAGCAAGGCGCGCAGCCGGGCCCCCCAGCCCAGATCGGTAAGCCGTCCGACGGCGCGGCCTGTCTCGGCCAGCAGGTTCGCGCCGATCTTCCCCGAGGCGGCGATTCCCAGATCCGACATCCCGGCAGGCCACATCTTCCGCGGCTCCACCTGCACGCCAGGGCGGGTCAGCCGCTCCCGCGCCGCGTCGGCACCGGATGGCGAGACGCTGACTGGCCAGTGCCGTCCCGTGCAGTTGTCACACCGGCCGCACGGCGCGGCGTCCGGGTCGTCGAGTTCTCGCCGCAGGTACTCCATCCGGCAGCCCTCGGCCGCCAGGTAGCCGAGCATGGCCTGCTGCTCGCGCCGCCGTTCGGCCGCTACCTGCGCATAGCGGTCCGCCTCGTACACCCAGGGCTGGCCGGTCGCCTCCCAGCCGCCGCTTACCCGGCGGACCGCGCCATCCACGTCGAGGACCTTGAGCATCATCTCCAGCCGGCTCCGGGAGAGGTCGACCCGCGTCTCCAGCGCGGCGAGTGAGAGCGGCCGGCCGGCGCCGGCCAGGGCCGCGAGAGTCACCCGTACGACATGCTCGTGCGGGAACGCGAGCGAGCCGAAGTAAGCCCAGATGTTGGCGTCCTCGGGGCCGGGCAGTGCGATCACGTCGGCCCGGGCCACGCCCCGGCCGGCCCGGCCGATCTGCTGGTAGTAGGCGACCGGCGATTGCGGCACGCCGAGGTGGACCACGAAACCCAGATCAGGCTTGTCGAAGCCCATGCCGAGGGCGCTGGTCGCGGCCAGCGCCTTGAGCCCGTTGGCCAGGAGGGAGTCCTCGGCGGCTTTGCGTGCCGTATGGTCGTCTTTTCCGGTGTAGGCAGCGACGTCGAAACCATGCTCGCGCAGGAAGCCGGCCGTCTCGTGCGCGGCGCTGACGGTGAGCGTGTAGATGATGCCAGACCCCGCGAGGTCATCCAGGTGCTCGGCCAGCCAGGCGAGCCGCTGGTGTGGGCCAGGCAGGCTGACGACCGCCAGGTGCAGGCTCTGGCGATCCAGCGGCCCGCGCAGGACCAGCGTCTCGCTCTCCGCTGCAACATGACCAATTGTCAATTGCTCGGCGACATCGCGAGTCACTCGGGCGTTCGCTGTGGCCGTGGTCGCCAGCACCGGCACGCCCGGCGGCAGTTCGGCGAGCAGCGTGCGCAGCCGCCGGTAATCGGGCCTGAAGTCATGCCCCCAGTCGGAGATGCAGTGCGCCTCGTCGACCACCAGCATCCCGGTCGCAGCGATCAGCTTGGGCAGCACGTTGTCGCGGAAGCCGGGATTGTTCAGCCGCTCCGGGCTCACCAGCAGAACGTCGACCGCGCCGGCCGCGACCCGCGCGTAGACCTCGTCCCACTCATGCGTGTTCGCCGAGTTCACCGTCACCGCGTGGATCCCGGCACGGTCCGCCGCCTCGATCTGGTTGCGCATCAGGGCGAGCAGCGGCGAGACGATCACCGACGGGCCCGCGCCCCTGGCCCGTAGCAGTGCGGTCGCTGTGAAGTAGACCGCCGACTTGCCCCAGCCGGTTCGCTGCACAACCAGAGCCCGCCGCCGGTGCGTGACCAGGGCATTGATAGCCACCCACTGGTCCTCGCGCAGACGTGCGCCGGGACCGGCGAGCGCGCGCAGATACCGTTCCGCCTCAACCCGCAGATCGCGTGCCGTGCCCGCGTCGCTTGTCATGCCTTCCTTCGTATCAGGCCGCCACGACCTTCACGCGCAGGACGCCGCTCAGCGCTGCGTTCACCGTCTCCTTCTTAGCCTCCGTCCCCAGAGCCTCCTGCGCAGCAGGGCAGCGAACTATAGTGTGCTGACCTCCTGGCCTTACGGGTGATCAGGATCGGATCTAGCTGCACGACAATCTAGCCTCGACCAATCTATGGAGTTGACACCGTACGGTTACCTCAACCCTCCTGACACCGTACGGTTACCTCAACCCTCCTGACACCGTACGGTTACCTCAACCCTCCTGACACCGTACGGTTACTATATATACTTGTAACCGTACGGTTTCACGGGAGGCCTGATGAGAGTTCACTCGACGGCGGATGTCGCAGCCGCAGTCCGCGGGCGCCGCCTGGACCGTGGGCTGAGCCAGTCAGAGCTGGCCCAGCGCAGCGGAATCTCGCGCAAATGGATCTCTGAGTTCGAGGCCGGCAAGGCAACAGCAGAGTTTGCCCTGGTCATACGTGTTCTCGAAGCACTTGAGCTGAGCCTCGACCTCAGCGACGACCCCGGCTCAACGGCCACCATGTCCGCCACTGGCACCCTGTCAGCCTCAGCCACTGTGTCTTCCACCGCCAGCGGGTCATTGGACCTTGATGAGTTGCTAGAGGAGCATCGGGGCGCGTGAACGACTCTCTTGCAGTTCTGCTTGGGGAGACGACAGCCGGGATTCTGACGCGCTTGCGCGGCGGCCAGCTCCGCTTCGACTATGACGACCAGTATCGGGCCCGTTCCAGCCCGACTCCTCTGTCGGTGTCGATGCCGATTCAGGTTCAGTCTCACTCCGACCACGTCGTTACTCCGTGGCTGTGGAACCTGCTCCCCGACAACGACGCGGTGCTAGCTCGCTGGGCTCGCCAGTTTCAGGTGTCGGCATCATCACCGTTCTCACTTCTGGCGACCCCCATAGGACTGGATTGCGCAGGTGCTGTCCGCTTCGTTCCGCCGGAGCTGGTCGAGCAGGCGATCAGCCGACCTGGTGAGATCACATGGCTGACTGACGATGAGGTCGCGCAGCGTCTGCGGGAGCTGAAAGCCGACTCAACCGCCTGGCTCGGCAAGTCGTTTACTGGCCAGTTCAGTCTTGCCGGCGCCCAGGCAAAGACGGCGCCGTTGTACCGCGATGGCCGCTGGGGCATCCCTCACGGAGCAGCTGCGACGACGCACATCCTGAAGCCAGCGGTTGCAGGTCTTGACGACCACGATCTCAATGAACATCTGTGCCTGAACGCCGCCCGTGCGAGCGGGACTCCTTGCTGTACGCACCCACGTCGCCCGTTTGGGCGATCAGAGCGCGATTGTCCGTAGACCGCTATGACCGGCGCGAGGTGGGCGGCCAGGTGATCCGAGTCCACCAGGAAGATCTCTGCCAAGCGCTCGGGGTTCACCCATCTAAGAAGTACCAAAATGAGGGAGGACCAAGGCCAGCACAGATCGTAGAATTGCTCCGACTAGTGATGTCGCCGAGGAATGCGGACCGTGCAGTGGTGCGGTTCGTCGACGCGATGGCGTGGAATTGGCTCATCGGCGGCACCGATGCTCACGCGAAGAACTACTCCCTGCTCCTTGCAGATGGTCAGGTGCGGCTAGCCCCACTGTACGACGTCGCCTCTGCTCTTCCATATGGGACACACGAGCGAGGGCTAAGGTTCGCTATGGAGATTGGCGGTGACTACCGGCTAATTTCCTATCAGAATACCTGGGGGAAAGCAGCCGACGAAATGGGCATTGACAGGGACACGGTCATCGGCAGGGTACACGAACTTACCAGCCGGGTAGCTGACGCATTTGCCGAGGCAGCCTCAGATCCTGACATTATCGCGCTCAAGCGTAATCTACCCAATAAGCTGGTTGATTTGATCGCGGATCGCGCCAAACGCTGCGCCCAGCAGATGTTAGCCGCCGGCCGGCTGCGCCACCGGCAGGAGCGCGAGCCCGGTAGCCGGTGTTCAGGCCAGCGTCGACGCACGGCGTCTCGCTGGCCGAGGAAGGCTTCATCCACTGCTCGCTGCGGCATCCACTGCTCGGTGGCCGAGGCGATCTACGGCGATGCCGACGACCTCGTCGTCCTGGTCATCGACGCCGCGCGGCTGCCGAGTCCGGTGCGGTACGAGGGAACCAGCGGCGGGGAGCAGTACCCGCACATCTACGGCCCGGTTCCGGCCGGTGCGGTGACCGACGTCATCCCGGTCGGCCGCGACACAGCCGGACGGCTGATCCTGCCCGAGCCCGCCTCACCCCCACAGGCGGAGGCGGAGGCGGAGGCGGAAGCGGACGCGGAGGCGGAGCGACCGGACCGCGCCGGGGCCGGGTAGCCTGGCCGGGTCATGAGCGAGCCCGGAAGGAGCGCTGCCCGGGATGGACGAGACTGACGTGGTGAACGGCCCGCCTGCCACCGGGAACCCCGGCGAGCCGACCGCCGGGAGCCCCGGCGCCGGCGAGCCGGCCGTCCGGCCAGGTCCGTGGGCGCGGCGACGGCCGCGCCGGTCTACGGTTGTACTGGCAGTCGTGGCGCTGGTCGGAGGGCTGGCGTTCGCTACCTTGTTCGCCTTCGGCGTGAGCCGGCTGAGCGCCAGGGCGGGATCATCACCGATGCGGCCGACGGGGATCCCGGCAAGCGTCAGCACCAGGCTGGCCGGCCTGATGCAGCTGTCCCCGGTCCCGCCGTCGGCCGCCCCCGGTTTCACCCTCACCGACCAGTCCGGGCACGCGGTCTCCCTGACCAGCTTCCGCGGCAAGACAGTCGTGCTCACCTTCATGGACTCGCACTGCACCGATATCTGCCCGCTGGTCTCGCGTGAGTTCATCGACGCGAACCGGGACCTGGGCTCGGCCGCGCGGAACGTGGTGTTCATCGCGGTGAACGTGAATCCCTACCACCGGCGGATCGCCGACGTCGCCTCGTACTCCAGCGAGCAGCAGCTCGACTCCATCCGATCGTGGTACTTCCTGACCGGCTCGCTGCCGAGCCTGCGCGCCGTCTGGCAGAACTATCAGATCCAGGTCGAGGCACCGAGCAGGAACGCCGACGTGATCCACACCTCGCTGGTCTACTTCATCGACCCCCAGGGCAAGGAGCGCTACGCGGCCGCGCCGATGGTGGATCACACCGCGAAGGGAACGGCGTACCTGCCGGCCGGGCAGCTGGCGTCGTGGGGGCGCGGCATCGCCCTGGTCGCCCGCGCGACCAGCCGCTGACGAGACCTGCCCGCCCGGCTCAGATCGTGTAGGCCAGGTTCGTCGCCAGCTGACGAGCCAGCGCAGGATCGCCGCCGAGCTCGATCCTGCCCAGCGCGGCCTCGGCGTCCTCCCGTCCGCCGGCCAGCCGCATGAACAGGGAGGATGAAAGAGCAAGGCTCGCCGTCGGCTCGCCGTCAATGGCTTCAACGGGCCTCGCCCGCCCGTCGACCACCACATGCAGGTCCCGCTCGACGGGCCCGGTGAGCCGGATGCGGACCGAGCTGCCGTCCGGAGCCCGGCCCCGCTTGCCGACGATGTAGCCGATGGCCGCGATGACCTCTTCCAGCGCCTGCTCGGCTACCGGGCCGCCCTCATGACCTGGCATCGCGACCGCGGCCCTGAGGTCCTGCTCGTGCATCCAGCAATCGAAGATCCGGATCTGCATGAACCGGGCGTACGTCGCCTGGCCGGCCGGGGTCCACGACGGGGCGTTGAACTCCTCCGCCGGCATGGCCCGCAGGCTGGCCAGCCGCTCGGCGGTCACGGCGCGGAAGTCCGCCAGCAGGCCGGCGTGGGGGCGGTCGCGCAGCGCCACGATCCAGGCCTCGTTGACCCGTCCGATGTCGTTGCGGACGTGCTCGCCGACATCGCCGTCCGCCGGGATGTCAGGGTGCTGCGCCCCGGCCAGCGTCCGCTCGGTCCCGATCAGGTGGGCGAGCACGTCGTGGACATCCCAGCCGGGCAGCGCGGGCCTGGACCACGCCTCCTCGTCCAGCCCGGCGAGCAGGTCGGCGATGGCCGACCACTCGCGGCCGAGCAGGTCCACGACCCGGTCCTTGTCGGCGGCGCGCTGGCCGGGGCTGGCGGCGGTCGCGGCGGCCGCCGCGGTCGGCTCAGTCACGGGATGCTCCCTTCCGCGCCAGCCGGGGACGGCGCTGCGACGCCCACGACGGTACCGCGGTTGATGCTGACCCAGTCCCGCGCCTCCAGGTACGGCCGGAACGCCGCCATGATCTGCTCCGCGTCCGCCTTCCCCTTCGGTCGCTGGATCTCGTACAGGTGCGGGAAGGCGGTCCAGGCGACGACGGCGTCCCAGAGTCGCTCGGCGGCGTCCCCGGCGGGCGGGTCGATGAGAACAGGCCCGAAGAGACACTGCCCGTCAGGGAAGAACAGGGTCGGCACGCCGAACCCGCCCGCCTGCGTCACCCGCCGGTGCTCGGCCAGCACCTCGTCGCCGGTCGTCGGGTCGGCAATGGCCGCGTCCACCAGGCCGGGATCGAGGCCCATCCGGGCCAGCAGGTCCATGGCCACCTCACGGCGGTGCGGCTTCTCGCCGTTGACGTGCAGCGCCCGCCCGACGGCGGCGTACCAGGCGTCGAGGAGGTCCATCCCCTGGCGGCGCAGCAGGGCGCCGACCCGCATCAGCGACCATCCGTAGGACCACTCGCGCTCCCACGGATGCTTCTTCCCTTCGGCCCGGTTGATCTCCTCCAGGCTGAAGAAGCGCCAGTTCACCTCCAGGCCCGTGCGATCGCGGACCTCGCGGATCCACAGCGAGGCCTGGTAGGCGTACGGGCACATCATGTCGAGATGGAAGTCGACGCAGGCCGGACTACCGCCGGATGGCACGCTCATGGCCGCACCGTAACCGCTAGCCGCGGCCGGGACAACCGCCGGGCAGTCCTAGATGAAATCGGCGAACTCGCGGAGCAGCGCCGACTTGGACTTGGCCCCGATCACCTGCTTCACGACCTCGCCGCCGGAGAAGAGGCTGATAGCCGGGACCATCATGACTCCCTACTTGCGCATGGATCTGGACAGGACATCGGCCTCGAAGCTCGCGTCGGTGACGGACTTGGCTGCGCTCATCGGAATCTGTTCCCCTCAGTTAGCCGAATCGCCGTGCTGCCGGGTCAGCCTGCTATCCGGGCGCAGGCTGGCTCGTGTTCTGGCAGGTGGAGTGCCACGCAGTCGTCGCGGCTGCCGTGCGCGCAGACCCGGACCAGCCGCCGCAGCCGGCACGCCAGCGCGCTGAGCTCGGCGATCTGCTCGCCGGCCGCGGTGAGCTTCGCCTCGGCCGCTCGCGTGATGTCCAGCGTCGACCGGGCTTCCGCCGGCCCGAGCAGGTCGCCGATCTCGGTCAGCGTGAAACCGAGCAGCCGTGCCCGCCGGATGAACGCCAGCCGCCACTGGTCAGCTTCCGAGTACTCGCGGAAACCCGGGCTGCGGCGCTCCGGCAGCGCGAGCAGGCCCTTGCGCTGATAGAAGCGGACCGTCTCGACGCTGACGCCCGCAGCGGCGGCGAACTTCCCGATCGTCAAACCAGCCATATCGTGAAGCTAGCAGCCGTACTACGGTACGGAGTCAACCCGCGCGTCCGCCCTACCGCGCTGCCTGCCTCTCCCCCGGGCGCACGCCGGCGCTGGATGAACTGCCTTTCGTGGGCCTAGAAAACGGCTAAATCTCCCGGCCCGGCGCACGGTCCGTGGCCTATGATGTGGTGGTTACAGATAGTTAGAGCGCGAGCCGGCGACGCGGCGACGCGGATGGCAGACGACGGTAAGCGAGCGAGCGATGACACAGCCGGGTGAAGTCGTCGCCCGTGATCTGCCCGCCGGTGACCAGGTCAAGACAAGCAATGGCTCGTCGGCCACCTTAAGAGATCGCGCCTGGTCAGCTTTCCACCCGAGTTCGACCACCGTCGACGCCGGGTTCTTCACCTGGGAGATCACCTCCGGCGAGGTCGTCTGCGACCCGGTTACCTACCGGATGCACGGCCTGCCGGAAGACTCCACCGCCACCCTGGACACGTTCCTGTCCAGGGTGCCCGAATCCGATCTGCCGCAGCTGCGCGAGGCGATCCAGCACATGGTGGCGTCGACCGGCACGTACCAGCTCGAGTACCGGGTCACGAGCACGGACGGCGGACTGCGGTCCATGGAGATCCGCGGCCGGGTCATGCCCGGGCCGGACGGTCAGCCCGCCCGGATGATGGGCGTGGTCGTGGACACCACTGCCGCGCGAGCCAGGCGCGAGGCCGAGCAGCGCCGGCTGCGGGATGTCGCCGACCGCGCGACGCGGATGCACGAATTCACCGCGGCGCTCGCGTCAGCGATCACCGTCAACGCGATCATCGATGCCGCGCAGGCGGGCATCAGCGCCTACGGCGCGGACAGCCTCATCCTCGTGGCGGAGCGCGACGACCAGCTCGCGGTGGCGGCATCCTGCGGCCTGGATCCGGACAGCGTGGACGCGCTCAGCGGCCTGACGTCGGATCGTCCGGCCCCGATCTCGGTGGCGATCCAGTGGGGCGCGCCGGTCTTCATCAGCTCGCCGGAGATCCTCGCCGAGGACTACCCGCACGTCGCCGAGCGGCTGCGGGACACCGCACCGCGGGCCTGGGTGGCGCTGCCGGTCCGGGACTCGCGCGGCCAGGTCGGCGCCTGCCTGTTCGGATTCCCCGAGCCGCAGGAGTTCGCCGCTGAGGAAAGAGGCCAGCTCTTCGCCGCCTCGGCCCTGCTGGCCCTGTCCCTCGAGCGCGCGCGCATGCACGAGTTCCAGGGCGCGCTCGCGGCCGCACTGCAGCGCGGCGTCCTCCCGCGCGGCAAGCTCGCCGCCTCCGGCCTCACGATCGCGACCAGGTACAAGGCCGCCACATCGGGGGTGGAGATCGGCGGGGACTTCTACGACGTGGTGCAGCTGGCCGACGGCCGGGTGGCGCTGGTCATCGGCGACGTCGAGGGGCACAACCTGATCGCGGCCTCCCTGATGGGAAGGCTGCGCACTACCGTGCACGCGTACGCTCGCGAGGGCCACGGCCCGGCCGAGGTGATGGCCCGCGCCAATCAGTGGCTGGCCGACCTGAACGCGAACGACCCCGACCTGGCGCTGTTCGCGACATGCTGCTTCGTGGTGGTCAACCCGGCGACCAGGGAACTGGCGGTCTGCCGGGCCGGGCACCCGCCCGCGCTGCTCGTCCCGCCGACCGGTCAGCCCGAGGTGCTCGACTGCGACGCCGGGCTGCCGCTCGGCGTGGACGAGGCCGCCGAGTACTCGACCACCCAGACAACGGTCGAGCCCGGCTCGCTCCTCGTGCTCACGACGGACGGCCTGATGCTGGCGGACAGCGCGGACGAGCAGCACCTGATCTCGCTGCTCGCCATGCTGCGGCCCGGGGCAGCCGGCGATCTCGAGGTACTCGCTGACGATCTGCTGAGCCTTCCTCGCCGTCAGACTCGCCGCGGCGATGACGTCGCCCTGCTGCTCGCTCGCGTGGATCCCGAGCCCTAGCCCGCTGCGGAACCGCCGCGCTGGCAGACTTTCCTGACATGCGGATCTTTATCGCCGGGGCAAGCGGCGTGATCGGGATCAGGCTGCTCCCGCTGCTGGTGACCGCCGGCCATACGGTAGCTGCCATGACGCGCTCGCCGGGCAAGGCCGGGCGGCTGCGCGAGCTGGGCGGCGAGCCCGTCGTCTGCGACGTGTTCGACGCCGGGGCGCTGACCCTGGCCGTCACGGCGTTCCAGCCCGATGTCGTGTTCCACCAGCTCACCGACCTGCCCGACGACGCCGCGCAGATAGCCGCGTTCGCGGCGCGCAACAACCGGATCCGCGGTGAGGGCACGCGCAACCTGATCGACGCGGCCGCCGCCCTGCGGGCACGGGTGATCGCGCAGAGCATCTCCTGGGAGATCCCGGCGAGCAGCACGGCTACCAGCGAGCACGAGCGCATGGTGCTCGGGGCACCAGGAGTGGTCATTCGCTACGCCGAGCTCTGGGGACCGGGCACCTACTACGAATCGGAGCCGCCGGCACCGCCGCGGATCCACGTCGACGACGCCGCGCGCCTGACGCTGCCGGCCCTGGACGTCCCGGCTGGCGTGACGATGGTCATCGACGACCGGGGCCTCGGCGGCTCGGCACGAGGGACGGGAGAGCAGCCGTGACCGACCTGGCGGGCCGGACGTTCCTGGTGACCGGCGCGAACGCGGGCATCGGCTACGCGACGGCGCAGGATCTGGCGAAGCGCGGCGGCCGGGTGCACATCGCGTGCCGGTCGCAGGAAAAGGGAGAAACGGCGGCCGCCGCGATCGCCGCCGACAGCGGTAACGACCAGGTCCGGTTCCTGCACCTGGACCTGGCCGACCTGGCGAGCGTCCGGCGGGCCGCGCAAGGGTTCGGCGCGCTCGGTGAGCCGCTGCACGTGCTGATCAACAATGCCGGGGTGGGCGGGCAGCGCGGCCGTACCGCGGACGGCTTCGAGATCCAGTTCGGCGTCAACCACCTCGGGCATTTCGCGCTGACCCAGGCGCTGCTGCCGCTGCTGACGGCCGGCTCCCCCGCCCGGATCGTGAACGTTGCCAGCGACGCGCATTATCAGGCCAACGGCATTGACTTCGATGCGTTGCGTAATCGCACGAAAGGCCTTACCGGGCTGCCCGAGTATGCGGTCTCCAAGCTCTGCAACGTGCTCTTCGCCGCCGAACTGGCCCGCCGGCTGGCAGGCACCGGCGTGACGGCCTATTCGCTGCATCCCGGCGTGGTCGCATCGCAGATCTGGCGCCGCGTGCCGTGGCCGGCCAGGCAGCTCGTGACCCGCCGGATGCTGACCATCGAGCAGGGCGCGCGGACCTCGCTGTACTGCGCGACCTCGCCTGAGGTGGCCGGCGAGTCCGGCAGGTACTACGACGGCTGCCGGGAGACCGAGCCGAGCAGGGTGGTCACGCCCGACCTGGCCGCGCGGCTATGGGAGTACAGCGAGGAGTGGACGGCCGTGCCGGGGCCCACTCCGTCCGTCGCCTGACGACCAGCGCGGGCTAGCCAGCTCTACCGGAGGGCGCGGGTCCAGGCGTCCAGGTGCTGCTCGATGTAGTCCGCCGACTGCCCCCAGTGGCCGCCGTGACCTTCCGCGTCAAGGCGCGCCCACGGCCGCCTGCCGGTGAGCGAGGCCTCCCGGAGCAGGTCGAACATGCCGCGGGTGTGCGCCGCGATCAGCGCCGGAAACTCCCTGCGCTGCGCGGTGCCGATGCCGTATCCGTCGGCGAGAGCCCGGAGCCGCGCCCCGTCCCTGGCGGGGTCGCCGTCCGGGACGAGCGGCCCGCCGACCCGGTGCAGGCCGTCGGTGTCCAGCGGCGGCATCGTGTCGGCTAGCTGTCCGGGGACGTACTCGAGGACGTGCCGGCCGTGCTCGTCGCCCCAGCGTGCGCGGCGCCCCGGTGAACCCGGCGTTATCCAGGTGCGACAGGAGTGCCCCCACCGCGGGAGTCTGGGGGCCGGCTGGCTTGCGGACGGTAGCTCCAGCCCGGCTCGCTGGCTGCTCTGCTCATCGCCGGAACCGTGCCAGGCGTGATCGCGGGATCGGTTATCCGCGTCGAACTGCTGCCCGGTCCTCGCCTCTTCGACCTGGTCATCGCCGGGGTCCTGATCCCGCTCGGCAGCTGGCTGGCTCTCACCCACGCCCCGGGTCAGGGCGGGCGGCCCAGACGCGACCGGATCATCGCGGCTCCGGTCCTGATTCTGCTGGCGGCGGCAGTCGGCTGCGTCGGCGGGATCTACGGCATCGGCGGCGGCTCGATCCTGGCGCCCATCCTGATCGGGTCCGGCCGTTCGCCATCGCAGGTCGCTCCCGCTGCTCTCGCGTCGACGTTCGTGACATCCGTGGCGGGCGTCAGCACCTTCGCTATCTTGTCCCTCCAGCAGCACGGCGCGATCGCTCCCGACTGGCCGACTGGCATCGCCCTTGGTGTCGGCGGCCTGGCGGGTGCTTACACCGGAGCACGGCTGCAGTCCCGGCTGCCCGAAGCCGCGATCCAGCGCCTGGTCGGCATTCTCGTGATCGCGATCGGTGCCCGCTACCTCTGGCTGGGCGTGACCTGAACCTCAGGTCTTGATACGGGAACCACGGTGACGAGCTGGTCAAGACCTGCGAAGTCATCGGGATTGGTGGTGAACAACGGTAGCCCGGCGGCGATCGCCGTCGCGGCGATCATCAGGTCGAGAGCTCTCCGCCGAGGCTTACGGCCAGCGGCTACGACCGCTGCGGTCACCCTTCCGTATGCGCGGGCCGCATCAGCATCGAACGGGATGGGGTCGAACTCGTGCTCGGCGCGCTGAAGCACGTCCAGG
>Ga0307374_10002498_pt1 | contig 32577 bp, 28 predicted proteins | sample OX3MG_FD_202532 | JGI IMG/M metagenome (GOLD analysis project Ga0307374, IMG submission 202532) | Soil microbial communities from Risofladan, Vaasa, Finland - OX-3 | ecosystem: Environmental > Terrestrial > Soil > Coastal area > Acid sulfate soil | place: Finland: Risofladan, Vaasa | collected... | reverse complement strand
AACCGGACATGCTCGACCAACTCGTCGCGACGACCTTCGCCAACGTCGCGATGGACCTCCTCGCCGGCGGCGTCGCCGGCCGGATGGTCGCGATCCGCGACGGCAAGTACGACCATGCGCCGCTCCCCGACCCAGCGCTCGGCGCCCGCCGCGTCGATGTCGCGGCGCAGTACAACATCGTCCGATTCCGCCCCCAGTACGACGACCGGCTCGGCAAGCCGGTCCTCCTCTCGACCCCGCTCGGCGCCTGACCGGGGCCGGATCGATCGCCGAAGCCAGCCGGCGGGAGGGTCAATCGAGCCCGGACAGGCCGCGGATCGTGCGGGCGAGATTCGACATGTCCTCGTCCCCGTAGCCACGGGCGACGAGGCCGTTCTCCAGCTGTGCGGCGAACCCCGCGAGTGGGAGGACGACACCAAGCTCACGCGCCATCTCGAGGGCGATCCCGAGGTCCTTGAGGTGAAGCCGCGTCTTGAAGCCGAGGGGGTATTCGCCGGCAACCATCCGGCCGCTGCGGTTGGCAAGGATCCAGCTCCCGGCGGCTCCGCCGCCGAGAGCGGCCGCCACCTGCTCCGGATCGAGGCCGGCCTTGATCGCGAGGACGATGCCCTCGGCCACGGCGAGGTAGCCCCCGGCGATCACCACCTGGTTGACGGCCTTGACCGCCTGGCCGGAGCCGGCCGGTCCGAAATGGGTGATGGTCGAGCCGAGACGCTCGAGGATCGGCCGGGCGCGGGCGACGGCCGCGGGCTCGCCGCCACAGAAGATCGCGAGGGTGGCCTTCCGCGCGCCCTCGCTGCCTCCGGACACCGGCGCATCGACGAAGTCGACGCCCCGCTCGGCGAGGCGGGCCGCGAACGACCGCGAGGCGAGCGGGCTGATCGTCGAATGGTCGACCACGAGCGTTCCTGCGCTGAGCCCGTCGGCCGCACCGTTTGGACCGAACAGCACGGCCTCGACATCCGGCGTGTCCGAAACGCAGATCAGGACCACGTCGCTGACTCGCCCAAGAGCCGCCGGTGTCGCGGCCTCCTGCGCGCCGCCGGCCAGGAGCTCGGCGGCCCGGTCCGCCGTCCTGTTCCAGACCGTGACGGGGTAGCCGGCCCGCACGAGGTGGCCGGCCATCGCCGCACCCATCGTCCCGAGCCCGATGAACCCCAGCCGTTCCATCCGTGCCACCTCACGCTGCGAGCCCGATCGACAGATCGACAGATCGACAGATCGACAGAGCGTAGCGGACGAGGCTCGTACCATGGCCGGGTGCTCACCGAGTTCGTCGCCGTCCGCGACGGCATCTCGCTCGCCCTCGACCGCTGGGATCCGCCGCCCCATGCGGCGCGTCCTGCGGCGGCAGGAGACGGGCCGGCGAGGGCCCCATGGTTCCTCCTCGTCCACGGACTCGCCTCGAACGCGCGGCTGTGGGACGGCGTCGCCGCGGGGCTCGTCGCCGCCGGTCATCCGGTCGCCGCGGTCGATCTGCGCGGGCACGGACGATCGAGCAAGCCCGACGCCGGGTACGACGTCCCGACCGTCGCCGACGACCTCGCCGCGCTCATCGCCGCGATCGACCTCGGCCGGCCGATCGTCGTCGGCCAGTCGTGGGGCGGGAATGTTGCGGTCGAGCTCGCGGCACGCCGACCCGCGATCGTCGACGCGGTCGCCTGCGTGGACGGAGGCTGGATCGACCTGCAGACCGCCTTCCCGGACTGGGAATCGTGCCGGCGGGCGCTCGCGCCACCGCGGATCGCGGGTCGCCGGTTCGGCGACGTCGAGTCCTGGATCCGGACCGCCCACGCGGACTGGCCGGAGACCGGCGTCCGCGGCACGCTCGCCAATCTCGAGCTGCGGGACGACGGGACCGTCGCCCCGTGGCTGACCTTCGAACACCACATCCTTGTCCTCCGCGGGCTGTGGGAACACCGGCCGGCAGAGCGCTATCCGAGGATCGACGTCCCGGTCCTCCTGATCCCCGCCGAGCGGGCGGCCGGTGACGATCCGTCGAAGCACGCCGCCGTCGACGCGGCATCCGCCGCGCTGCCCCGGTCGACGGTGCGATGGTTCGTCGGGGATCACGACATCCACGCCCAGTTCCCGAACGAACTCGCAGGTGTGCTCGCTTCGATGACACCCGCCGGCGCGCGATGAGCAGTCCCGGTTCGCTCGTGATCATGGGCTCCGGCGAGACCGCACCGACGATGGCCAGGGTCCATCGTGGGCTGTTCGACCTCCTCGCGCCCGATGCCCTCGCCACCATCGTCGACACTCCATACGGCTTCCAGGAGAACGCCGACGAGATCAGCCGACGGACCGTCGATTACCTGCGGACCAGCGTCGGCCGAGAGGTGGGCGTCGCGTCGTACCGATCGGCGGACATCTCGTCGCTGGCCGCGGCGAGCGCCGTCGCCCGGATCGCCGAGTCCCGCTACGTCCTTGCGGGCCCCGGGAGCCCGAGCTACGCCCTGCGCCACTGGATCGGCGGACCGATCCCGGAGGCGTTCGCGACGGTGTGCGCGAATGGCGGCGTCGTGGTGATGGCGAGCGCGGCGGCGTTGACTCTCGGGGTCGCGACGATCCCCGTCTACGAGATCTACAAGACGGGCGCCGACCCGACCTGGCTGCCCGGCCTGGACCTGCTCGGCCGGTTGACGGGCATGCGAGCGGCCGTGGTGCCGCATTACGACAACGCCGAAGGCGGCACCCATGACACCCGCTTCTGCTACATCGGGGAGCGGCGGCTTCGCGTGCTCGAACGCGTCGTCCCGGACGGCACGTTCATCCTCGGCGTCGACGGCCACACCGCGCTCGTCCTCGACCTCGAGCGAAGAACCGCCCGCGTCGCCGGCCTCGGCAGCGTCACCGTCCGGGTCGACGGCCGCAGCGCGGTCTTCCCGCGGGGCACGGACACGACGTTCGCGGCGCTCGCTGGCGCGGCCGCGGCCCTGCGGTCGGCGGCGTTGCCGGGCGCGACAGGTTGGTCCGATCCGCTCGCCGCAGACGCTGCAGCGGCGACGCCCGACGACGATCACCCCCTGCGTCGCGCGTCGCTCGGCGACGAGGTGGCACGCCACGAGGCCATCCTCGCGACCGCGTTCCAGGCCGGCGACGCGACGGGCGTGATCGCGCCGCTCCTCGCCCTGGACGAACTCCTCGAACGACGGCTGCGGGCCGGCGAGGACAGTCCCGAGATGGATCTCGCTCGGACGACGTATCGGTCGCTCGTCGTTCGCCTCGGCGACCTCGCGACGCGATCGCGGTCGCGGTCGGAGGAGGGCGTCAGCGATCGGGTCCGTCCGCTCGTCGAGGCGCTCCTCGCACTTCGAGCGCGCGCCCGGTCAGACGGCGACTGGGCGACCGCTGACGTCATCCGAGCCAGCCTCGCCGAGGCGGGCGTCGAGGTCCGCGACGATCCGACGGGATCGACCTGGTCCATCTCACCCCGAGCGGACCGGGCCCGCGGGCGTTCGGCGTGACCGGTCTCATGACCGCCGGCCACGCCGCGACCGTCGAATATGAGCACGTCACGAAGGCATACGACGCTGCGGCCCTTCGCACGGGCGCCGGTGCCGTGAACGACCTCTCGCTGGCGATCCCGGCCGGCAAGATCTGCGTCCTCGTCGGGCCATCCGGATGCGGCAAGACGACCAGCCTCAAGATGGTAAATCGGCTCATCGAACCGACGAGCGGGCGCATCCTCCTCGACGGCCAGGATGTCGCCGGGCGCGATCAGACCGAACTCCGGCGCGGCATCGGCTACGTCATCCAGCAGACCGGCCTCTTCCCGCACCAGACGATCGAGGAGAACGTCGCGACAGTGCCGCGGCTCCTCGGCTGGTCGGCCGAACGGCAACGATCGCGAGCCGAGGAACTGCTTGCCACCGTCGGGCTCGATCCGGCGAAGTACGCGCGACGGTTCCCGGCCCAGCTCTCCGGCGGCGAGCGGCAACGCGTCGGCGTCGCCAGGGCGCTCGCGGCAGACCCGCCGGTCATGCTCATGGACGAGCCGTTCGGGGCTGTCGATCCCATCGTCCGGGAACGCCTGCAGAACGAGTTCCTGCGACTCCAGGAGACGCTCGCAAAGACGATCCTCTTCGTCACCCACGACATCGACGAAGCGATCAAGATCGGCGATCTGGTCGCCGTCATGCAGGCGGGCGGGATCGTCGCCCAATTCGCCCCGCCGGCCGAGATCCTCGCCCATCCGGCGTCCGCTTTCGTGGCCCGCTTCGTCGGCACGGACCGTGGCCTCAAGCGACTGTCGCTGTTCCGGGTCTCCAGCCTCGACCTGCAGCCGGCAACCCTGGCGTTCCTCGGTGAGGACGCCGCGGACGTCCGGCGGCGGGCAGCCGCCGATCCCCTGGCGAGTGCTCTCCTCGTCGACGCCGAGCGCCGTCCGATCGGCTGGCTGGTCGCCGCCGAGATGCCGCGGAGCGGACCCATCGGCCCGCAGCACGCGGCATCGCTGTCGCCGCTCCTCGATCGGCGGACCACGCTCAAGGACGCGATGTCGATGCTCCTCGGCAGCGACGTCCAGGCCGGGATCGTCGTCGACCGCCACGACGCGGTGCGCGGCCTCGTCACGGTGGGCCAGATCAGCGACTGGGTGCGCCGCTCCGGCGACGCGGTGCCCGCCGGGGACCGCGTCGACGCAGGTGGCGACGAGGCGGCGACGGCATGAACGGCAAACCGTTCCTCGATCTCGGCTGGATCGGCGACCACCTCGGCCTGATCTGGGAGCGGTTCACCCAGCATCTCGAGCTTACGGTCGTCCCGGTCGCCGTTGGCTTCGTCGTGTCCCTGGCAATCGCCATCGCGATCCTTCACCGTCCACGGGCCTACGCCGTCGTCATCGCCGTCGCCGGGATCCTCTACACGATACCGAGCCTCGCGGCATTCCTGCTCGTGTCCCGCTTCACCGGCCTGTCGCTCCTGACGGCCGTCATCCCGCTCACCACGTACACCCTGCTCATCCTCGTCCGCGGCATCGTGGCCGGCTTCCGGACGGTGCCGGAGGACGTGCTCGAGGCCGCCACGGGCATGGGATACACCGCCCGGCAGCGGCTGTTGCGGGTCGAGCTGCCGCTCGCGGTGCCGCTCATCTTCACCGCGATCCGACTCGCGACCGTGACGACGATCGGCCTTGCGACCGTGGCGGCGATCCTCGGCGACACCTATGGCGGGTTCGGCCAGTTCCTCACCGAGGGCCTCCAGACGTTCTTCCCGACGAAGATCTATCTCGGTGCCGGACTGTCGGTCGCCTTCGCGATGACGGCCGACCTGATCCTCGTCCGGGTCGAGCGCCGGGCGACGCCCTGGGCGCGTGCCAGGGCGGGAGCTCGCTGATGCCGAGCTTCATCTCGTGGCTCGCCGACCCGACCCACTGGAACGGACCCGACGGCGTCCCGACCCGGGTCGTCGAGCACCTGCAGATCTCCGGATCGGCCGTGCTGGTCGCGCTGCTCATCGGCCTGCCGCTCGGGCTGTGGATCGGGCACACCGGTCGCGGGGCGACGGCCGCCATCAACGTCGCCAACATCGGGCGGGCGATCCCGTCCTACGCCCTCATAGGGATGATCCTGCCGATCTCGCTCAGCATCGGCTCCCAGCTCTACTGGCTCTCGGTCGTCCCCGTGTTCGTCGCCATGACCGCGCTCGCGATCCCGCCTATCCTCGTCGGTGCCTACGCCGGGCTCCGCGAGGTGGACCGGGATCTCATCGAAGCGGCGCGCGGCATGGGGTTCCGCGAACGGCAGATCCTCGTCGCCATCGAGATCCCCCTCGCGGCACCGGTCATCGTCGGTGGGATCCGCACGGCCACGCTCCAGGTCATCGCCACGGCGACGATCGGGGCGATCATCAGCGGCGGCGGCCTCGGCCGCTACATATTCGACGGGCTGCTCCTGCCGGACATTCCCCGGGTGGAGGCGGGGGCGGTCCTCATCGCAGCGTTGGCGATCGGCGTCGACACCGTGCTGGCCGGCGTCCAGCGACTCATCACTCCCCGACCACCCCGCAACCCGGCCCGGACGCCCGAGCCGCCAGAGGTGCCGAGAGAACCGCCGCCCGCCGGCACACGCCGGCTCGTGCGCGCCACGGGGGGCTGAACCAGCGCGAGAACCGACCCGCCGCAGCGAGCGTATCGGTGCGTGGTCACCAGGAGGAGGTACGGATGCGGAACAGCCGCACGCTCGCCATCGGGGCGACGCTCGTGATGGTCCTCGCTGCCTGCACGAGCGGCAGCACGCCCGCGCCGTCCGCCGCGGCCTCGGCCGCTCCGTCGCAGGCGGCAGCGTCCGCTTCGACGGCACCGGCGGCGGCCGGGTCGGTCACCCTGCCGACCGTCCGGATCGGCTCGGACAACTTCTACGAATCCAAGCTCATGGCCGAGATCTACGCCCAGATCCTCGAGCACGCGGGCTACACCGTGGTGCGCAACTTCGGGCTCGGCTCGCGGGCGGCCCGCGAGCCGCTCCTCGAGCAGGGGCAGGTCGACATGGTGCCCGAGTACATCGGTTCGGGTCTCGGCTACTACGACAAGACGGCGCCCACCGGCGACGCGCAGTCGAACCACGACAAGCTCGCCGCCATCCTCAAGACCAAGGGCGGTGGCATCGAAGTCTTCGGCTTCACGCCCGCCCAGGACCAGAACGCGGCGGTCGTGCGCAAGGACACCGCGAGCCAGTACAACCTGACCAGGATGAGCGATCTCGCGGCGATCCAGACGAAGCTCGTCTGGGGCCTGCCGCCCGACTGCGACACCAACCCGCTCTGCTCGGGCGCCCTCAGGCAATACGGCATCACGTACCCGCCGGCGCAGCGGGTCGCGCTCGCCGCCTGCGATGCACCGATCGCCGAGGCCCTGCACGCCGGGACGATCAGCTTCGCGTGGCTCTGCTCGACCCAGCCGGCGATCCTGCAGTTCGGGTTCGTCCAGCTCACCGACGACCTCAAGACACAGCCGGCCGATAACATCGCGCCGCTCGTGCGCGACGACTTCCTGGCCAAGGTCCCCGACAAGGCCGCCTTCCAGGCGCTCCTCGACAATGCCTCATCCAAGATGACGACCGCGATGCTGCTCCAGCTCGGCGTCGACGTGGCCGTGAACAACCAGGACATCGCGACGGTCGCCAGGAACTGGCTCACCCAGGAAGGGCTGCTCAACTAGCTCCGGCCTCGGCCGGCTTCATTCTTGCATCGCGAGCCGCTTCGGCCCCCGGCTCCGCCGGGGGCCGAACCATGTCCGGAAGGTCTGGCGAGTGTGCGGTCGCGGGGCGCCTGATGCACCGAGGAATGATTCCTCGGCCTGGCCTGCGTGGTGGCACACCGGATCAGCAGTTCGGACGTGTGGCCACGCTCGGTCGCGCAGAAATCCACTCTGCGGTGCATCGGACCGGGCAGTGCGAGCGGCCGTGCGGTGCGAGCCGCAGCGGGCCTTCGGCGGCGCGACACTCCCAGGGAGATGGCGCGCCCGGCGGGACTCGAACCCACGACCTTCAGGTCCGCAACCTGACGCTCTATCCACTGAGCTACGGGCGCGCGATGCGGGGAGAGCTGGCGGAGAGGGAGGGATTCGAACCCTCGAAGCAGGTTACCCCACTTGGCGGTTTAGCAAACCGCTGCACTAGACCTCTATGCGACCTCTCCGCGTCCGACCGGGACCGATCGAGGGCGATCCGGCGATCGGGGCCGACGGGACAGCGCGCAGTCTAGCAAACCGTCATTCGAACGGCCCCGAACCGCCGGCGGAAGGTCTCGACCGGCGGGAGACGGTCAGCCGCCGCGGCGTCGGCCGCTGCGCCGGTCGTCAGCGCGGCGCTCGATCCCATCCGGCGGTCCGGGATCATCGGGCCGATTGCGACGGCGGTCACCTGCGCGACGGTCCTGACCACGCCGCTCCGTCCCGAGGAGAGCGCCGCAGCGAGGGCAGCGGCGCTCCTCGGCAAAGAGCGACTCGAGCGGCGACACGGCGTAGATCTGACGGCCGCAGGACCAGCAGGCGAGACCAGGCATGGGCGCTGCGCGGACGTCGCGCGGGTCAGCGGCCGAGGACGCCCGACCACGAGGGTCGGCGCCCCGGCGACGATGCGGCGGCTCCTCGCTTCGGTGCACCGCTGCGGCCGAGGATCTCGAGCACCTCGTCGCGATAGCGCGCGCCGCGCCGCTGCGCGATGAGCCAGAGGAGGTAGCCCGGGTCGACCCGCGCGACCTCACCGAGCGACCAGCCGATATGCCGTCCGAAGTCCAGCATGCTGCCCGACGGCCTTCCCGGCGGCGGCCCCGCGGCCCCTTCGCCGTCCGGCCCGACGCGCCAGCCCGGACGTCCGTTCGGTGTCGCCCCGGCGGGCTCTCGCCGCGGTGCGGACCGAGTCCCGGGATCCGGCGTGGCGGAAACCGGTGCGCTCCGATCGAATGCCGCGCGACGGGTCGGATCGCCGAGGATCTCCCAGGCGGCGTTGATCCGGATCATGGCGGCCGCGGCACCGGGATCCGCCGAGCGGTCCGGGTGGTGCACTCGGGCGAGGGCTCGGTAGGCGGCCCTGATCACGTCGGTCTCCGCCGACGGCTGGACCTGGAGCACGGTGTAGGGATCGAATGCGACCGTCATCGTCCGCCTTTCACTGGCCCTCGTCGCCTCAACTGCTGGATCACGATTCAGAGAGGGTGATCTGCCCGGTGAAGTCCTTGGCCAGGAGCCCGCCGGGGACGATGGGAAGATCGGGGAACTCGATCGCCTCGTCGACGGACGGCACGATCCAGTCGGCGAGCTCGCGATTGAAGACGATCGTGGAGCTGCGGCGCTGGAGCCGCGTCCCACCGGCCTGGTACTCGATCGTCGCCTCGGTGAGCGGAACCATCATCCGCTTGCGGCGGACGGCGAGGAGCGGATCGGATCCCGGAGTCGTATGGACGTAGCCGCGGACCAGATACGGCCCGAGATTGACGCCGACGGGATACGGACGCATCCGCGTCCGCCGATTGGGATCGCCACGCGGTCCGTTCGCCTCGACCGCCAGGAGCTCGTCGCGATCGACAGTGAGCTCCTTGACCTCGACGATCTCGCCGCTGGCGAGGCTCTCCACCATGACGTCGACGAGGACGAGTCGGCCCACCTCGTTGAGCATATCGGTGAGCCGGTCGCGATCGAGGACGAGGTGACCGAACAGGCGGCAGTCCTCCGCGTAGGCGGAGAACTCGATGTCCTGGTGACGGTGCTCCAGCGCGACGACCATCTCGTCGACCGGCGGACTTGCGGGCGCCGGCGCGCCGAATACGAGGCGGAGCGTGCGACCGATGATCTCGATCATGCCAATCACGATGCAGAGGTCCTGACGTCCCTCGTCAGGTGGCTGCACCGTACGCGTCGCGTTCGACGCCGGACAGTCACCAGTTCGTACCATGCCGCCCGGCCGCTGGCCGGGCCGGTGTCCCGACGCACCGGTGCATCCGCGCACGGTCCACTCATGGACCCGGACCATCGTCCCATCCGCGGGTGGTCCGGTCCATCGACGGGCGCTCGAGGGGACGACGCGTTCGAGGGGCGTTCGTTGACACGACGGTCCGCGAGCGGCTACTGTCCGCGACAGATGAACCCCCGCTTCTTTTACCCCCGCCCGGCATGATCGCTTCCGGAATGTAGATCCGGAGCACGGGTCGTGCCGGGGTGAAGCAGAGGCCAGACCTCTGCTTTTTTGTTTCCCCTCGCGGAGGGGCGAACGAGACCCGGACCGACCCGCCACGTTTCGAGGAAGGACGGATCGATGATCGTGGTGATGGCCAGCGGCGCAAGCGAGGCCGAGATCCTCGGCGTGAAAAGCGCCATCCTCGGGGAGGGTCTTGTCCCGTTCGACCACGTCGCGGCCGCGCGGACGGTCATCGCCGTCGTCGGAGAGGCGGGCGGTCGCAAGGCGGATCTCATGAGGCACTTCGCCGCGCTGTCCGGCGTCGAGTCGGTCACCCCGATCAACCGGCCGTTCAAGCTCACGTCGCGCGAGTTCCACCCGGAGGACACGATCGTCCGGGCGCTCGACGCGGCGATCGGTGACGGCGGCCTGACCGTGATGGCCGGTCCGTGCTCGGTGGAGAGCCGCGACCAGCTGTTCGAGACGGCGGACTCCGTGCTGGCGAGTGGCGCGACGATCCTCCGCGGCGGCGCGTTCAAGCCGCGGACGAGCCCCTACAGCTTCCAGGGGCTTGGGGTGGAAGCGTTGCGCTACCTCGCCGAGGCACGCGACCGGACAGGCCTGCCGGTGATCACCGAGGTGATGGAACCGAACCAGGTCGACATCGTCGCCGAATATGCGGACATCCTCCAGATCGGCACCCGCAACATGCAGAACTACTCACTGCTGACCGCCGTCGGGCGGGTCGCCCGGCCGGTCATGCTCAAGCGCGGGTACGGAGCCACGGTGGAGGAGTGGCTGATGGCCGCGGAATACATCGTCAGCTCCGGCAACCCGAACGTCATCCTCTGCGAGCGTGGCATCCGGACGTTCGAGACGTACACCCGCAACACGATGGACCTCGCCGCGGTGCCCCTCCTCCACCACCTGACCCACCTGCCGGTCATCGTCGATCCGTCGCATGCCACCGGCAAGCGCTGGCTCGTCAAGCCTCTGGCGCTCGGTGGGGTCGCGGTGGGAGCCGACGGCGTCATGGTGGAGGTCCATCCCGATCCGGAGGCGGCACTCTCCGACGCGGAGCAGCAACTCGACCTCGGACAGTTCGCCGACATGATGGCCGCCCTCGTGCCCGTCCACGCCCAGGTCCGCTCGCTGCACGGCGATCCGCTCCTCTCCGGCGCGGCCCTCGGCGTCGGCGGATCGAGCAGGCATTGAGCGCCAGGGCGGCGACCGTGCGGCCGCCAGTCGACGCCTCCGGCGCCTCGCCGGACGACCGGGCGGTCATCCTGCCGGCTGAGCGCCTGCGCGGGACGCTGCGGCTGCCCGGCGACAAGTCGATCAGCCACCGGGCGCTCCTGCTCGCCGCGATCGCAGCCGGTGAGAGCATGATCCTCGGCTCCGGCGACGGCGCGGACGTGCGCTCGACCGCTGGGATCGTGGCGGCTCTCGGTGTGGCCGTCGAGCGCGTCGAGCGCGCGGAGCGCGACGGCCGCGGCATCGACTACCGGATCGACTCGCCCGGGATCGCCGGCCTGCACGAGCCGGACGACGTCCTCGACTGCGGGAATTCGGGCACCAGCCTGCGCCTCGTCAGCGGCCTCCTCGCAGGACTGCCGATGACGGTGGTCCTCAGTGGCGACCGTTCGTTGCGACAGCGCCCGGTGGCTCGTATCATCGAGCCGTTGCGCTCGATGGGCGCCGAGATCCACGCCCGCCGGAACGATACCCTTCCTCCCGTCACCGTCGTCGGTCACACCACGCTGCGCGCGATGGCCCACGCGACGCTCGTCCCGAGCGCGCAGGTGAAATCGGCCATCCTGCTCGCCGGTCTCCAGGCGGACGGACGAACCTCGGTGCGAGAGTCGATCGAGACTCGCGATCACACCGAGCGGATGCTTCGGGCGCGCGGCATCCCCGTCACCCGGACCGATATCGGGCCGATGAGAAGCGCCGGGATCAGGAGCGAAGCGACCGGCGCGGTCGAGTGGACCATCGAAGGAGGCGGGCTCGTGCGAGCCGTGACGGAGCAGGTTCCGGGCGATGTCTCGGCGGCTGCCTTCTGGCTCGTCGGCGGGTCGATCCACCCGGACGCCGAGCTCACCCTCCGCGGCGTCGGCGTCAACCCAACCCGGCGGGCGATCATCGACCTGCTCCGCTCGATGGGCGCGCAGATCGAGGAGCGTGCCGCGCGCCCGGACGACGGCGTCGGCGAGCCTACGGCGGACCTGACCGTCCGGAGCAGCCGACTCTCGGCGATCGAGATCGGACCGGCGGAGGTCGCCGCCGCGATCGACGAGATCCCCATCCTCTGCCTCGCCGCGTCGCAGGCCCACGGCCGCACCGTCATCCATGGCGCCGGCGAGCTGCGCCACAAGGAGAGCGACCGCCTCGCCGGGATCGGCGCCGGCCTCAGCGCGCTCGGAGCGGACGTGTCCGTCGACGGCGACGACGTCACGATCGTCGGGCCGCGGCGACTTCGCGGGGCCGTTACGGACAGCCTCGACGACCACCGCCTGGCGATGACCTTCGCGATCGCCGCGCTCATCGCAAACGGACCCACGACCGTGGGACGACCCGCCAGCGCGGCCATCTCGTATCCGGGCTTCTTCGTCGACCTTGAAGGGGTGCGCGCATGACCAGGCGAGTGGTCCTCATCGGTCATCCGGTCGCTCACTCGCTGTCCGGGCCGATGCTCCAGGCCGCCTTCGACGAGCGCGGCATCGACGCCCGTCATGAGCTCCTCGACGTGCCGGTACCGCGGCTGCCCGCCGCGATCGAGGACGTCCGGGAACCGGAGTATCTCGGGGCGCAGGTGACGATCCCGCACAAGGAGCGGGTCGTCCCACTCATCGATCGGCTCACCGACGAAGCGCACGCCACGGGCGCCGTGAACACGATCACCAAGGAGGGCAAGCGGCTGGTCGGCCACAACACCGACGTGCCGGGCTTCCGGGTCGCCCTCGACCGCCTCGTGGGCCGCCAGAAGATGCCGAAGCAGGCCGTCGTCCTCGGCGCCGGCGGCGGCGCCCGGGCCGTGGTCTACGGGCTCATCACCGAAGGCTTCCAGCGGGTCGTTGTCTTCAACCGCCATCTCCACCGGGCCGAGGGCCTGGTCCGTCATTTCGGCCGCAGCGCCGCGCACATGGACCTGCGGGCGATGCCGTGGCACGAGTCGATCATCGAGGCCGAGATCGCGCGGACCCGTCTCCTCATCAATGCGACCTCGATCGGGCTGCACGGCGACGTGACCCCGATCCCCGGGACGATCATCGCGCCCGGCCTCCTGGTGATGGATCTCATCTACAGCCCCTCGCAGACCCGCTTCCTTCGCGAGGCGACGGCCGCCGGCGCGGAATCGACGGCGAACGGCCTCGTGATGCTGCTCCACCAGGGGACGGCCCAGTTCGAGCTCTGGACGGGTCAGCCAGCGCCGCTCGAGCTCATGCGCGAGCGCCTCGATGCGGCGCTCGCGGCGCGGGAGGCCTCGGCCGACGACGCGGCGAGCGACGCGGCCGCCGAGGGCGCGGGCTAGGCGGTGGGCCGACTGCGATTCCTCACCGCCGGCGAATCCCACGGCCGGGCGCTCGGGGTCACGATCGAGGGGATCCCGGCCGGGCTGCCGATCGTGGCGGAGGACCTCGCCGTCGATCTCGCCCGCCGCCAGCGCGGCTACGGGCGAGGCGCCCGCCAGGCGATCGAACAGGATGGCGCGGAGATCCTCGGCGGCGTGCGGCACGGACGGACGCTCGGCTCGCCGATCCTCCTCCAGGTGCGCAACCGCGACTTCGAGAACTGGACGAAGGTCATGCAGGTCGCGCCCCTCAGCGCGGAGGAGGCGGCGGACCTCGCGGCGGCAGCCGCGGGCGGTGACCGGCGGTCCACCCCGGTCACCCGGGTCAGGCCCGGCCATGCCGATCTGGCCGGTGCCCTCAAGTACGACTTCCGCGACGTGCGCGACGTGCTCGAACGGGCCTCGGCTCGCGAGACCGCCGCCCGGGTCGCCGCCGGAGGCGTGGCCCGCGCCTTTCTCCGCGAGTTCGGGGTGGAGGTCTGGTCGTTCACCGCCGAGGTCGGCGGCGTGGCCGTCGACCCACTCCGCTGCACGCGGACTCGGGACGAGGCGGACGCGTCGCCGCTGCGCTGCCCGGACGCCGAGGCCGAAGCGGCGATGATCGACCGGATCGACGAAGCGCGTTCGGCCGGCGACACGATCGGCGGCGTCTTCGAGGTCGTCGCCCGAGGCGTCCCGGTCGGCCTCGGCAGCTACGTCCACTGGGACCGCCGTCTCGACGCCGCGCTCGCCGCTGCGGTGATGAGCATCAACATCGTCAAGGGCGTCGAGTTCGGGCTCGGGTTCGAGCAGACCCGGCGGTTCGGCTCGCAGGTCCACGACGTCATCGAGGGACGAGGGCCGGACGGCCACTGGATCCACCGCTCGAACAACGCCGGCGGGCTGACGGGCGGCGTCTCGAACGGCGAGCCGATCGTCGTCCGGGCCGCGGTCAAGCCGATCTCGACCCTCGCCCGCCCCCTGCCGTCGGCGGACCTGCTGACCGGCGGCGCGGTCGAGAAGGCCCACTACGAGCGGAGCGACATCAGCGTCGTGCCGGCCGCCGGTGTCGTCGGCGAGGCGATGGTGATGCTCATCCTCGCCGACTTCGTCCTCGACAAGTTCGGTGGCGACTCGATCGGCGAGACCCGCGACAACCTCGAGCGCTACCTGGCCCGCCTCGCCACTCCGCCTGGCGCGTCGTCCGGGCGGCCGGACGCCGGCCCCGCGCTCGGATCGGACGTGGCCGGGTCCGGCGGCGACGACTGAGCCGGCTGCGATGGACCTCATCCTCGTGGGGCTGCCCGGCAGCGGCAAGAGCGTCGTGGGACGGCGGATCGCTCACCGCCACGGTGCCGCCTTCATCGACCTCGACGACGCGATCGTGGCGGCGGCCGGTCGATCGATCGCGGACCTGTTCGCGACGGAGGGCGAAGCTGTCTTCCGCTCGCTCGAGGCAGCGGCCGTCGAGGCGCTCGGACCGGCGGACCCGGATCCCGCGCTGCGGCGGGTCATCGCGACGGGCGGCGGGACGATCGTCGACCCGCGGAACCGCTGGCACCTCTACCGCGGCCGGACCGCGGTCTGGCTCGACGCACGGCCCGAGGCGCTCGCCCAGCGCCTCCGCCACAGTCACATCGTTCGGCCGCTCATCGGCGGCGGCGATCCGATCGGTGCGCTGCGCCGCCTGGCCGCCGCTCGGGAGCGATTCTACGCACCCGCTCATCGGGTGAACGCGCTGGCCGAGCCGGCGAGCGTCAGTGCGGCGATCGACGCGATCGTCACGACCGGACCGACCGCCGACCACGGCAGCCGGCTCCTCGTCGCCGAGACGTCGATCGGCCGATTCAGCATCGGCGACGGGATCGCGATCGACGGCGTCGCGGAGGCGCTCGGCGGGCTCGGGGCGCAGCGCGGGATCCTCGTCTCCGAGCCAGGAGCCTGGAGCGCGGTCGGGGCGGCGATCGGCGATGGACTCCGCGCTCGCGGCATCCCGTTCGAGCTGATCCAGCTCCCGAGCGGGGAAGCGGCGAAGCGGCTGGCGGTCGTCGAGGGCGCGGCCCGCGAGCTCGCCCGCATCCGCGCGGAACGCCGCGAGCCGCTCGTCGCGATCGGCGGCGGCGCCCTCGGCGATGCGGCCGGACTGCTCGCGGCACTCTGGTTGCGCGGAGTTCCCGTCATCCACGTCCCGACGACGCTCGTGGCACAGATCGACTCGTCGATCGGCGGCAAGACCGCCGTGGACCTGGCCGAGGGCAAGAACCTCCTCGGGGCCTTCCACCAGCCGACAGACGTCATCGTCGACGTGAGCGTCACTCGCTCACTGCCGCTGCGCGAGCGGCGGGCAGCGCTCGCCGAGGCGGTGAAGATGGCCGCCCTCGGCGACGAACGACTGTTCAGCCTGCTCGAGCGCGACGGTGCGACGATCGTCGCCGCTGGCGACGATGCCGTTGCCTCCGGCGCCGTCGCGGAGCTCGTCGAGCGCGCCCTCTGGGCCAAGGTCGAGGTCGTCCTGGCGGACGAGCGGGAACTCGGCGGTGAAGCCGCCGACGGCGTCGGACGGTTGGCCCTCAACCTCGGCCACTCGGCCGGGCACGCCGTCGAGGTCGCCGGGGCCTATCGCGAACTCCTCCACGGGGAGGCGGTCGCCTACGGGCTTCGCGTCGCCTGCCGGGTCGGGGTCGCCGTCGGAACCACGCCACCCGACCGGGCGGCCCGCATCGGCGGCCTGCTCGACGCCATCGGCCTCGGTATCGGCCGCCTGCCCTATCGAATCGACGCCGTCCTCGACGCCCTTGGCACCGACAAGAAGCACGCGGCGGGACGGCTCCGCTGGGTCCTCCCCACAGCCGACGGCGTGGTCGTCCGCGCCGATATCCCCGCTGACCTGGTGCGGCGGGCGATCGCGGAGGTCCTCGCCCCGGCGGCTGACGGAGCGGAAGCGGTCGGGACCGCCCGCGGGGCGGACGGGCGATGACCCGGGTCCTCGTGCTGCAGGGCCCGAACCTCAACCTGCTGGGGACGCGCGAGCCGACCATCTATGGGCGGGCGACGCTCGACGAGATCCACGCCGAGATCGCCGCTCGGGCGCGCGAGCTGGCGCTCGAGGTCGACTTCTTCCAGAGCAATCACGAAGGCGCCCTCATCGACCGCCTCCAGGCTCGCGATTTCGATGTCGCGATCGTCAATGCCGGGGGCCTCACCCATACCTCGGTGGCGCTGCGCGACGCCCTCCTTGGCATCGAGCGCCCGTTCGTCGAGGTGCACCTGTCCGACCCATCGACCCGCGAGCCGTTCCGGCGGGTCAACTTCCTGTCGGACATCGCGATCGAGTCGATCGTCGGCCGTGGGCCTGTCGGCTACCGGCTCGCGCTCGAGTCGATCGCCCGCCGGGCTGCTGCCGGTGGGGTCGGCGGGGCGGGCGGGGTCGGCGGTCGGGTCGAGGGCCCGGGGCATGGCTGATCGCGGCTCCGCGCCGCGCGAGTCGACCGAGCTCCGTCGCCTTCGCCGGCGGATCGACGCACTCGACCGGCGGATCGTCCGGCTGCTCAGCGAGCGAGCCGAGCTCGGGCGGGAGGTCGGGCGGGCCAAGGCGCTCGCCGGCCGCCGCGCGGTGCGCGACGTCGAGCGCGAGCGCGAAGTCCTCCTGCGGGTCTCGATCGCGAACGAGGGTCCGATCCCGCAGGTCGACCTGCTCGCGATCTACCGCCGCCTCATGGCCGCGACGCGGGCGCTCGAGGTCCGCGATCGCCGCCGCGACCAGCCGGTCGCGCAGGAGCAGGGGCCAGACCCGCGGTCGTGAATCGAGCGGATCTCGAGCGGATCCGCGGGTGGACCGCGGCGACGCGAGCGGCCGCCAGCCACCCGATCACGCGCTTCGCGCCGGCGCCCAGCGGCCACCTCCACCTCGGCCACGTGGCCAACGCCGTCATGGTCTGGGGCGTCGGGCGGGCCGCCGGGGGCACCGTGGTCCTGCGCATCGAAGACCATGACCGGAGCCGCTGTCGACCCGACTTCGAGGCCCGGCTGCTCGACGACCTCGACTGGCTCGGCTTCGCACCGGACGGGCCGACCACGGCGGCGCTGCGGGCCGCCCCGTCCCCGTATCGCCAGAGCGACAGCGGGACGGCCTATCGCAACACCCTCGAACGACTGCAGGCGGCCGGTGCGACCTATCCCTGCCGCTGCACCCGGTCCACCTTCGCGGCCTGGGCCGAACATCACGACGGGCCGTGGCACGGGCCGGGTTGTCCCGGTGACTGTCGACGCCTCGAGCTTGGGGCCGAACCGGGCCTGCCGATCCGGATCGCGCTCGGCGAAGCGGGCGACGAGGAGTCGTTCGACGACGTCCTGCTGGGTCGCCGATCGGGTCCGGTGGCGGACGTCGGTGGCGATCCGCTCGTGCGCGGCCGTGACGGCAGCTGGACCTACGGCTTCGCCGTCGTCGTCGACGACGCCCGCCACCGGGTCGATCTCGTCATCCGCGGGAGCGACCTGCTCGACGAGACACCCCGCCAGGTGCGGCTCGGACGGCTCCTCGGACGGGACGACCCTCCCCGCTTCCTCCATCACCCGCTCATCCTCAAGCCGAACGGCGCGAAGCTGTCGAAGGCGGAGGGCGACACCTCGATCGGCGACCTGCGGGCGGCCGGCGCGTCCGCCGAGACGATCATCGGACGCGCGGCGTTCGCGATCGGGCTGATCGAACGACCACGAGCGCTCCGGGCGGATGAGGTCGAGGGGCTGTTCGGCTGACGGGGTGTTCGGCTGAGGCAGTCGGCCAGGACGGACGTCCGGCGGCCGCTCGCCGTCAGCCGGACGTGGCGGCGCGAAGTGTCGCCACGAGGCGGCCGAGAGAGGCCACGTCCCCGCCGTCCGGGCCGAGCGCGTCGACGAGCGCCGAAGCGACGATCACCCCGTCTGCGCCGGCCCGGACGAGGGCGCGGACGTGGGCCGGCCGGCTCACCCCGAAACCGACGGCGACAGGCAGCGGCGATACGGCGCGGACATCGCGAACGAGGCGGCCCACGCTCCGCGGCAGGGTGGAGCGCGCTCCGGTCACCCCGACGAGCGAGACGCAATAGAGGAACCCACCGCTCCGCGCGGCGATCGCGGCGCGACGGGCCGGCTCGGTCGTCGGCGCGACGAGATAGACGACGGCGAGGCCGACATCGCGGGCGACCGCCTCGAACGGCGCGCCCTCGTCGGGCGTCAGGTCGGCGACGATCACGCCGCTCGCGCCCGCCTCGACGAGCCGCGCGGCGACTGCCCGGCCATCCCCTCCCCCGATCACCTGGTTCGCGTACGCCATCGACACGATCGGCACGTCCGGCCGGGCGGCGGCGATCCGGCGGAGGAGGTCGATCGACCGATCGAGGGTCGCCCCGGCAGCGAGCGCCGCTCCCGAGGCCCGCTGGAGCGTCGCGCCGTCGGCGAGCGGGTCCGAGTACGGCAATCCCATCTCGAGCAGGTCGGCACCGTTGTCGACGGCGGCGAGCGCGGCGGCGAGGCTGCCCGCCGGGCCTGGATATCCCGCCACGACGTACGGGATGAGCGCTGCGCAGCCGGCCGCCCGGGCCTGCGCGAACGCGGCTGCGATCCGGCGCGCGCCGGCCGTCGCGTTCGTGCCGCTCTCGGCGCTCGTGTCGAGCGAGGTGATCGTGTCGAGCGAGGTGATCGTGTCGGGCGCGCCGATCGCCGGCCGGGCGTCCTCCATCGTCATCCGTGCGCCGCCGTGGAATCTTCGAGCGTGGCGAGGTCCTTGTCGCCTCGACCCGAGAACCCGAGGAGGACGACGGTCGAGCGGGGATACGGCGCGCCCGAACCTTCGACCCCGGCAAGGAGCCGCGGCAGGACTGCGACTGCGTGAGCGGTCTCGAGGGCCGGCAGGATCCCCTCGGTCGCCGCGACCAGCCGGATCGCGGCGACCGCCTCGGCGTCGGTGGCGGCGGCCAGCTCCGCCCGACCGGCGACAGCGAGGGCGGCGATCTGCGGCCCGACGCCCGGGTAGTCGAGACCGGCGCTGAGCGAATGGGCCTCGACCACCTGGCCGTCGCGATCCTGGAGCATGAGCGATCGCGACCCGTGGAGGATGCCGGGTGAGCCACCGGCGACCGCCGCTGCATGGCGTCCGGTCGCGATCCCGTCGCCCGCCGCCTCGGCGATCGCGAGGCGGACGGAGGGCTCGCCGATGAAGCGGGCGAGGAGCCCGATCGCGTTGGATCCGCCACCGACGCAGGCCAGGGCGAGGTCGGGCAGTCGACCCTCGAGCTCCGCCAGCTGGGCGGCCGCCTCGTCGCCGATCCGGCGCTGCAGGTCGCGGACGATCGTCGGGTAGGGGTGCGGACCCATCGCGGATCCCAGGACGTAGTGGGTCGACTCGACGTTCGTCACCCAGTCGCGCATCGCCTCGTTCACCGCGTCCTTGAGCGTCGCCGAACCGCTCGTCACGGACCGGACCTCCGCCCCCAGGGCGTGCATCCGGAGGACGTTGGGCGCCTGGCGACGGATGTCCTCGGCGCCCATGTAGACGACGCACGGGAGGTCGAGCAGCGCACATGCGGTCGCCGTCGCCACCCCGTGCTGGCCGGCTCCGGTCTCGGCGATGACCCGTGTCTTGCCGAGGCGCCGGGTGAGGAGGGCCTGGCCGAGTGCGTTGTTGATCTTGTGGGCGCCCGTGTGGGCCAGGTCCTCGCGCTTGAGGTAGAGCCGCAACTCGGCGGGCGGATCGGCGCGGCCGGCACCCGCCATCTGCAGCTCGCACGCCGCATCAAGGACGGCCACGGCGAGGCGATCGGCGCGATAGAGCGGCGTCGGTCGTCCCGCGTACGTCGCAAGGAGCTCGCGCAACTCGGCCCAGAACCGTGGATCCTCGCGGAGGGACAGATAGGCTCGCTCGAGGTGTTCGAGGGCGGCCATGAGCGTCTCCGGGACGTACCGCCCGCCGAATTCGCGATGGACGCCCCAGCGGCCGGCGGAGTCGGCATCGATGAGTCCGCGGTGGACCGGGGTGGGCCCGAACGCAACGGTCTGGCGATCGGTCCGGGCGGCGCGGGCGCGCTTCACGAACAGGGCGACGCGAACGGGATCCTTGCGCGGTCGCGCTCCTCGGATTCGCGGCGCCTCGACGCCGGACGCGACGTCGACGCCGACCGCCGGGATGCCGAGGACGGCAGCGCCGACACTCGCGGGATCGAGGCCACCGGCGAGGATGACCGGGATCCGACGCGCGACCTCCGCCGCCAGCGCGGTCGAGACGCGGACGCCGGTCCCGCCCGGATGCGGGCCACCGGCCGTGTCGAGGAGGATCCGCTCGCATCCGTCGAGGGCGAAGAAGGCCGTGGCCCGGGCGACGATCGCGTCAGCCATGCCGTCGATCGCGGCTTCCGTCTCCGCGCCGGCGGTTCCATCGGCCGCGGGAGGCAGGTGGATCGCCTTCCAGGTCGGTCGGGCGACGCCCCCGACGGTCGACGGCGATTCGTCGCCCGAGAACTGGACCACGTCCGGATCGATGGTCGCCACGATCCGGGCGAGATCCGCGGGCGACGCGTCGGCGGTGACGGCGACGATCGTCGGGCTGGGCCGACCGCCCCGGACGATCCGGATGAGGTGGGCGAGACTCGCCGCCTCATCGAGGCCGAGCGCGCGGGGCGTACCGGGCACGACGTTCAGCCCGATCGCGTCCGCGCCCGCAGCGACGACCGCATGGACGCCCGCCTCGTCGGCCACGCCGCAGATCTTCACGAACGGTTCGCGTGCCCGGGCCGGGAGATCGGTCGGCGGAGCACCGGCGGCCACGAACGCCCGCGCCGCCGCGGCGGGCTCGGCGGATCGGACGAGCGCCTCGCCCACGAGTGCCGCGTCGTAGCCGATGGCACGCCACCGCGCGACGGTGGACGGAGCGTGGACACCGGACTCGGCGATCGCGATCCGGTCACCGGGGATCGCGCCACGGAGACGATCGGCCCGCTCCGTGTCGACGGCGAGGGTCCGCAGATCGCGATTGTTGATCCCGATGAGCCGCGCCCCGCTCGCCAGGGCGCGCTCAAGCTCGCGTTCGTCGTGCGCCTCCACCAGCGGCTCCAGTCCGAGCTCGCGGGCGAGGGCGACGAATCGCGTCAGGCGCGGTGCGGGATGGAGCACGGCGAGGAGGAGGACGAGGTCGGCGCCGGCGGCGCGCAGGAGCGGCAGCTGGCGCGGGTCGACCACGAACTCCTTGGCCAGGACCGGCACGCTCACCGCGCCGCGCACCGCCCGCAGGTCGTCGATCGACCCGCCGAACCAGTGCGGCTCGCAGAGGACGGAGATCGCCGCCGCGCCACCGGCCTGGTACGTCCGCGCTCGGGCGACGAGGTCGTCGTCGGCCGCGGCGATCGGCCCCGCCGACGGCGACGATCGCTTCACCTCCGCGATGAGATGGAGGCCGGGACGGGCGAGCACCTCGGCGACCGGCCGCACCGGCGGTACCCCTGCGGCGGTCACACGCCGGACGAGCTCGCGGTACGTCGTGCCGGCGAGCTCGGACGCGATCTCGGCGGCACGTCGGGCGGCGATCTCCGCGACGACGCCGGCTGACGCGCGAGGCGGCCGGGCCGGGCGAGTGATGAGGGTCACGATCGTGCGCCGGGTGCTGAGCTGGCGGTCGCATCGGCGGGACCGTCGGCCGGAGCGGCGCTCGCGTCGTGCTCGCGTCGTTCCTCCCGCAGTCGCCCGAGGAGCACCGTCGGCGCCCCGCCATCGATGGTCGAGGCGGCAAGCGCGATCCCCTCACCCAGGGTCGCGGCGCGGCCGGCCACGAGCAGCGCTGCCCCGGCGTTGAGGAGGACGACATCGCGGCGCGGCCCGGTCTCGCCGCCGAGCACCGACTCGACGAGTCGGGCGTTCTCCTCCGGCGACCCACCGGCGAGCTCGGCGGTGGTCGCGCGGCCGAGCCCAAGGTCTGCAGGGTCGACGGTTCGCGCGACGACACCGTCGGGCCGCACGTCGTGGATCACGCCGCTGCCGTCGAGCGGCAGCTCGTCCACGCCGGCGCCGTGGACGACGAGCGCGCGCTCGGTGCCGAGGAGCCGGAGGACCTCGGCGAGTCGCGGTGCCACCGCCGGATCGCCCACCCCGACGACGAGCCGGGCGACGCCGGCCGGGTTCGTCAGTGGACCGATGAGGTTGAAGGCGGTCCGGATGCCGATCTCGCGGCGGGTCGGCCCGGCGTGCCGCATCGCGGGGTGAAATGCCGGCGCGAACATGAAGGCGAACCCGGTCGACGCGAGCGCCGCCCCGGCCGAGGCGGCGTCGTGGTCGGTCCGGATACCGAGCGCATCGAGGACGTCGGCCGAGCCGGATCGCGAGGTGATCGCCCGATTGCCGTGCTTGGCGACGGGCACGCCGGCGGCCGCGACGACAAGCGCCGCGGTCGTCGAGATGTTGAAGGTCCCGCTGTGATCTCCGCCGGTCCCCACGATGTCGATCGCCCCGGCCGGCGCGATCACTCGGACGACTCGCTCACGCATGGCCGCCGCGAACCCGGCCAGTTCCTCGATCGTCTCGCCGCGCATCCGGAGCGCGACGAGCAGGGCCGCCAGCTGCGAGGCGGTGGCGTCGCCATCCATCACGGCACCCATCGCGCCGCGCGCCTCGTCGATCGACAGGGTCCGACCGTCGACGACGGCGGTGAGGGCGGCCCGGACGAGCTCGCTCATCGGTCGGCCATCCCGGCCGTCGCGAAGGAGCCGCTCACCGCGTCGAGCCGACCCGCGTCGCCTTCGCCGGCCTGGCGAAGGAAGTTCGCGAGGAGGTGCGGCCCGTCCGGGGTGAGGACGGACTCGGGGTGGAACTGGACGCCCTCGAGGGGGAGTGACGTATGGCGCAGGCCCATCACGACGCGGTCCGATTCGCTCATCGCCGTCACCCGCAGCTCCGCCGGCAGGGTGGCCGGATCGACGCAGAGCGAGTGGTAGCGCGCGCCCATGAACGCCGGCGGCATCCCCGTGAGGAGGCCGGCGCCGTCGTGGGTCACCTCGGTCGCCTCGCCGTGGACGAGCGTCGGAGCCCGCACGATCGCCGCCCCGTACGCGGCGGCGAGGGCCTGCATCCCGAGGCACACACCGAGGAGCGGGATGCGCCGGTCCGCAGCGACGCCGACCGCCGCCACCGATACACCGGCCGCATCGGGATCGCCAGGGCCCGGCGAGATGACGATGCCGCGCAGCTCGACGGCCGGATCGTCGGCGAGGGCCGCGATCCCGGGACCGTCGATCGCGTCGTTGCGCAGGACCCGCACCTCCGCGCCCGCCGCCTGCAGTGCCTGGACGAGGTTGAAGGTGAAGCTGTCGTAGTTGTCGATGACGAGGATCATCGGCCGACTCCGGCGCCCGGAGGGGCGACGTCCTCGATCTGCCGGTCGGGCGCCGGCCGGTCGTCGGATCCTGCGGCCAGCTCGATCGCCCGCCGCAGCGCCGCCGCCTTGTGCTCGGTCTCCTCGAACTCGCGCTCCGGGACCGAGGCCGCGACGATGCCCGCCCCGCTGTGGATGTGGGCCTGCCCCTCGCGCAGGACGGCGGACCGGATCGTGATCGCCGTGTCGAGGTTGCCGTCGTAACCGAGGTAGCCCACCGCTCCGCCGTACAGACCGCGCCGTTCGCGCTCGGCTGCGGCGATGAGCTGCATCGCGCGGACCTTCGGGGCGCCGGACAGGGTGCCGGCCGGGAAGACGGCCCGGAGCCCATCGACCGCGTCGAGGCCCGCGGCAAGACGCGCCTCGACGTGCGATACCAGATGGAGGACGTGGCTGTAGCGCTCCACCTCCATGTACTTCGTCACCGCGACGGTCCCGGGCCGGGCGACGCGACCGAGGTCGTTGCGGCCGAGGTCGACGAGCATGATGTGCTCGGCTCGCTCCTTCGGATCGCGCTGCAGCTGCTCGGCGAGGAGTGCGTCGTCGGCGGCGGTCGCGCCGCGCGGGCGGGTACCGGCGATCGGATGGGTCGTGAGCCGGTCGCCTTCGACCTGGAGCAACAGTTCAGGGCTCGCGCCGACCACCTCGAAGGCGGGCGTCCGGACGAAGAACAGGTACGGACTCGGGTTGACCCGGCGGAGTGCCCGATAGATCGCGACGCCGTCGAGCCGGCGGCCGTCCGGGCCGTTCGGCAGGTCGAACGACTGGCGCCGAGCGAGGACGACCTGGATCGCCTCCCCGGCGGCGATCGCGCCCTTGGCCGCCTCGACCGCGCGGACGTACTCGTCGTGGCCGAGGCTCGTCCGGACGGTGGTCACGGCGGATCCCATCGGGTCCCGGGTCGTCGGGCCCGCGATCTCGGCGGCGGACGGTCGCGCCGTCCGTTCGAGCGCCTCGAAGATCGCCGCCTCCGCGATCCGGTAGCGCCCTTCGAGATCCGGCGTCTCGGTGTGGAGCGAGGCGATCGCCGAGAGCGTATGGGTGAGGTGATCGAACACGAGCACGAGGTCCGTCTCGATGAAGGAGGCGAGCGGGACGCCCACCGGGTCCGCGGCCGGGAGCGGGACCGTCGGCTCGAAGGACGTCACCGCGTCGTAGGACAAGGCACCGACCGCACCGCCGGTGAAGCGTGGCATGCCCTCGAGCGGGACGACCTTGCGGCGCGGGACGAATGCGCGCAATGCGGCGAGTGGATCGACGGAGGCGACGGTCTCGCTCGGCAGGCTGGCGTCGTATTCGGAGATGCTCAGGGGCCGGGTCTGAATGGTGGAGGTTCCGTTGCGAACGTCCAGCAGCCGGCGCGGGCCGATGCCGAGGAACGAGTAGCGACCGAGCCGCTCACCACCTTCGACCGACTCCAGGAGGTACGCGGGACCGCCGTCATCGAGACGCAGGAAGGCGCCGATCGGCGTCTCGAGGTCAGCGCCACGGGTCGCCCGGAGAAGGATCGTGTCGGCCGAGCCGGCGGCTCGTTTTGCCTCGCCGAGACTGAGCGGATCGGTTGTCGACATGTCCGTTGGCCTCCGGGGCGGTTCGCCGTGGCGGGTTCGCCGTGGCGGTTGGCCGCTGGCGGGTTCGCCGTGGCGGTTGGCCGCCGAGAATCAGAACGACCTTTCGTCACTCGGGACGAAAGGTCGAGCCTTCCGCGGTGCCACCCTCATTCGGCGATGCCGCACTCTCGTGACCGAAGCGGTGGATGGCCAATGTTTCCGGGTCATCCGACTCCGGGCATGAAGCCCGGGTCCGCGGGGGCCCGACATGACTGACCGAAACCGATCGGCGCTGCCCGCTATCGCTGGCGCCCTGCGCCGGAGCCTACTGACGGTGCGACCGGCGTCGCCCGCGTTCTGTCCGGAGGCTCCCGGGTCCATTCCCCGCCGTCGTCGCTCCGGTTTCCAGCAGCCACCGGATCTCTGTGCCGACGCGCGACGGGTACTCGTCCCGTTCATAGCCCGTTCTTCGTGATGTAGGCGGGACTCTACGCGGGCTGCGGCGAACGCGTCAAGGGGGCGGGCTACGTACGCATGAGAGGAGCCCGGCGATCATGTGACCAGATGCACACCGAGCGAGCGTTGGGTCGACTTTGGGCACCCGCCGATGCAGACGCGCCCGTCGCCGCGGCCCCACTCGTGCGTAGAAGGTAGCCCCACGACTCGCGACGGGCCCGATCCGACGCCTTCGCCGAGCACCGATCCAACCTTACGTTCGTCGGATGTGCATCTGGCCACATTGCGGTGGGGCAGAGGTAGGGCACGCCGCTGATCGCCGGTCGCGGTCGCGCTTGGCCGCGTCCGGATCAGCCTGACGCGCCATCGCGGCTGGCGGAGGGGGTGGGATTCGAACCCACGAGGCTTTCGCCCGACGGTTTTCAAGACCGTTGCCTTCAACCACTCGGCCACCCCTCCGGGAGCGATCCGGCCGACAGGGTAGCGCATCGCCTCGGGCCTCAGGCCGCGATCGCCTCGGGCCTCAGGCCGCGATCGCCTCGGACCTCAGGCCGGCGGCGCGATCCGGTCGGTGCCCATCGCGGCCCGCAGCACCTCCGGCACGAGGACCGTGCCGTCCGCCTGTTGGTATGTCTCCAGAAGGGCGGCGACGACCCGGGCGAGGGCGAGGCCCGAGCCGTTGAGGGTGTGGACGAGCTCCGGCTTCGCGCCGGGCGACGGACGGTGGCGGATCGCCATGCGGCGGGCCTGATAGTCGCGGAAGTTGGAGCACGAGCTCACCTCGAGCCAGCGCTCCACGCCCGGCGCCCAGACCTCGATGTCGTACTTCTTCGCCTGGACGAAGCCCATCTCGCGGGTGCTCATGAGGAGGACGCGATAGGCGAGGCCGAGCCGCTGCAGGAGGACCTCCGCCCGGCCGGTCATCCACTCGAGTGCCGCCTCGGAGTCGGCCGGCTTCTCGAAGAGCACCATCTCGACCTTATCGAACTGGTGGACCCGCAGGATGCCCCGGGTGTCCTTGCCGGCCGCGCCTGCCTCGCGCCGGAAGCACGGCGTGTAGGCGGCGTAGCGGATCGGCAGATCGGCCGCCTCGAGGATCTCATCGCGGTGGAGGTTGGTCACCGGGACCTCGGCGGTCGGGACGAGATAGAGCTCGTCGCGGGTGGCGACGTACATCTGGTCTTCCTTGTCCGGGATCTGGCCGGTCCCCCGGGCCGAAGCAGCGTTGACGACGATCGGTGGCCAGACCTCGGTGAACCCGTGTTCGGCGACGTGGACGTCGAGGAACCAGTTGATGAGGGTCCGCTCGAGGCGCGAGCCGAGCCCGAAATAGACGGGAAAGCCCGACCCGGCGATCTTCGCTCCGCGCTCGAGGTCGAACAGGCGCAGCCGCTCGGCGAGCTCCCAGTGCGGCCGGCGCTCCCAGGTGGGCTCGGTCCGCGGCAGCGGCGCTCCCCACGTGCGGACCGTGAGGTTCGCCTCCTCGCCACCCACCGGTACGTCCGCATCCGCCGGGTTCGGGATGCGGAGCAGCGCGTCCTCGAGCGCCGCCTCGACGGTCGCAAGCTCGCCATCGATCGAGGCGATCCTGGTACCCGCAGCGCTCGCCGCCGCCCGCAGATCGGCGACCTCCGGGCCATCTGCCCGGGAGCCCTCGCGGATGGCGTCGCCGATGCGCTTGCTCGCCGCGTTCCGTTCGCCCTTCAGTCGGTCGCCCTCGGCGAGGAGCGTCCGGCGACGGCGATCGAGCTCGAGGGCGGCATCGACGAGCGCCGGGTCCTCGCCCTTGTCGATCGCCCCCTGGCGGACGCGCGACGCGTCGTCGCGGAGGCGCTGCAGGCCGACGCTCATGGCCGAACTCCCTCCCTCACGACCGGGTCCCCGGCTCCTGCCGCCGGCGCGGTCGCGGCCGCCGGCGCGGTCGCGGCCGCCGGCGCGGTCGCGGCCGCCGCCGCGCGAGCCCGCTCCAGCACGAACAGCGGGTCGAGGCTCGCCAGCAGCCAGCCGGCCCGGGGGCCGCTCGTCCGACCGACGAATGCAGCGTAGATCGCCTCGAACGCTCGGCGCGCTTCGATGCCGCCCTCCTTGGCGATCGCGAAGATGGCGGACTGCCAGGCCGCGCCGCCGGTCGGAGCGTCCGCTTCGCCACCTGCGGCAAGGTCGGCGACGGCAGCGAGGAAGCGCCGCTGGTCGGGGTCCAGCTTCGCGACCTCCTCCGGGACCGCATCGCGGTGGACGGCGATCCGCGCGCCCTCCGGCGCGTAGTCGGCAAGCCACGCGCGTGCGGCCGCCTCTCGCTCGGCGAGGATCGCGGCCTCGGTCGCGCTGAGCGCGCCGCCCTTCTCCGCCTCGGCGGCCGTGGCCGCCGACATCGTCGGCTGCTGGATGATGAACGCGACGTGGGCGAACGGCAGCCGGAAGGCGGCGGCTCGCTCGGCGACGATCGCCGGATCCGTGGCGAGCGAGGCATGGGCGAAGAGGCGATCGGGCGACGGTGGCAACGTCCCGCGGACATCGCGGCCGGCGGTCGCGTCGGCCACCCGGTCGAATTCGTCGAACAGTCGCGGGATCGCGTCCGTGCCGTCCGGGTCGAACTCGATGGCGCTGTTCGGTCGTGTCCGCACGAAGAGGAAACGCAGTTGTTCGGGCGGGACGACCTCGACGATCCGATGCGCCGCCGCTCCCCTCCCCTTCGAGGTGGACATCTTGCGGCCGCCGATGTTGAGGAATTCGTAGGGGACGTTGAGCGGCGGCTCACGCTCGAAGACCTCGCGGGCGATCGCGTCCGACCGCTCGCGCGATCCGCCGGCGGTCGAGAGATCCTTGCCGGACGGCTCGATGGTGACGCCGAACAGACTCCACTGGGCCGCCCACTCGAGGTTCCAGCCGAGCTTGGCACGACCCCCGAACGGCGACGTCCAGCCGCTCCGGCCACAGCCATGCGCCCACGTCACGAGGGCGGGGCGGCATTCGTAGAACACGCGCTCGCCGTCCCAGCGGGTGACGATCGTCGTCCCGATCCTGCCGCACTGCTCGCACACGACCTGCACCGGATGCCAGTCGTCCGGGTGCTGCACGTTCGCCACCCGCCGGTAGATCTCGCGGACCAGAGCGGCCCGATCGAGGGCTTGCCGGATGTATGGATCGATCGAACCTGCCGCGTAGACCTCGCTCATCCAGTAGTAGCGATCGGGATGGATGCCGAGGCCGGCGAACGTGTCGATGAAGATCTGGGCGTGGTGGCGGGCGTACGAGGCATGGCCGTCGCCCTCCTGGTCCGGCACGTGGGCGAGCGGGCGACCCATCTGGGTCTCGACCGCATCGGGCGTGAGGAGCGCCTGGGCGTCCATCGGGTCGAGGTCGTCGACGCCGTAGAGGAGCTCCGTGTCGAGACCCCGGGCGCGCAGTGCGCGCGCGATCACGTCGAGGATGACGGGCCCGCGCAGGCTGCCCACATGGACCGTCCCGGACGGGGTCTTGCTGTCGTTGACGACCTGCCGGCCGGTCACCGAGGCGGCGAGTTCGTCCGCCCAGTCCATCTCCGCGCCATCCCTCCGCCGGCTGCCGTGTCCGGCTTGTCGGCCGATCTCCGGCCTGTCAGCTGATCTTCATGACCGTGTAGGTGAAGTCGCCGGCGGGGACGTGGACGAGGACCTTGTCGCCCTTCTTCCGACCGAGAAGGGCGCGCCCGACCGGCGATTCGTTCGAGATCCGTCCGGCGGCGGGCTTTGCCTCCGTCGAACCGACGATGGTGAAGCTCTCTTCGCCTTCCTCGCCGGTCACGGTGACCGTGGCGCCGATCTGGACGTGCTCGACCGAGTGGTGCTGGTCGATGATCGTCGCATTCTTGATGAGCGCCTGCAGCGTCTGGATCCGTCCTTCGACGAACGCCTGCTCGTTCTTGGCGTCCTCGTACTCGGCGTTCTCGGACAGGTCGCCGTGCTCCTTGGCGTCGTGGATCCGGGCCGCGACCTCGGTTCGCCGCACGTTCGTCATCTCGTCGAGTTCGGACTTCAGTTCCTCGAGGCCTTCGCGCGAGAGATAGGTCGGCTTGTTCACGGTGGGTGATCCCCGCTGGTGTCGATGCTGGGACGCGATCCCGGTGATGGTGCGCCGGGTCGGTGCGGCGCCGTCGATCTCCGCTCGGCGATGCGGCGCCGGCTCGGCGATGCGGCACCGGGCCCGGTGACCGCACCTGGTCCGTACTAATGAAGAACGAACTCCGGGCGGTCCGCGTCGTGCGGGCCCGAAGTTCGACCGGCGCGTATCCTAGCCGCCCTTCCGGCCACGGTCAAACCGACGCGCTCCGCGCTCGTGCTCGTCCGGCACATCGGCTCACATCGGAGTCGACCGAGGCCAGGTATCCGGGCGGCGTGAGTGCACGGGGACGCAGGCGACCCACGAGGCGCAGGCGACCCACGAGGCGCAGACGACCCACGAGCCGCAGGCGACCCGCGGCGCAGACGACCCACGAGCCGCAGGCGACCCACCGATCGCGTCATCTGCCATCCGGGTTGGCGTTCGGTTGGTCGGGCGGCGGTCAGCGGCGTGCTCAAGTCCGCTCTCACGCTCGCCTGATCGAGATCGTGAGTGTGTCGGCGGGCTCGCGAGCCGATCCCGGGTTTCGGAGCCGCCGAGTGCCACCCGGAGTGGAATCTGACGCGGGTGCCGCTTACGCGGGTGCCGCGAGCCCGGGTGCCGCGGGGGCGGGTGCCGCGGGGGCGAGCGCGGGTGCGACGAGCGCGGACGCACAGGCCACCGCTATCGGGCGTACTGGAGCAGTCGCTGCCGCAGCCGCTGCAGCGCCGCCCGGTCCGGGCAGGCGGCGAAGACCGTGTCGTCGCCGGCGATCGAACCGGCGACCTCGGGCCAGCGGGCACGATCGAGCGCGGCTGCGATCGCGTGCGCCGAGCCGGGCAGAGTACGGATGACGAGGAGCAGGCCCGACTCGTGGATCTCGATCGGGAGATCGCCGAGAAGCGTCCGCAGGCGATCCTCGCCGGTGAGCTCGGCGTCGACGAGGCGGGCAGGCAGCCCGTAGGCCGGGACTCCGTCGCGGCCGACCTTGACGAGGCCGAGCTCGGCCACGTCGCGGCTGATGGTGGCCTGCGTCGCTCGGAACCCGTGTTCGCGCAGTGCGACGGCGAGCTCCTGCTGGGTGCGGATCGTCCGGTGCGCGACCAGATCGCGGATCGCGCGCTGCCGAAGCTGCTTCATGACGTCCATCGCTGGCCCGGACTCTAGCGCGCCGCTCGTCGGACGATCGAAGCGGCGGCGCAGCGGCCGGCGGCATGGTCGGCGGCGGCGTCGTCGCGGTCGGCGGCGGCGCCGTCGCGGCCGGCGGCAGCGCCGACCGTCAGCGGATGAACAACGGTGCGAGGACGAGGGTGATCGTCGCGAACAGCTTGACCAGGACGTGAAGCGACGGGCCGGCCGTGTCCTTGAACGGGTCGCCGACCGTGTCACCGACGACCGCCGCCGCGTGAGCAGCCGTCTTCTTGCCCAGCACCACGCCGTTCTCGTCCTTCAGGTGGCCCGACTCGATGTACTTCTTCGCGTTGTCCCACGCACCGCCGCCGTTGTTGAGGACGGTGGCGAGGAGGACGCCGGCGATCGTGCCCACCATGAGGAAGCCGGCGATGGCCTCGTAGCCGAGCAGGATGCCGACGATGACCGGCGTCGCCACCGCGACGAGGCCGGGCGCGACCATCTGGCGTAGGGCGGCCCGGGTGGTGATGTCGACGACCCGGGCGTAGTCCGGCCGCTGGGTGTAGTCCATGATCCCGGGCATCTCGCGGAACTGGCGGCGCACCTCGACGATGATCGCCTGGGCGGTGGTCCCGACGGCCCGGATCGCGAGCGAGCTGAAGAAGTAGGCCAGCATCGCGCCGATGAGGGCGGCGACGAAGACGCTCACGTTGGCGAGGTTCACCGAGGTGAGGAGGCCCTGCGCCGCGGTTCGCGTCCCCGCGTCGATCTGGCGCTGCAGGATGAGGTTGACCTTGTCGATGTACGCGCTGAACAGGAGGAACGCAGCGAGCGAGGCGGAGGCGATCGCGTAGCCCTTGGTGAGCGCCTTCGTCGTGTTGCCGACGGCATCGAGGCGATCGGTGATCTCGCGGGCTCCCGCCTCGGCGTGGCTGAACTCGGCGATGCCGCCGGCGTTGTCCGTGATCGGGCCGAAGGTGTCCATGGCGAGGATGTAGGCGGTCGTCATGAGCATCCCCATCGTCGCCACCGCGGTCCCGAAGATCCCGCCGACGTTGACGCCGGTCTGGGCGTTGACCAGCCCGGCCTGCGAGCCGAGGAAGTGGCTGAGGATGAGGGCGGCGCCGATCGTGAGCGCCGTCACGAGCGTCGTCTCGAAGCCGACTGCGACGCCGCTGATGATGTTCGTCGCCGGTCCGGTCTTGCTCGCCTCCGCGATCTCGCGCACCGGGCGATAACTGCCGGCGGTGTAGAACTGGGTGATGTAGACGAAGGCCACGCTCGTCGCGAGTCCGACGATGCCGCAGAGGAAGAACCAGATCCAGCTCGGGATGCCGTTGGCGCCGAGGTTCTGGCCGCCGGTCTGCATCATGACGTTGGTGACGAGGGCGAGGCCCAGCACGGAGAGCAGCGTCGTGGCCCAGTAGCCGCGGTTGAGGATGTTCATCGGATCCTCGTCCTCGCGACCGCGGACGAAGAACATCGCGATGATCGTGGCGAGGAGGCCGAAGGCCCGCACCACGAGCGGGAAGAAGATCCACGCCTGCGGGTTCGGCCAGCCGGCCGACGAGGCGATGCCATAGACCGCGACGCCGAGGATCATGGCCCCGATGTTCTCGGCGGCGGTCGACTCGAAGAGGTCCGCGCCGCGGCCGGCACAGTCGCCCACGTTGTCGCCGACGAGATCGGCGATGACGGCCGCATTGCGCGGATCGTCCTCCGGGATGCCCGCCTCGATCTTCCCGACGAGGTCCGACCCGACGTCCGCCGCCTTCGTGTAGATCCCGCCGCCGAGCTGGGCGAACA
>Ga0307374_10002497_pt1 | contig 32583 bp, 29 predicted proteins | sample OX3MG_FD_202532 | JGI IMG/M metagenome (GOLD analysis project Ga0307374, IMG submission 202532) | Soil microbial communities from Risofladan, Vaasa, Finland - OX-3 | ecosystem: Environmental > Terrestrial > Soil > Coastal area > Acid sulfate soil | place: Finland: Risofladan, Vaasa | collected... | reverse complement strand
CGACGGAGAAGAAACTGCCGTCTTCTACCCAGAAGAAGTCTGGAGCATCGACGGAGAAGAAATCGCCGTCTTCTACCCAAAAGAAGTCTGGAGCATCGACGGAGAAGAAATCGCCGTCTTCTACCCAGAAGAAGTCTGGAGCATCGACGGAGAAGAAATCGCCGTCTTCTACCCAAAAGAAGTCTGGAGCATCGACGGAGAAGAAATCGCCGTCTTCTACCCAGAAGAAGTCTGGAGCATCGACGGAGAAGAAATCGCCGTCTTCTACCCAGAAGAAGTCTGGAGCATCGACGGAGAAGAAATCGCCGTCTTCTACCCAGAAGAAGTCTGGAGCATCGACGGAGAAGAAATCGCCGTCTTCTACCCAGAAGAAGCAACTATCTACTTCTTCTCCTCCATAAATGATTTAGTTGGAGGCAATGCCACAAGGGTACGCCACTACAATGATACTCATGCACGCTCGTATCATTGTAGTGGCGTACCCTTGTGGTCGCCATCTCGCCTTGCTTGCCATCACCTCTTACTTGCCATGACGCCTTGCAACAACCTTACCTGGAAACCTGAAAACACCGTCCCCTTGCTTTTTCCTATGTCTCGTGTTATAATCCCCTTAAGGCAATCTCAACCCCTTGCCTCTCTGATAATCCCTGAACATAACATTTCCCATTTCGCTCACTTCCTGTCCCAAATGTCCCAAATGTCCCAATCTTCACACATCGTACTAACCACGACTCTGGTAACATCGCATTCCACGGGGTGCGCAACGAGATGCAGAGAGGCGCATTTCTACCGCTATCTCTTTGCAATTATGCGTCTTGTCAAAGGGATAGATAAGACCAGCGATGTTGTTGGTTGACCATACTGCGAAAGCTGATCAATAAGGGCCTCAAGGTGTTTCACTGATGAGACACACACTTTCATAATGAATGCCTCACTCCCGGTGAGACGATAACATTCAAGGATCTCAGGCATGTCACTCAAGAGCATCGCAATGCGAGTACTATTTTGTCCAGAGGTACTCATCCGAATAAAGGCCATCACAGAGAAGCCGACTTTCTCAAGGTTGATTTCGGCGTGATAGCCAAGCAGAATGCCTGCCTCTTCCATTCTGTGGATACGTTCAGCAACAGAAGAAGAAGAGAGCCCGACACGCTGTCCCAGTTCTTTGAAGGAGAGACGAGCGGATTCCTGAAGCAAATAAAGGAGTTGCCACCCAACATCATCCAGGAGTTTCTCACTATCTTCGGTCATTATCCATTTTCCCCTTTCTTTTTTGGGCCATAGCCCGAAAACGCCGTTTCTTTTCCCTTCATTCTACCCTCTTTTGCCGCTATACTTCTAATAGCGAGAGGGATCAAGCTTATGAATCAGAAAGGAGATAGCATCAACTTCCCTTCTTCTCGTGTCGAGAGGATGAAACGGGAAGTGGTGCCAACAGATGTATGAGTGAACAGAGAGAGACATTTCCACTTCGGCCTGACGTTTTGATTGTTGGAGGTGGAGTCATTGGTTGTAGCATCGCCTATCACTTGACCCGGCGTGGCTGTCGCAATGTGGTCGTCGTTGAGCGAAATACCATCGGGAGTGGCTCGACCGCGAAAGCGGCTGGTGGGATTCGGCAGCAGTTTTCTTGCGAATCCAATGTGCGAATGGCAATGTATTCCGTCAATTTTTTTGAGCATTTTCATGAGCGATTAGCACTTCCTCTCGATGCAGGAGGGGTTGACTTCCATCAGGTTGGATATCTTTTTCTGCTCTCGACGCAGGAAACATTCACTGCCTTTGAGCGCAATGCCGCCTTCCAGCAGCACCTGGGACTCCCGGTTGAGGTACTCACGTCAGAGCAGATAGGAACACGCTGGCCGTGGTTGCAGGTGAGTGATGTTGTGGGAGCTACGTATTGTCCCACAGATGGCTATGGCAGTCCTCATGAAGTGACACAAGCCTTCGCTGCACAGGCAAGACGACTTGGGGCGTCCTTTGTCGAAGGCGCACGTGTCTCTGCGATCACACGCAAGGGAGCGCGGATTGTGACAGTTGAGACCAATCGAGGAACCTTTTCTCCAGGTATTGTCATTATCTGTGCTGGCGCATGGAGTCGTGAGCTTGGTGGTATGGCAGGTGTCGAGATCCCCGTTCAACCATTGCGCCGCATGTGTTTTACCACTGACCCATTTGACGCCATTCCACACGATGCCCCGATGACGATTGAAATGCAAAACACCTTCCACTTTCGACCAGAAGGATCAGGCTTCATGCTTGGGACGAGTGACCAACACGAACCATACAGCTTTAACACGACCATGAATTGGGAATGGCTCAACACCGTGGTGGCAGATGCCGTCAAGCGCGTTCCGCTCTTCGAGCAGGCACGTATTCACCAGGGATGGGCTGGATTGTATGAAACCTCACCTGACCACAATGCGATCCTGGGACCCATCCCGGAGGTGGAAAACTTGCTCGTCGCAACGGGCTTTAGCGGTCACGGATTTATGCAGAGTCCGGCCACAGGTCTCGTCATGAGCGAGTTCATTCTGGACGGGCAAGCCCACAGCATTGATGTGAGCGATTTGCGTATCGAACGCTTCGCGACAGGACGACTCAATCCAGAAAAGAATGTCATTTGATGAGCGATTGTTGCGCATTCGGTGGGCATATTGACACCTTCCCCAATAATCATATACCATGTAATAGTGTTTAAAAATGGCAGGAAGGAGGTGAAAGAGTAGTAGCACGCTACTTCCTTATTAAAGTATTTTGACGGGCTAACACTGTAACATTCCTTCGTCTCGGAAGACATTACTCTGTAGTGTAGGGGTATCAGCATACCTCTTTTGAAGCGTAACGACTTACACGAAAAATGAGGAAGGAACAATAATATGTGCGGTATCGCAGGATGGGTTGACTGGACGGACGATCTTACCCATAAAGGGCCTGTTATTGAGCGTATGGCGGATACGCTGTGTTCTCGTGGACCGGATGCGCACGGCCAGTGGCTTTCTCCACACGCGGCCCTGGCACACCATCGCCTGATCGTCATTGACCCGCAGACAGGCGGACAGCCGATGTTTTATCAGGAAGGTGAACGCACCTATGCTATTACCTATAATGGAGAGATTTACAACTTCCGTGAGTTACGACGTGAATTGGAGAACCTCGGTCATACCTTCCGCACACACTCGGATACCGAGGTTATCCTTCATGCCTACTCCCAGTGGGGAGAAGCGTGTGTGCGCCGCCTGAATGGCATCTTCGCCTTTGGTTTGTGGGATGAGCAGAAGCAGCAACTCCTGCTGGCGCGTGACCATCTGGGTGTCAAGCCGCTCTTTTATGCCCGGCGCGGCAGCGCGATTCTCTTTGGTTCTGAGCTAAAGACATTGTTGGCACACCCCTATGTGCAGGCTGAGATTGACGCACGCGGCCTTGCCGAAATTTTGACTTACGCATTCACACCCGACTCCGGTGTGTATCGGAATGTCTCCGCGCTACGGCCCGGCCACCTGCTGGTCTGCAATCAGCAAGGCATGCATATCACCCAATATTGGTCTCTGCATAGCGCACCACACGCCGATGATGTGCAAACCACGGTCGAGCATATCAGAACATTGCTGGAAGATATCGTCAAGCGCCAGTTAATCGCCGATGTCCCGGTTGTGACCATGCTCTCCGGTGGACTCGATTCGAGTGGCCTGACCGCCATGGCAGCCAGGGAATTTCGCCAGGAAGGGAAACAACTGAACACCTACTCGATAGATTTTGTGAATAGTGCGCAGGATTTCCATAGTAGTCCCCTGCATACTTCACTGGATGCCCCCTAGGTTCAGCGCGTGTCCGAGCATGTGGGGACGCAGCATCATACGATTACCGTGGATACGCCCGCGCTGCTAGAGAATCTGCTGGTTCCAATGCGGGCATATGACCTTCCGGCGCTCGGTCAGATGAATGTTTCGATGTACCTGCTGTTCAAAGCGATGAAGCAGGATGCAAAGGTTGCCCTTTCCGGTGAATCGGCTGATGAAGTCTTCGGCGGCTATCCCTGGTTTTATATCCCGGCCGCTCTCAATGGTCAAACATTTCCCTGGACGGGGGCGGTAATGGGACGCGGTGAGGCCGCGCTTGCCTGGATGTCTCCTGATCTCTTGCAGAGCGTGCGCGTCACCGCGCATCTCGATCAGCAGTACCGTAGCGCGATTGCCGAAGTTCCCACATTAGCCGGTGAGAACGCGCAAGAGGCTAGAATGCGTGAGATGTTTTACCTGAACCTGACCCGCTTCCTGCCCATCTTGCTGGATCGGAAAGACCGCATGAGCATGGCGACCGGTTTTGAAGTGCGCATCCCCTTCTGCGATTATCGCCTGATGGAATATGCCTGGAATATTCCGTGGGCGATGAAAAACACCGATACTATCGAAAAAGGCATTCTGCGCCGTGCATTTACCTCAGTTTTGCCCGATGACGTTCTCTATCGCAAAAAGAGCGCCTATCCTGTCGTACAAAATCCAGCCTACTCTGCGGCAACCCGCGACTGGGCCTTACATATATTCAACGACGCCAACGCCCCGGTCCAGCCGTTCCTGAATAGCCCCGTCGTGCGGGCGCTGGTGGAAAACAACGATCCCGCGCAGTCCGAATGGGGCATCGTCTCCCTGTTCGATCGCATCATCCAGATCAACGAATGGCTCAAAGAGTACCATGTAACCATGTTGCTGTAGGGGGCCCGATTATGATGATTAACGCAATAACCCGCCAACCGTAGGGGCCGATTGATCGTGCCCACCGCCGATGTATCGGCAACTGTCTAACCTTGCTGAGGTGACTACTGGGACACGGGCCGATACATCGGCGGTGGGCACGATCAATCGGCCCCTACAGTTGGCGGGTTCATCTATTCGTCAGGAGACAACAATGATGGATTTTCGCCTGTTCCCCAAAGTGGAATTGCACCTGCACCTCGATTGCTCGTTGAGCTACAATGTGGTACACCGCATCAATCCTGCTACCACGGAAGAAGCATACCTGCGCGATTTTATCGCACCCGCGAAATGTACCAACCTGGCTGATTTCTTGACGCGAGCGCCGCACGCGATTGCCCTCATGCAAACCGAGGAGCAGTTGCGCCTCGTTGTTGCCGACCTGTTCGCGCAATTCCAGCGGGATTCCATGCTCTACGCCGAAATACGCTTCGCTCCTTTTTTGCATACTGACAGCGGTCTCTCGCCGGAGCAGGTCGTTGAGATTGTAGAAGGAGCAACGGCACAAGCCTGTGCCGCCACAGGTATTGAAGCCCGCTTGATTCTTTGCACGCTTCGTCACTTCTCAGCCGAACAGAGCCTCCAGACCGTGAGGCTGGTCGAACGTTTTCGCGGTACACATGTCGCCGCTCTCGACCTGGCAGGCGACGAAGCTGGTTTTCCCGTTGCGCCCCATGTTCCCGCCTATCGCTATGCTGCCGATCACAACCTTGCGCGTACCGCCCACGCCGGTGAGGCAAGCGGCCCACAGAGCGTCTGGGAAACGTTGCGTCTCCTCCATCCCTCGCGTATCGGCCACGGCGTGCGCAGTATTGAAGATTCCGCCCTCATCGAACACCTGCGCAAAGAACACATCCATTTAGAGGTGTGTCCAACCTCTAATCTTCAAACGAATATGTATGATACTTTCTCAGACCATCCTATCAACCGCCTCTACGAGCTTGGCATTCCTTTAAGCGTGAATACCGATACCCGTACCATCACAAACATTACCCTGACCGGGGAATATGAAAAGCTGCACCAGTTCTTTAATTGGGACAAAGACCACTTCCTACACTGCAATATGCAAGCACTGCGTGCCGCATTTCTGCCAGAAAACGTCAGGCAACGACTGATGGCACGGTTGGAGGAAAGCTACGGGGCAATGTGAACCTTGATTGCTATGCTCTGTTTAACTTCATAAGGTCTCTCTTTTCAAGTTAATTCAAAAGATATTGTTCCGCTTATAAATTTTCTTCCAGTCCATACGGAGCAAGGCTGTAGACACGGTTGGAGATATTGAGGTTATGTAATTGAGCTACTGCCTTTAGCACGGCAGAAGCAATTTCATTAACAGAGGTATCTCTCGGGAAGGAGCGTAGGACAAGGATACCCGCATGTGGTGGTGGGAAAGCCGTCTGATTCAGGTAGTCGGTATCGAAGGTGATAATTGTCATATGACGTGTACGAGCGTAGGCAAAGATAGCTGTGTCTGGCTGAGAACGCAAACCTGCATCATATACTCGAACGGCGTTGAATCCTTCTTTCCGCAAGGAAGTGAGAACCTTTCGCGGCATGTTTTCGTCCAACAGAAAAGTTCGTGGACGGGCTATCATTTTGCTCTCACCTCAACACCACATTTTCCAGTGCATCGGCGTAACCCTTTATATACTGAACCTGCTCTCGGCTCAGCCTTTTGACCATCATTACTTGTTCTGGAGTCAGATCATATTCATGGCATACCTCTGCAATTGCCATGCCGCTCTCAAGATGTCCGATGATGCGATCAGCAAAGACCCGTGTCCCCTCGATGATTGGTCGTCCGCTGTTGATAGTCGGGTCCTGCACAATTCCAACGGAGATTTTTCGTATTCCTTGTAGAGCCATGCGTTCACTCCTTTCCTGAACTAAGTGTACCATACTCACGAGAATATAGCCACAGGTGCTGAAGACAAGAGTCATGCATATGTGTTGCCTGTCAAGCAGGTCTTCATACAGATAAACCATCGCTCGCGAAAAGTTTTTTGACATTCCTCTCGTCTGCGTGATAAGATTCGGCCTGACACCATGTGTTACGTCAACGCAGGGTCTTATTTTTCTGATCATCATCCCCGATCACCCATTGGTGCGTGATCTGGTTAGCATGCGGCACCCGGCTTATGCTATCCACATTGGATTCTAACAGCCCGCCAGAAATTGAAGTGAGTGTTATTGTAATGAATCGAGAGTATCATCGTTGGTATAGTTCTTCTCTTGATCGCGACATGGAGTTGCTGGTTTTCGGCCACGCCGGCACTCGCGTCCTGATTTTCCCTACCTCGCAAGGGCGTTTCTTTCAATGGGAAGATACCGGCATGGTTGCCGAATTGAGCGAACACCTGGAGAAGGGGTGGGTGCAATTATTTTGTGTGGATAGCGTGGATGACGAAAGCTGGTACGCGAAATGGAAGCATCCGTCAGAACGAGCAAAATGGCACATGCGGTACGACCGTTATCTGCTGGAAGAAGTCCTGCCGTTCACTCGACAGCATAACACCGATCCTTTTCTGATAACGGTAGGTACGAGCTTTGGGGCGTATCATGCTGTCAATTTTGCTCTCCGCTATCCGCAACTGGTGGGCAGGACAATTGGCTTGAGCGGCCTCTACGACATAAAGCGTTTCACGGAGGGTTACTCCGACGATAATGTCTATTTCAATAATCCCCGTGATTTTATCAAAAACGAACACGACCCGGAGCGGTTGAGAGCATTGCAACACGTAGATATTATCCTTGCTATTGGCAAGGAGGATTCTTCGTGTGCCGACAACGAAGCTTTCTCCAGTGTCCTCTGGGAGAAGAATATTGGACATGCGCTGCGTCTCTGGGATGGCTGGGCGCACGATTGGCCGTGGTGGAAGCAGATGATCCGCATGTACATCGGTGGTCACGATTAAGAAGGGAGCAAGAGCCATGACGCTGAAGGTTGGTTTACTTGTTGGACGGGAGTGGTCATTTCCGCCCGCATTCATTGATGAGGTCAACCGCCGCGACGAAGGTGTTGTCGCCGAGTTTGTCAAACTGGGTGGGACGCGCATGGACGAGCCCATTCCCTATTGTGTCATCATTGACCGCATTTCGCACGAGATACCCTATTATCGGGTATACCTCAAATACGCTGTCTTGCAAGGCGTGACGGTGATCAACAATCCTTTTATGTGGACATCCGATGATAAGCTCTTTGAGGCGGCACTGGCAACGAAGCTGGGCGTTGCCAGCCCGAAGACGATCGCGCTACCGAACAAAGAATATGTTTCCGGCATCGTCCATGAAGAGAGTTTACGCAATCTGGTCTATCCCATTGACTGGCAAGGGATTATAGATTACGTGGGTCTACCTTGCGTGTTGAAGGATGCCCTCGGTGGCGGCGGAAAGGATGTTTTTATCTGTCATACTCTCGACGAACTGATCTTCCACTACAACCAGTTTGGTTTGCGTACCCCCATCGTGCAGGAATTTATCGAATGGACGCAATATGTGCGCTGCATCGCCCTGGGGCAGGAAGAAGTGATGCCAATCAAGTATGACCCCATAGAGCGCAAATACCACGTGGAACACGAGCACCTGAGTCCCGAACTGGGACAGCGCGTGGTGGCAGATACCCTCAAGCTGGTGCGGGCGTTGGGCTACGACATGGACTCGCTCGAATGGGCTATCCGCGATGGCATACCGTATGCCCTTGATTTCATGAATCCCGCGCCCGACATGGATATCTATTCGCTGACACCGTTTTATTTCGAATGGGTGGTCAAGCACATGGCCGATCTGGCAATCCGGTTGGCGAAAAATCCACGTCCGCAAAGTACCGACCTGCGTTGGGATGCGTTTCTAACAGATAGCCGCGTGCAAGGCGGGCAATGATATGAAAATGGCAGGATTGTCTCTTGTGGGTGTCCGGTTAAGGACTTAGAAAAGTGAGGTATCTACCATGTCGTTGCGTGAAGCCATTGAGCGCTACCATGATTTGCTGACCGATGATCTGGCGAGTGCGTCACAGGCGCAGCTTGAGGATCAGCAAAGGAGGCGTGGGCTATTATGGGGTTCGCGCCCGCTCTGTACTGTGTTGCGACCACGCTTTTTGACGCCTGAGCAGTATCGCTTTCTCCAAACGCGCTTGCGCGTTTTACTGCGTGCTTTCAATAAGGCTCAGCAGGTTGCATTGGTAGACGCGGATTTCCGCAAGCAGTTCGGGCTGCTCGATTGGGAAGAGGCGCTGATACAGCATGAGCCGGGCTTTCGCGATGCCAGCCCAACCTCCCGCGTGGATACGTTTTTTGTGCCGGAGCGTGGTGGTTTGCGCCTGACGGAGTACAATGCTGAAACGCCGGCCAGCCCGGCATATAACGACGCGCTGACGGATATCACCTATGGCTTGCCGGTGATGCGCGAATTCATGAAACAATACGAGGTGCGATCATTACCAGCTCGGTACAATGTCATGCACGCCCTGGTTGACGCTTACCTGCAATGGGGTGGGAGCAGCGAGCCGCCGCGCATCGCCATTCTTGATTGGCGCGAGGTAGCCAGTTACAGCGAGTTCGTGTTATTTGAAGAATATTTTCACTCACAGGGCTTGGAATGCATCATTACCGATCCACGCGAGGTAGAATATCGCGATGGCCGCCTGATGGCTGGCGATTACCATATTACTCTGATTTATAAGCGTGTGCTGGCGAGCGAACTAATTGAGCGCGGCGGGATGGACCATCCCGTGGTGAGGGCGGTGCTTGATGGAAATGTCTGTATGGTCAACCCGTTTCGCTGTAAAATCTTGCACAAGAAAGCCAGCCTGGCTGTGTTGTGTGATGAGCGCAACGCCGGTATCTTCACACTCGACGAACTTGAGGCTATCAATGCACACATTCCGTGGACGTGCCGCGTTGAAGACCGCCACGCTACCTATCGCGACGCGAAAATAGACCTGATACCGTTCATCCTTGAACATCGCGAGCGTCTTGTGCTTAAACCCAACGACGAATATGGCGGCAAAGGTATCGTGCTGGGTTGGGAGACCGACGCGGCTAACTGGATGCAGGCGGTTCAGGTTGCGCTGAATGAGCCATATATCGTGCAGGAGCGGGTGACCATTCCCAGTGAACTATATCCCAGTTTTGTCAACGGCCATGTGGAGCAGGCGGAGCGCATGTTGGATACCAACCCGCTGGTGTTTTACGGCAATTATGTAGATGGCTGCCTATCGCGTCTCTCTGCCGAGGCGTTGCTGAACGTCACAGCAGGCACCGGTTCAGTTGTAGCGACATTTATCGTGGATAAGCGTTAAGGATACAAGAGGAGATAGGAGGAGATACGCCATGAAACCCCCATCGCTCACCATCGGCATTGAAGAAGAGTACCAGATTATTGACCCACAAACACGCGAATTACGCTCCTATATTACCGAGATTTTGGAGGAAGGTCGCCTCGTTTTACTTGAGCAGGTCAAGCCCGAACTGCACCAGGCTATGGTCGAGGTTGGTTCATCGGTCTGTCAGACGCCAGCCGAATTGAAAGTTGAATTGATACGCTTGCGACGTGCTATCATCGAACTGGCGGGAAAAAATGGCTTGAAGATTGCCGCCGCCGGCACTCATCCTTTTTCCTCGTGGATGAACCAGGAGATCACGCCGCAGGAACGCTATTACGGCGTGAAAGAAGATATGCAGGAGTTGGCGCAACGCCTGTTGATCTTTGGCACGCATGTGCATATCGCTATTGAAGATCGTGAATTCTTGATTGATGCCATGAATGTTGTGCGCTACCTGTTGCCGCACGTCCTCTGTCTCTCTACCAGTTCGCCATTCTGGATGGGCCGTACAACCGGCTTGAAGTCGTATCGCAGCATTATTTTCAGCAATTTCCCGCGCAGTGGTATTCCAAGAACGTACAATTCGTGGGAAGAATATTCCTCGATGGTTGAGACAATGGTACATACCAATAGCATCCCTGATGGCTCTAAAATCTGGTGGGATGTGCGGCCTAACCATTCGCACCCTACGCTGGAATTCCGCATCTGCGATGTCTGCACCCGTGTTGATGAAGCTGTTTGTATCGCCGCTATCTTCCAGGCCATTATCGCGAAGCTCTGGAAATTGCGCCGCGATAACCTGTCCTTCCGCGTCTATCCAGCGGAATTGATTCAGGAGAACAAGTGGCGGGCCGTGCGTTATGGACTGGACGGCAAGCTGATTGACTTTGGCAAGCAGCAAGAACTTCCGACCCGCGACCTGATCCGCGAAATGATCGAGTGGTTCATTGGCGATGTAGTGGATGAACTGGGCAGTCGCCAGGAAGTAGAATATGCCTATCGCATCCTGCAAGAGGGATCGAGCGCTGATCGCCAGATAGCGACCTACCAGCGCACAGGCGATTTTAAAGCAGTGGTTGACCAGCTTATCCAGGAGACAAGTGAAGGCGTAATATAACAACCCGTAAGAAAGTAATAGTATGTCACGTTCCATTTCTATCGAAGATTTGTATGGATTTCAGTTCCTTAGCAGGCCACACATCGCGCCGGATGGTCAGCGTGTGGCTTTTGTTGTTACCCGTATTGATAAGCGTACCTATGCTTATCGCTCCGCTATCTGGGTTATGCCTGTAGAGGGTGGAGCGGCCATTCGTTTCTCAGATAGTAGTGCCAATGCGTCTAGTCCCACCTGGTCGCCGGATGGGCGCCGGCTGGCCTTTGTCTCCGACCGCGAGGGAGAATTGCAGGGGAATACGCACGAGGAACAAAGAATGCGCGGCAAAGGGAAAGCACAAATCTGGCTCATCCCAACTGACGGCGGCGAAGCACGCCAGCTAACGTTTATGCCGCATGGGGCAGCACACGCCCTCTGGTCTCCAGACAGCCGGCAATTGCTCTTCAGTGCAGTCGTCGGCCCGCTTGATGAAGAAACGGAAGACGGAAAACCTCTGCCAAAAGTGCGTGTAATTGATCAACTTTTTTATCGCTACGATGGCACTGGTTTTATCTATGATCGCCGTCGGCACCTGTTCTTAATCAATGCAGAGGGTGGGACACCAGTGCAACTGACAGATGGGGATTGGGACGATAAAGACGCTGCATGGTCAGCAGATGGGACGAAAATCGCGTTTACATCGGGCCGTACTGAAGATCGCTGGCGCACACGCTGTGCCGATCTCTACACGTTATCTATTGAACATGGAAAACCCGGAGAGTTACAATGCTTAACCGATGGTACGTACTCGTGTAATGCGCCTTCGTGGTCGCCGGACGGCCAATCCCTGGCTTTTCTCGCGGCTACGAAGTATGCATCGGCGGGCCATGTTGAATTATTCACGCTCTCTCCGCCCACAAAAGATGGTTTGTTGCGCAACCTGACGAGTGAGTTTGAGGGAAGCTGTTCAGATTGGACGAATAGTGATGTGACCGATGAGCATATCATGCCGGCACCACCCTGGTCGCCCGATGGCAAGACGCTCTATGTGTTGGCGGGTCAACGCGGGTCTTCACGTGTGTTTGCTATTGCCAGCGAGGGCGCGGGTAGAGGTAATAATCGCGCCCAGGCGGTCAGCCCTAACAATGCTCATGTACTGGATTTCAGCATGGATGCCAGCAGGCAAAAGTTGGTCACGTTGATCGAAACGCCCACACATCTTGCCGAGGTGTTTGTGTGTACGGATGTAACGGGTACGAAAGGTACAGAAGGTGCAACACGCCGGTTGACGCATTACAACGATGCGCTCTTCGATGAACTCGCGCTGGCAACACCTGAATATATGCCCTATACCGGCGAGGATGGCTGGCCCATTGATGGCTGGTTGCTCAAACCACGCGATTTTGACCCCGCGAAGAAATACCCGCTGATCGTCGAGGTTCATGGTGGCCCGCACACACAGTATGGCTATGGCTTCATGCATGAAATGCAGTTGCTGGCCGCTGCTGGCAACGTTGTTCTCTTCACTAACCCGCGTGGCAGCCTCAGCTACGGGAAGGAATTCGCGCTTGCCTTGCGTGGTGCCTGGGCAGAGAAAGACTCGCTCGATATTCTGGCCGGTGTGGATGCAGCAATCCAAAAAGGCTTTATTGATGAGCAGCGCCTGGGCGTGATAGGCGGCAGCTATGGCGGTTTCATGTCAAGCTGGCTGATTGGACACACAGACCGTTTCCGCGCCGCGGTCGCTGATCGCAGCGTCATCAACCGTTTATCCTTCTTCGGCAGCAGCGACATCGGCTGGGAATACACCGATGACGAACTGGAAGTACCACCCTGGGATGACCCCGAACGCTACATGCGCTCGTCGCCCATCACCTACGTCAAGCATATCCACACGCCGCTGTTGATTATTCACAGTGAAAATGATCTGCGTTGCAGCATCGAGCAGTCCGAGCAGCTTTTTGCCTCGCTGAAATACCTGGGCCGCGAAGTGCTGTTTGTGCGCTTCGAGGGCCAGAGCCACGGCCTCTCGCGTGGCGGCCATCCGCACTCACGTGTAGAAAGGTTAAAGCATATTCAAAAGTGGTTCGCCGATCATTTCGCTTGAAGCACCTCGTCCAAGTCACGACCGAGATCCTTGAGCAGCACCATCGCAGCGTTTCTCCCAGGCCCGCCGGTGACTGACCCGCCCGGATGAGTGGTGGCCCCCGTTTGGTACAGGCCAGGAATCGGCATTCTGTGTTGTGCGTAGCCGGGAACCGGGCGCAGTGTCTCTGACTGTGCCGGACTCATATCGCCACCGTGGCAACTACCATGCCAGTTGTGCCGGTTGTAGCGTTCCAGGTCGAGGGGGCTGCGAATCTCGGTGGCGAGGATTTTGTCGGCGGTCAGGTTGGGCGCGTATCGCCGCAGGTGTTCAAGGTTGCTCGCCGCTACCTCCTCCTTGATCTCGTCCCACTTTTCGGCTCCTTCGCGCAGCGCATAGGGTTGCAAGTTGATGACTTTGATCATATGCTTGCCTTCGGGAGCGCGTGAAGCATCGCCGAGTGACGGAGTCAGCACAAGCAGCACTGGTTGGTCAGTGTGGACAACGCCGTGATGGAAATCGCTTTCTACGCGCATCTGGCGTTCTGCTGTCTGAGCCACACCTGCCGCTACCACGGCCAGCGAGCCACCGTCAACCGTAAATTTCGGAGGCTCGGTTGTGGCATAGTGGGTGACAAACATGGTGCGACCAGCCTTGTAGGTTTCTACGCCATACAGGAAGGCTTCACCCCAGGCTTCCGGGGGAGCCATGTTCACCAGGTGTTTGACATGAATAGTGGAGACAACGGCATGGCGAGCGCGGAACTGTTCACCCGACTCAGTTTCTACGCCCACACAACGTCCACCCTCGATAATCAACCTGTTCACGGGCTGATTGATCAGAATAGTTCCCCCATGTTCCTCAATGATACGGCTGAGTGCCTTCGGCAACGTACCGGAGCCACCTCTGGGAATAGCCCAGCCATTGCGCTGGCGACCAGCTATGAAAGAGTAGGCGAGTGTGCCAGTACCGGGGCGGTCGGCTGGCTGCAATGTGCCTTCCGCGAACCAGACCATCCATGACTTGACGTGCCAGTCCTCGAATGAGGCATCTATGATATCCCAGGCTGAGAGTGCCTGGCGGCGCATCCAGATTGCTCCCTGCGGATGCAGCTCCAGTTCTTGCGCGACCGACGGCCCCCAACCGGCGGGCGTATAGCGAATCTTGTTGAAGATAGGTGAGACGCTGCTCCATTCGGACATCATGCGGCGGTAAGCTTCGGCATCTTTACGGGAAAATTTGGCTATCTCCTCGCATGTGCGGTCAATATCCAGCCACTGTGTGATAGCGGTGCCGTCAGGAAATACCACGTGCGAGACAGGATCGGCCCGGATATATTCCAGCCCATACTCGGCAAGCGGCAGTTCATGATTGCTCCAGATGGGACTCTGCATAAAGATAGCATGTGCAGTCGAACAGGTATCATGATAAAAGCCGGGCAGCGTTAGCTCCTCGGTCATGGTGTTGCCGCCAATGACAGGCCGCGCTTCGAGGACCAGGCAGGAGTAGCCAGCCTTCCCCAGATATGCCGCTGTAACCAGACTGTTGTGGCCCGCGCCAGCAATAACAATGTCAAATGGTGCAGTCATCTTTATTTCCCCTACGGGTTGTATATTAGTTAGAGTAGACCGATGTTGACTAAATCCTGGCGCAACGCCTCGCGTTCAGCAGGGGTTACTTGCTGCAATGGTGGGCGGACAGGCCCTCCTACCATACCAAGTAGTTCACACCATGCTTTCAAGTAGGCAATTGGCATGACGCGACGGGTAGGCCACGGATCGCGTAACCATGTATTGAAGACTTTGCGAGCAGGATCAAGGCTGCGCACAATAACGGCTGCCTCGTCGGTACGACCTTGTAGAGCAAGGGCGGTGTAGTCAAGCATGGGAGTCCGACCAGGTTTCTGAAGCGTGTATGGCGCGGCGGAAGACATATAGAGGCGGCACCCATATTCAACCATCAGCGTAAACCAGATACTTTCGTCCGGGCTGCTGACGAGAATGCGGTCACTGACGAGCCGCAGCACTTCCCGCGTATGATTGATGTTCGGCGAATTTTTCACGGCAATCACGTTTTCGAGGTCTGCCAGGCGGTCTATCATCTCAGGCGTCAGGACGATGCCGGTGTAGCCTGTATTGGTGATTAGTATGCCAGCCTCTGTCCGCTCAGAGATGTAGCGAAAGTAGTCGTAGATTTGCTGATCATCGTAAGCCATGAAATAAGGGTTGCCAACCGCGAGGTAATCGGCCCCAATACGCTCGGCATGCTGCGAGAGTTCAACGCTCTCTTTTACCGAGGTGTGGCCCGTATGCACCATGACGGGGATGTTGCCACGGCACTCGTCCACCACGATCTCGGCGGCGCGTTTCCGTTCTTCGGTTGTGAACGCCCAGAATTCGCTCATGAAGTGGCCGCAATAAATACCATCCAGCAGTTTGTTGGCGATGCAGTAACGGATGTTGTGCCGCAATCCTTGCTCGTCGAGTTCATCATCGGCGGTATAAGGATAGGGGATGGCACCCCAGACACCGTGGAGGTTGGTACGCGCATACGATTTCGCATTCGAGCGGCTGTAGCGCACAGACGAATTGACAGGGCTCATCAAATACCTTCTTTCTTTACCTGACAGGCCTGAAAATAACCGCCCGAGAGGTATGGTATACTTTCCGTAGTAGGTATAAATACCGGCAAAAGATACTCTGGCACATCCAAAAGATTGTGAGTTCATCATACCATCTTTTCTGCCTGATTTCAAGACTATTCGTGACAATTTCTTGCGAGCTAGTATACATAAAGTGGCTTCACAGGCCACTTTATGTATACTAGCTCTGTTGGGAAAGGGGCATAAAATTGACTTTGACAACGAAAAAGCTTGACTTATCAATTGGAGTTTGGTATGATGATTAAACAATCAAAACATCATTCACCGTTCTAAAAAGCATCGCGGCTAATGTTGAGTGTTTGGGGAGAGCATATGTACAATCCAATTCAATCACTGAAGATGTTTGAGCAGGTAGCCGAGCAAGTCGAAAAGCGTATCCTGAATGGCGAGTTGCGCAGCGGGGACCGTCTGCCAACCGAACGTGAACTGGCTGAGCAGTTTCATGTCAGTCGCACAGCGGTGCGCGAAGCGATGAAAATCCTGGCCCAGAAAGGGCTGGTTGATATGCGGCCCGGCAGAGGCACCATTGTCATAGATGGTGCCAACGAGGCTATGTTCAACTCAATTGGCCTTGCGATGAAATTGAAATTGGGCGAGGTTGGCGGTTCAGATAATCTGGTTGAAGTGCGCGGCATTCTGGAGACGGAGATTGCTGCCCTGGCTGCGGCACGAGCGACCGAAAAAGAGATTGCCGCCATGCGCGATGCAGTGGATGATATGGATAGCAGTTTAGACGATGCGGACGCATTTATTGCTGCCGATAATTGTTTTCATGAGGCGCTAGCGCAAGCGACGCAAAATACGCTCATTCTTATTCTTGTCAAATCCATTGTGAACCCGCTGAGCGAACAGCGCAAACAAATATTTGAGATTGAGGGTGGCCCTCAACGCGGTCAAATTCATCATAGACGTATCCTTGAAAGCGTCATCCGGCGTGATCCGGAGGGTGCGCGTGCAGCAATGCGCTCTCATCTACAACAAGTGCGTGAGGACGTGCAATCAGCGCACCCACCTCGACGAGCGTAGCAATGTCGAGTCTCGCTATTACTCTTACTACGCAAAACGACGATGTCTTATTTTACAGATTTTGAATGTCCGGTGTATCCAGTTGGAGGTAGTTATGGCTCATCTTGGATTTGTCGGGTTAGGGGCTATGGGTGGGCGTGTCACAAAGCGACTTCTTGATGCCGGTCACACGGTAACAGGCTATAATCGCACGAAGTCGAAGGCGCAATGGCTGTTGGATGCAGGTATGCAATGGGGCGAGACGCCGCGCTCAGTTGCGGAGACAGCCGATGTCGTTTTTACGATGGTGACAAATACCGCTGCGCTCCACGAGGTAGTAGGCGGAGAACATGGTATACTGGCCGGTCTGAGTACGGGCAAAGTGTATATTGATATGAGTACTATCAGCCCTGCCACTTCCAAAAGAATTGCCGCACAGGTCGCCGAAAAAGGCGCACGGATGCTCGATTCCCCCGTATCGGGCAGCGTAATCACTCTTGAACAGGGCAACCTCTCCCTCATGGTTGGCGGTGAGGAAGCAACTTTCGAGCAAGTCAAACCTATTTTGCTGGACATTGGCCCCAGGGTAAATTATGTGGGGTCGAATGGACTGGCTGTCCTGATGAAAATTGCCATCAATCTCAATTTACAGGTGCAAATGTTGGCGTTCTGCGAGGGGATGCTGCTCGCCGAGAAGGGGGGTATTCCCCGCGAAACGGCGCTCGAAGTTATGTTGAATAGCGTCATTGCCTCGCCTTCTTTAAAATATCGCACTCCTTTTATACTCAATATGCCAGATGAAGCCTGGTTCAACGTGAATATGATGCAGAAAGATATGCTGCTGGCGCTAGAACTGGGCCGGGAACTTGATGTACCGCTCCCTACCGTATCAGTCAGCAACGAATATCTGACGGCAGCGCGTGCGATGGGCCTGGCAAAGCAAGACTTTGCAGTTGTGTACAAAGTGCTGGCAAAAATGTCAGGCCTGGACGAATAACGTAGGGGCCGATTTATCGCGCCCACCGCCGATTTATCGGCTCTGGCTCAACACACCAAACGGGCCCTACCGTGTCCAATGAAATAGGCCGATAAATCGGCGGTGGGCGCGGTAAACCGGCCCCTACAGGCAATTTGTGGGAGAGAAACAATGTCGCAACCTGATATATCGAATTCGGATAAATTTGTAGAGGTCTCTCAGTTGACAGACGGTCAGATACCTCTCGCGCATACACATACGAAAGAAAGTGAGCAGGTGCGCTGGTTATCCATGTACGAGCAAATGCTCAAAATTCGCACATTTGAAGAGCATGTCAATCAACTGTACCTGACCGCCAAAATGCCCGGCCTCGCGCATCTTTACAGTGGTGAGGAAGCAGTCGCCGTAGGTGTATGCGCGGCCTTGCGGCGCGATGACTACATTACCAGCACGCATCGTGGTCATGGACATTGCCTGGCAAAGGGCGCTTCAGTTGATCGCATGTTTGCCGAATTGCTGGGTAAAGAGGCTGGTTATTGTCACGGCAAGGGCGGTTCCATGCATATCGCCGACCAGGATACTGGCAACCTGGGGGCAAATGCCATTGTCGGGGGTAGCGCGGGTATTGCCACTGGAGCCGCTATGTCGAGTAAGATGCGCGGCAGCGAACAAGTTACCGTCTGTTTCTTCGGCGATGGCGCACTTGGTCAGGGCGTTCTTTACGAAGTGATGAACATGGCTTCATTGTGGAAACTTCCCATCATTTATGTCTGTGAGAACAACCACTACAATGAATATACGCACAGCATCGAGACCACTGCCGGTGAGATGAGTGCACGAGCCAGCGCTTTCGGTATCCCAACTGAAGAGATTGATGGACAGGATATTCGCGCTGTTTATGCCACCGCATCGCGCTTCGTTGAACAAGCACGCCGGGGTGAAGGACCCGCCTTCATACTGTGTGACACCTATCGCTATCACGGCCACCATGTCGGCGATATCCAACGTGCCTACTACCGCTCCAAAGAAGAGGAAGAGCATTGGAGAACTGAACGCGATCCCCTGAAATTGTTCGCCGATTGGCTGATCGGAGAGCAGCTAGTAGATAGCAGTATGCTGGCGCAAATCGAGCAGCGCGTACAGGCTGAGGTTGAGGCGGGCGAGCAATTCGCGCTTAATTCGCCCTATCCAGATGCAAGCGAGGTGGATCAACATGTCTATGCTTAGTACCAGTACGAGCCAAACCACTGGCAAAAATATGAAAGAGATGACGCTTGGTCAGGCCATTCGAGAAGCCCTCGCTGAGGAGCTACGCCGCGACCCGCTCGTATTTATTATGGGTGAGGATGTGGCTGAGGCCGGCACACCATTTAAGGTGCTTTCAGGTCTGGTTGAAGAGTTCGGAACTGCTCGTGTGATTGATACACCTATTTCCGAAGCGGGTATTACGGGCCTCGGTGTCGGTGGAGCGATGACTGGCATGCGCCCAATTGTTGACATAATGTTTGGCGATTTCCTTGCGCTGATAATGGATCAGATCGTGAATCAGGCAGCAAAGGTGCATTATATGTCCGGTGGCAAGCTCAAAGTGCCGCTGGTGGTGCGCACGACACTGGGGGCGACGCGCCGTACTGGAGCGCAGCATAGTCAGAGCCTCCATGCCTGGGTCAGTCATATTCCTGGCCTGAAAGTCGTTCTGCCTTCGACGCCATATGATGCGAAAGGGTTGCTGAAAACGGCGATCCGCGACGATAATCCTGTAGTTTTCTTTGAAGACAAAATGATGTACCAGTTGAAGGGATTGGTGCCGGAGGGTGATTATACTATTCCCTTTGGCGTCGCCGATATCAAACGCGAGGGTTCTGATGTGACTATTGTGGCGACGAGCAGTATGGTGCAGGTTGCGCTGGAAGCGGCGGAGAAACTGGCGGCATTAAACATCAGTGCCGAGGTTGTTGATCCGCGTACCATGTTCCCGCTTGATAAAAATACGCTGATAGAGTCGGCGAAGAAGACCAGCCGGGCCATTGTGATAGACGAGGGCTACGAACGCTACGGGGTAACGGCCGAATTAGCGGCGGTTATCGCCGAGGGAGCTTTTTACTATCTGGATGCCCCGGTCAAACGTATGGGAGCGATGGATGTCCCGGTACCATTCTCACCAGTGCTGGAGGATTTGACTGTTCCTACTGCGGCGGCGGTCATAGAGGTAGCGAAAACATTGTGTGGTCGGGTTTAAATCATTCAAGGAAGGAGCAACGTCTTGGCGACGAGAACCTATGGCTTAATGGGCGTAGACTGGGAAGAACGTGTGAACTTCGAGCGGCTACGCACTGAGCGACTGACACGTATCAAAAAACTGCTCAAGGAGTCGGAGATGGGGGCATTGCTCTGCTTCGACATGAACAATATTCGTTATATTACCGCGACGCATATTGGTACATGGGCAATGGATAAGCTGGCCCGTTTCAGTTTATTGCCGCAGAACGATGAGCCGATTATGTGGGATTTTGGTTCGGCGGCGCGGCACCATCAACTCTACTGTCCCTGGTTAGGTGAGCATCGCTCTCGTGCTGGTATTTCCACGCAGCGTGGCGCGATGTCGCCTGAATCCGGGCGAGCGGAAGATGTGGCACGCAAAATTCGCATCGAACTGGAAGAGCGCGGTCTGCTCAATGAACCGTTGGGAGTTGATGTCGTTGAACTACCGGTGCTGTTCGCCTTGCAAGCTGAAGGCATCAAGGTGGTAGACGGGCAGCAGTTGATGCAGCAGGCCCGCTTAATCAAAACGCAGGACGAGCTGACACTGCTCAGTACTGCTTGCATGATGGTGGATGCTGCCTATGATGAATTGTATCGCGCATTGAAACCCGGCATTCGTGAAAATGAGTGTGTTGGTCTGGTCAACAAAGTGCTTTACGATCTCGGTTCGGAACATGTGGAGGGTGTGAACGCTATCTCTGGTGAACGTTGTAGTCCCCATCCGCACGTTTTCACTGATCGCGCATTGCGTCCCGGGGACCCTGCCTATTTTGATATTTTGCACAGCTACAATGGCTACCGTACCTGCTACTACCGCACATTTGTTGTTGGTAGCGCCTCGCAGGCACAGGTAGACGCCTACAAACGCTGCCGCGATATTCTTGATACGGCGGTCAACGCGATTAAACCGGGAGTGACTACCGCTGATATTGTCAAGCTCTGGCCCAAAGCTGAAGAGTTTGGTTTCCCGAATGAAGAGGCTGCGTTCGCACTACAATACGGCCACGGCGTGGGGCTGTCAATCTGGGAGAAACCTATTTTCAGCCGCCTTGTTTCGCTCGATCATCCAGAGGTGATCAAAGAGGGTATGGTGTTTGCGCTTGAAACCTTCTGGCCTGCTGCGGACGGTTGGTCGGCGGCCCGTATCGAAGAGCAATTGATTGTCACAAAGAATGGTTGCGAAGTGATTACGCGCTTCCCTGCTGAGAAATTGCTGGTCGCGGGTGGACACTATTACACAGCGACCGGCCCGTTGCCCACAACACGTGAGACTCAATCGAATTTGAACGTATAAGCTAAGGTATACAATGCTAGCGCCCATGTTTACAGGAGACCAAAGATGGCGACAAATGTCTTCCTCCCGGCCCTGGGGATGTCACAGGATACAGGAAAGATAGTGCAGTGGTTGAAGGTGGAGGGAGAGCAGGTTGCGAAAGGTGAACCACTGGCAGAAATCGAAACCGACAAAGCCACGATTGAGATCGAGGCGACAGCAAATGGTGTGCTTGCGCATGTCGCTGCTGCTGTCGGCGATGATGTGCCAGTGGGACAAATTATTGCCGTCATCCTTACTCCTGAAGAAGTTTCGCAGGAAGAGGCGAACTTACCTCAGAATGGTAAGCCTGAGCGACATCTTCAGTTCTCTTCTGGTGAACGTGAGGATAAGTCTGGCTCTGCCATCTCACCTGTAACATCCCAACCATCGCAAAATGGAAGGGTATCGCCGTTGTCGGCGGGTACAGTGGGTCAATTCGCTCTTCCCGCCAGTCCACTGGCTTCTCGTATTGCTGCCGAACATAACCTTGATTTACGCCTCGTGACATCGGCAGGCAAACGTATTCAAAAGTCAGATGTTCTGGCATATCTCCAGAGCCAGGTCGAAGCAGCCTCCGTAAATGCTCCTGCTCGTTTGACGATGGCCTCGCCGAAAGCGCGGCGATTGGCAAGAGAGCAGGGGAAAGACCTTGTCACTATTCAAGGTTCCGGCCCGCAAGGTGCGGTGTTGGCAGCAGATGTACTCGCCTCAATCGTACAACTTTCTGCTGTTCCTGTTGTCGCTGCCAGGGATGGTGCGGCAACTGAAACAGACGCGGCAATTGCCAACGCATCGGATGAGGTGAATCTGAGCAACATCTGGCGTATCATGGCAGAACGCACAACACAGAGTTGGACAGGCGTTCCCCACTTCTATCTTGTGCGAGAAGTCAATGCTAGCCGACTGATTGCCTGGCGCGAGCAGTTGCTGAAACGAGTGGCGGAAAAAGTCACGTATACCGACCTGCTGGTGAAGATAGTGGCGGCTGCTTTACGCATACATCCTTGTCTCAATACCTCGTGGAGCGAGGGGAAAATACTGATGAAGGAGGCAGTACACGTGGGGTTAGCTGTAGCCGTTGAGGAAGGACTGGTTGTACCAGTTATCCATCATGCGGATACACTTAGCCTCGGCGAAATTGCCCGGCAGCGTATAGACCTGGTGGCAAAGGCGCAGTCCGGGAAGCTTCGACTACAGGATATCAGCGACGGCACATTCACGATCAGCAACCTGGGTATGTACAACGTGGATGCTTTTAACGCTATCATTAATCAGCCGCAAGCCGCTATCCTGGCTGTCGGCCGCATAGCTGAGCGCGTAGTGCCGGTCAATGGTCAACCAGCAGTTCAACCGGTGATGGTATTGACTCTCTCCTGCGACCATCGCGCCGTAGATGGAGCAAGAGGAGCGCAATTTCTGGATACAGTGGCAACTTTTATCGAGGAGCCCCTGGGACTTGTAGTCTAATCCACCGCCAGTTGAACACGTTTATCTAAGGAAGGAAAACAAAGCTGTAGGGGTTCGATTTATCGCACCCGATGACGAGCGCAGCAATGTCAAGTCATCATTAGGATGGAGACAATCCAGGGGGAATGATAGTATTCCCTTGAAACAAAAAGGAGTTAAACTGTGCTAGGACGATACACATTGTGGCAAAGAAAAGTCCTGAACTACGTAGGAGCAGTAATTATAGCACTTGTGGCACTCAGTGCCTGTGGTGGTGGCAGTACCGCTACCACTACGACCAATACCACACCCATCAAAATCGGTATTTCAGTATCGCTTTCGGGTGATTTCTCCGCCGATGGTAAAGCAACAGAGCAAGGGTATCAACTCTGGGCCGACACTATTAACAAAAATGGTGGCTTGCTCGGTCGGCAGGTACAATTAGAATTCCTCTCTGATGCTAGCAGCACGACGCAGGTTGTTACCAACTACCAGAAGTTCATCACTGTTGACCATGTTGATCTGGTGCTTGGCCCATACTCGACGCTGCTGACCAAACCAGCCTCGGTGGTTGCCAATCGCTATGGCTACGCATTTATGGAAGGTTCAGGCGGTGGCCCTTCCGTTTTTACCCAGGGATTGCACAATCTGTTCGATGTTTCTCCTCCCATTATCTTCCAGATGAACAGTTATGTGCAGTATATCCTGTCGTTGCCTGCTTCGGAGCGGCCCACAACGGCGGCGTATGCAACCGAGGACGATCCTTTCACGCAGCCGATGATTGACCAGGCGAGATCGCTGCTGGAAGCTGGTGGTATTAAAACTGTTTCTTACCAGGTGTATCCGGCAGAGACTACCGACTTTACACCTATCGCACAAAAAGTCATTGCCTCCAACGCGCAAATCGTCGTTTTAGGTTCGATGTTGCCCGATATGATTGCTTATATTCAGGCATTCAAGCAGCAGCATTTCAATCCGAAGTCTATTATTGCATCAGCAGGCCCAGACCAGGGGTCTCAATTTACTGGTCCTATTGGTGGTGCCAATATTGCGGAAGGCATCTGCTTCCCCAACGCCTGGGACCCCGCGATCAACACGTACCAGAATGCGCAAATGGTGCAGGCCTACCTGGCGAAATACGGTGGTACTTCCCAGGCAATTAGTGCTGATACGGCAGAGGCGTATTCTGTGGGTCAGGTACTCACGCAGGCGGTGAATAAGATTCACAGCATAGACAATACTGCGCTCATCAATGAACTGCATTCCGGCGACACCTTCCAGAGCGTCCAGGGCAATGTCAAGTTCGACGCAAAAGGTGAAAATATTGATGGCACATCATTTGTCTTCCAATGGCAGAAAGGGTCGGTGAATCTCGTCTATCCGCCGGCTCAGGCGACACTCAGTCCTGAATTTCCGAAGCCGAACTGGCCGTAACGCCCAGGCTATCGAAAGGTATAGGATAGGGTAGGGACCGATTTATCGCGTCCGTGTTTATCGCTGGAATGGTCATGGAGACATGGGACGGACGCGATAAATCGGTCCCTACGCTGGACAAGGGGACGGACGCGATGAATCGGTTCTTATGCTGGACAAGGGGGTGGACGCGATGAATCGGTTCTTATGCTGGACAAGGGGGTGGACGCGATGAATCGGTCCCTACGCTGGACAAGGGGACGGACGCGATAAATCGGTCCCTACGCTGGACAAGGGGACGGACGCGATAAATCGGTTCTTATGCTGGATATGGGGGTGGACGCGATGAATCGGTCCCGATTACTGATATTTCGTTGTGCCATGTAGAGAAACGGCCCTGGTAGCTATCAGGCTTCCCCGTATGGAAAGAGGATGTATCGTGACACTTATTATTGAAGCAATTATCACCGGGTTATTAACCGGCGGGGTCTATGCCTTGATGTCATCGGGGTTGACGTTGCTGTTCGGGGTGATGGAAATTATCAACGTCGGGCAAGGTGCGCTGGTTATCCTGGGTGCTTATCTCAGCTACGCTTTAGAGCAACAGCTACACATTGACCTGTTTCTGGGGTTGCTCATCACTATGCCCGTCATGTTTTGTCTGGGTATTCTGATCGAGTTGCTCTTTATCCGCCCGGTCAAAGGCGACCGTACTATGCTCTCTATCCTGGTGACCTATGGAGTAGCACTGGTCATTGAGGGCGTACTCAACATCGTTTTCTCGGCTAATTTGGTGCAATTGCAAGCCTGGTATATCACCGCGTCGTTTCAAGTCGGAGGATTCTATCTCTCCTATATTTACGTCTTCGGCTTTTTGCTGGCAGTAGTGTTGCTTGGCGGCCTGTACCTGCTACTCTATCGAACCAAATTTGGTCATAGCCTGCGAGCCACAATGCAGAATCGCACTGCGGCGGAGTTGATTGGCATTGATGTGAAGCGTGTCTCCACGATTACCTTCGGTATTGGCATCGCACTTGCCGCCGCCGGTGGTATGGCTTTCGGGGCAACCAACGCCTTCGATGCAGGCAGTTCCTATGACCTGATTTCGCGTCTGCTCGCCATTATCATCTTTGGTGGCATGGGTAGTTTGTCCGGCGCGTTGATTGCTTCGTTGGGGATGCTCGTAATTGAAGATGTCACCTCTGTCGTCTGGTCGCCGGTGTGGGCAAGCACTGTCTTCTTCATTCTGCTGGTGATTATTCTGCTGGCTCGGCCACAGGGGTTGCTTGGGCAGGTGGAAGGAAGGAAACAATGAAGATTTTCAAAACGGTCGGGCTGCTGGTACTGCTCGTGCTTGCTATCACCTTTCCTCTGGTGTTTTCCAATCCAGCTGTGACGACAATCGCGATCTTTACATTGATGTTCGCGGCAGCCGCCACGGGGTGGAATATCATTTCGGGCTATACCGGCTACGTTGCTCTCGGACATGCCGCCTTCTTTGGTATCGGCGCGTATGCGCTGGCGATTATGTGCCAGGATTGGAATATCCCCGGCGGTTATGAGCCGTTCTATCTTGTTCCTGTAGCTGGCTTGATCGCGGCGGTTGCCAGTATTCTGTATGGTTGGATTGCGCTACGGGTGCGGCGACATACCTTCATCGTAATTACCATCGCCATGTTCTTTATCACGCAGTTGCTGGCCTACAACTTTCGAAATATCACGGCTGGCTCGACCGGGCTAGGTTTGCCAATTCCCCTGGACTGGGGCGGCTACTTTTTCAATGTACCATTTTACTATGCATCCTTAATCGTGCTGCTCTTTGCCTTAGTTCTTTCCTGGTGGATACGAAACTCGAAGTTTGGCCTGGAGTTGCTGGCAATTCGCGATGACGAGGATCGGGCTATGGGGCTTGGCGTGAACGCTGGAGCCTCCAAACTAATCGCGTTCGTTCTATCCGCGCTGATTGTGGGTATGATTGGAGCTATCTGGGCCTATTTTGTCGAGTCCATCTATCCGGCGACCACCTTCGATCCCAATTTCGATGTCGCTATTGCGCTGATGACCTTTCTGGGTGGCATAGGAACGCTTATGGGGCCTCTATTGGGTGCGTTGATTTTAGAGCCGACGCAGCAATACTTTACCTTGCAATATGGACAGAACGGCTACTACCTGATCATCTATGGCGCGTTATTCCTGATCATCATTATCCTGATGCCACGCGGGATTATTCCCACGCTCACGGATCGCTGGCGCATCTTCCAGGAAACCCGTCACCAGCATCGGGAAGACGGCGTTGTTATAACGGCCATTGCGGGTAAGGGAGATAAGGGGGACTCGGTCAAGTCCAGCAGTAGCGAAAAGAAGGAAGGGATAAACTTATGAGCCTGTTGGAAGCGCAGGACGTGAGCAAAGCATTTGGTGGCATACGCGCCCTTGATACCTGTTCGATTACGGTGGAGAAGGGTTCCATAACTGGTTTAATCGGTCCCAACGGATCGGGGAAAACGACTCTGTTTAACGTGATGACTGGCTATGAACGCACTGATAGTGGGCAGGTACGTTTTCAGGGGCAGTCCATTACCAATGCATCGCCGTCCAAAGTGTTCCGCCTGGGTGTTGCCCGCACGTTTCAACTTACCCGTGTCTTTCCGCGCCTCACGGTGCTGGAGAATATGCACGTGGCTGTGCAGCGCAACACTGTGAAAGGTTTGCTCAGTCGCTGGAGTTCGACTCACGAGCAGCAGCGTGCGATGGAACTGCTCCAGTTTGTCGGTCTGACGGGACTCAAAGATAAGCCAGCGGGGAACCTGTCCTATGGGCAGAAAAAGTTGTTGGAGTTTGCCTACGTGCTGATTGCGGATCCGCAGGTCATTCTGCTGGATGAACCGGCGGGTGGTATTAATCCGACCATGATCAACTACCTTGCTGAGCGTATTCGCACGCTAAACGAGCGCGGCGTGACCTTTCTGGTAGTCGAGCATAATATGGAATTTGTGATGAGCCTGTGTCACCGGGTGATGGTGATGCATCGTGGGAGCAAGATTGCGGAGGGAGCGCCAGCAGAAGTGCGGGCGAATCCGGCAGTCCTGGAAGCCTACCTGGGAGATTAAGCCATGTTGCTACAAATACGCAATGTTTATGCCGGCTATGATGGAGGCGATGTTCTCAAAGGGATAAGTATTGCCGTGGAAGAGGGAACGACGACCTGTATCGTCGGCCCCAATGGAGCCGGGAAGTCCACGGTTTTGCGCGTCCTCAGCGGGTTGCTCAAGCCACGCCTGGGTGAAGTCATCTTTGACGGCCGTTCGATTGGTGGCCTATCACCGCAACAGATTTTAGCACGAGGCATCGTGCAGGTGCCGCAAAATCACAGCCTGTTTCCCAGCATGACGGTACGGGAAAATGTGCGGTTGGGAGCTTACACCTTGCACGACGCAGCCCTCGTGGAGCGGCGTCTGGGAGAAGTTGAGGAACTGTTTCCCATTGTGAAAACACGCGCCCGCGACAAAGCAGGGAACCTGTCAGGCGGTCAGCAGCGTCTCGTCGAGTTTGCACGTTGCCTGATGTTGGACCCACGCATGATTTTGCTGGATGAACCATCAATGGGGCTGGACCCGAAAACGTTCAAACAGATTATCGAGACGGTCAAAGTCATGCAGAGCAGTGGCAGGACGATTGTGCTGGTCGAGCAAAATGCACGTTCCGGGCTGAGTCTTGCTAATAACGGGGTGGTTATGGAGAGTGGACGTGTGCGCCTGGAGGGGCCGCATACCGAAATTTTGAATAATCCTGAGATTGGTCAACTCTATCTGGGTGGCACACTCTCTAACGCATAAAACGTACATCTACAATCTGGAAAGGGCATATCAATGGCGAGAGATGAACAGGTACAGAGCGCAATAGACAACTGGGCTCCCCGGTTTGTTGCGAATGGGGTAGACTCCAACGATTTCCAGCGCGTCACCAGTACTGTTGAGCGCTGGGATGACTGGTGTGCGGCGTGGTCTGAAACTGGAGCGATGCACGAACACATGGGAGAGCAGGCCAAGGCGGAAGGACATTACGAATCGGCGGCCTACCATTATTTCCACGCTGCGATTTCCTATCATTTCGGCAAGTATTTGTTTGTACACAAGCCGCAAGAACTGCGTGCCGCGCATGAACACGTCGTACACGATTATCAGAGAGCGCTGCCCTATTTCGCGTTTCCCGGCGAACATGTGGCGATACCCTACGAGGGTGGAGCAACGATGTACGGCGTCTTACGCAAGCCGTGGCATACGCCGAAACCGCCAGTGGTCATCCTTGTGCCGGGACTGGATTCCGTCAAAGAGGAACTGCACACGTATGGTGACGACTTTTTACGCCGCGGTATGGCGGTAGTAGCGATTGATGGCCCTGGACAGGGTGAGATGGAGTTTGAATATCCCCTGCGTCATGATTACGAGGTTCCCGTCAAATATGCTATTGATTATCTTGCAGGCCGACCGGATGTAGATATAAATCGTGTGGGTTTGATGGGCGTGAGCTTCGGCGGTCAGTTCGCTGTGCGTGCAGCGGCATTTGAACCCCGCCTGAAAGCAGTTATTGAAAATTGCGGCCCATATAATCAGTCTACGAACTTCAAAAACCGGCCCGTCATCAGTCGCGATACGATGGTTCACCGGCTAAAAGCCGCGAATGAGGAAGACGCGCTCAACAAATTGCAGCAATTTAACCTGCAAGGTGTTGCAGATAAGGTTATGTGTCCGCTACTGGTGATTCAGGGGCGGCGCGACCGGTTGGTACCGGCGGATCAGGGAGAGCGTATAGCCGCGGAGGCTGGCAGCAGAGCGGAACTGTGGATGTTCGATGACGGCAATCACGTCTGCAACAACATTCCTTATAAACACCGGCCACAGCAGGCCGATTGGATGCGCCAAAAACTCTACAGTTAACCTGTAGGGACCGAGAACTATTTTCATAGATGAAAGGACACATCAATGGCGAGAGACGAACGGGTACAGAGCGCAATAGATAACTGGGCCCCCAGATTTGTTGCGAATGGCATTGACTCCAACGATTTCCAGCGCGTCACTAATAGTGTCGAGCGTTGGGAAGACTGGTGTCGGGTCTGGTCTGAAACCGGAGCCATGCACGAACGTATGGGCGAAAAAGCCGAGGCGGAAGCACATTACGAATCGGCGGCCTACCATTATAATCACGCCGCAATGGCATACCACTTCGGGAAATTCCTGTTTTTACAAAGTCCGCAAGAACTGCGTGAGGCGCACGATCATACCGTGAGCGCCTACAAAAAAGCTCTACCCTATTTCGAGTTTCCCGGTGAACACGTGGCAATCCCCTATGAGGGAGGAGCCTCGATGTACGGTATTCTACGCAAGCCGTGGCATACGCCGAAACCGCCAGTGGTGATTCTCGTGCCTGGATTGGATTCCGTCAAGGAAGAAATGCACACCTACGGCGACGATTTCCTGAGACGGGGAATGGCGGTACTGGCTCTTGACGGGCCGGGGCAGGGTGAAATGGAGTTCGATCATGCCATGCGCTACGATTACGAGGTACCGGTTCATTATGCCATTGACTATCTCGAAACGCGCTCCGATGTGGATGCCCGGCGTGTAGGTCTGATGGGCGTCAGCCTGGGTGGTTACTATGCTCCACGCGCCGCGGCCTTTGAGTCACGCCTGATGGCTGTTATTGCCAACTGTGGAGGATACAACCTTGTGAGCCGCTTTGAGCAGCTGCCGGCGCTGACAAGAGGTGCATTCATCAATCGCCTTCAGGCTTCGAGCGAAGCAGAAGCGCGTGAGAAGCTGGCAAAGTTCAATCTTGAGGGCGTCGTAGAGCGAGTATCCTGTCCATTTCTGATCATTATGGGACGCAGAGACCGGCTAGTACCCCCGGCGGACGCGGAAAGAATGGCTGCGGAGGCAAGCGCCGTCGCGGAACTCTGGATGTTTGAGGACGGCAATCATGTCTGCAACAACATTCCGTATAAGCATCGCCCACAACAGGCCGATTGGATGCGCGATAAGCTAAAGGGGTAATACATGGTCAAGCTTCATTTGTCACAAGTGAACTTGTGACAAATGAAGCTTGACCATGTATTACCGGCGAATAATAAGGAGTCGAGGCGAAGACATGGTTATTATGAGCGGGAAAGCATTGGAAACATACGGTCTTTCGAACCTGGAAAATATTTACCGGAATTTACCACCTGCCGTGCTGGTCGAACACGCACTGGCACGCAAAGAGGGCGTTCTGGCTTCTAATGGAGCTTTCGCGGCTGTGACAGGTATCTACACGGGGCGGTCGCCCAAAGATAAATTCATTGTCCCGCACAAGGATTACGACTCTAAAATCTGGTGGGGCGAGATCAATCATCCCCTGGGTTTTGAGCATTTTGAGGAACTACGTCACAGTCTCGCCGCCTACCTGCAAGGTCGCGAGGTCTATGTGCTGGATGCCGCCGCCGGGGCTGACCCTGAGTACCGCATGCCTATTCAGGTGATTACGGAGTTGGCGTGGCACAATCTCTTTACTCGCCAACTCTTCTTGCGTGCTACTCCTGCTGACTTGAATAGCAGTCGTCCCGGCTTTACCATTCTGTGCGTTCCCAACTTCAAGACCGATCCACGTATTCATGGTACGCGCTCGGAAGCGGCGGTGATCCTAGATTTCAGGGAGCGCCTGATTCTGATTGCCGGCACGCATTATGCTGGTGAGATGAAGAAATCCATTTTTACCGTTCTCAATTATCTCTTGCCCGCCGAGGGTGTGTTGCCCATGCACTGTTCGGCGAATGTCGGGCCTGATGGTGATGTGGCGCTTTTCTTCGGTCTATCGGGTACCGGCAAGACCAGTTTGTCCACCGACCCTGGGCGTCGCCTGATTGGTGATGACGAACATGGTTGGGGCGAAAACGGCGTCTTCAACTTCGAGGGTGGTTGTTACGCTAAGTGCATCCATCTCTCGCGCAAGTACGAGCCACACATCTGGAACGCGATTCGTTTCGGCGCTGTCTACGAAAACGTGGTCTTAAAGGCGGGAACCAACGAACCAGACTACGATGATGACTCACTTACTGAGAATACACGCGCCGCCTATCCAATTGAGTTCATTGACAACGTGATTGAATCCGGTATGGGAGGACATCCCAACGTCGTTATCTTCCTGTCGGCGGACTCTTTTGGTGTCTTGCCTCCGATCTCAAAGTTGACAACAGAACAGGCGATGTACTATTTCCTCTCCGGTTATACCAGCAAACTGGCCGGAACAGAACGGGGTGTTACGACGCCGCAAGCCACTTTTAGTTCTTGCTTCGGCGCGGAATTCTTGCCCTTACCGCCAATTGAATACGCGAACCTGCTGCGCGAACGCATCGAGCAGCACGGTGTTAGCTGCTATCTTATCAACACTGGCTGGACTGGCGGCGCATACGGTGTAGGCGATCGCATCAACATCAACTATACACGAGCGATGGTACGGGCCGCGCTCAGTGGGTCGCTTCAGAATATCGAGACGGTAACAGACCCCATTTTCGGGCTACACTCGCCCATTGCGTGTCCCGATGTTCCCTCGGAGTTGTTGCAGCCCCGCGAAACCTGGGCCGACAAAGACGCCTATGACCGTCAGGCAGTCGAACTCGCCGCTCGTTTTAAGCAAAACTTCGCGCAGTTCGAGGCGTCGTCCAGCGATAACGTGCGTCAGGCTGGGCCGCAATAAAGAGCAATCTTTCGCGTTGTAAGATCATTTGTCATTGCAGGTTTATGAAATATCGTTAATGGGTATGCGAGAAGCCAGGGTACCCGTAAAGGGATACCCCTACTATACACGCAACCGTATATAGTAGGGGTATCCCTTTACGGGTACCCTGGCTTATTTCACTGCTGCCTGTACTCTTCTCGCATTATCAACTACTCAACCTCTTTTTGCAGATTGTCGAATTGCCCTCGTTCGCATATAATAACAAAAACAAAGGAACATCTCTGTGCAGGAGGAATTACTATGTCAAAGCGGAGTACATCACAACAGGTACCAAAAGAGATGCAGGAGCGTTTCGACGCCATCACTCAGCTAACTGATGCATTCAGTCAAGTTCACTTGAATGAAGAGTATGCAACCGTTCTCCAAAACTTAGACATTTAGGACAGGCCTATTTGCTGTTTGGTTCCTGCTTCAACGTGGGAAGTTTCACCTGTCTTTTCAGACAAGCCAGAGCTTCCTACTCCACAAGCGTTTTGTGTGT